>TARA_B100001093_G_scaffold81626_1_pt1 | contig 14547 bp, 20 predicted proteins | sample TARA_B100001093 | Tara Oceans TARA_B100001093 (sample SAMEA2623116) | marine metagenome | biome: marine biome (ENVO:00000447); feature: surface water layer (ENVO:00002042); material: "saline water (ENVO:00002010), including plankton (ENVO:xxxxxxxx)" | depth 5 m
CCTGTTTAGCATCTAATTGAGTCTGTATTGCACTTGTTACACCGTTAACATATCCTAGTTCGGTGCTGGTTGTTGCGGAGACTGCAATCTTTTGAGAACCATTTGAGATAACTGCTCTATTTGCGGTTAAGTCTTCGGTGTCAATAGTTGTAGCAGAACCCGAGATGGTTGCGCCGCCTGCTGCCGAAGTCATGTGTCCCATTTAATCACCTCAGTATGCAATCCAATGAAGAACCTGGCTCGAAGCTGATGCGTCGGCAAATATTGCTGAAAGTCTAGTGACCTCTAGGAAGATTGTGTCGCCTGCGGCGAGGGGCATGCCGTTAATGTTTGCGGCTGTTCCACTGTAGGCAACTGAACTTCCACCAACGACGATAGTTCCTGAGTTGCCGGACGCAGCTTTGAACTGAATGCCCCGGCTGCATCGAACATCTACCTTGTTAGTTGTTAAGCTGGCCAAGTTTGTGGCTGTTGTTCCAACAGTGAGGGAGTTAAACGATTGAGTTGGGAGTTCTTCTAGCCCACAGTCTATTACTTTCATTGCTACTTCGACGCCGTCTAGGGTTGTGCCGCTAACGGGTTTTTGTTGATTGGACACTCCTGCTACGCGAACATAAGTGCTTGTGGAATCGGGCTTAGTTCTGCCTGTCATAGCAACACCCATGGGTTACCCTATTTTTACACTTGCGATTGAAAGTTGTTCCGTGAAGGTTAAAGGGCCGATGAAATTAACACTCTTTATGAGCAACACTATGGTCCGGGAGGACGTAAGTACACCTTGGGGAGAATGCAAAAACTGCGGGGTTGGTACTCGTAGTCATGAGTTAGAACCCGCAGAGTATGAAGTGTTCCTTGAAGAGGTTATCGTCGGTACTTCTGATGCATACTCGGCTAAGCAGTGGGAAGATGTTGACGAAGTTGAAAAGTATGACATGGTTCTTGAGGCGGTGGTTATGTGTCACCGCTGCTGGAGCAACGTCCAATCATCATTCGTCAACATGGTCAAAAAGAACTTTGAGCAGTGGTCAGCGGAAGTCAAGCCTCATGCAACTGCTATCAAACGGGCCATCAATACTCAGGTTTACTACGACTTCACCGATAAGCAAACGATTGATGCACTCAAAATTCTGGCCAAGAAACTCAAGGAGGCTTCTCTCGATGAGTGACCAAGTCGTTATGTCTAAGGTGGATGCACTATTCATGGACTTGAGTAACGAGGGCGTGACTGAGGCTGTATTTGCTTGCACTAACTCAGATGGTATGCTGGGTGTAAAGTATATTGGTGACCCAAAACTACTAGTCTATCTTACAAGTGTTGTAGAGCTAAATATCCTAGATGCTAGTATGGGAGTACTATCTATAGAGCAGGAGGAAGAATAATGGATGAAAGAATCACCGCCAATGAGTGGAACAAGCGAAGAGCCTGCCCCATCTGCGCTGACATCGCTGATAAGAAGGTCAACCTCGAAGGTGACATCGTCATGGACGACAAAACCGGTGAGCCCCTTCCTTGTCCAGTGTGTAGCCATCGAGACACAAGGATTTTCCACACGATTGGTGGAGTCGAATCACAGAAGTCTTCCACCCGTGGAGATACGCAGGTGTGGAACCACCTTATCTCAGTTAAGTGTATGAGTTGCGACTTTAAGCATGTAGTCAACAATCACGTTTGCCTAGGTGAACCTTGGGACGAAGTGTTTGGCTTTAGTCGTAAGCTCGACCAACATGAGCAGCAAGAGCATGCTATCAACTGGAGTAACGAAGAGGCTGTTGGGCTTCGAGGCACTGGAGCAAAGTACGATAAGGATGCCGAGCTGTTTGGACGAGGGCATCGAGCTAAACGCAAGATTGAAACTCAAAAAAGCGCTGACGGAAGCAACACAGTGGAGTGGAAGCCAAACAAAGAAGAGAGAAAACTTCCAAAGTTCCATAGAGATAAGTGACCAACTTCTATAAATAGGGGATGCAACTTCCTATAGATTGTCCGAGAGGGCAAGTGATTAAGTATGGCAAAGAAAATTAACCAGACAAACGTAAGCGTGCAAGTTGAAATCCAAGGAAAGGTCGTCACCTTCACTAAAGAAGTGGCCAACCACGAGCTAGAAGAAGCCACTGCGGCTATTCTCAACTCGGTCCTCTTGTTGGAATCTAACTTGAACGAGTGATGTAATATGCGCTGTCGTGAATGCGACAGTTGTGAAGTTCTCTTAACTGAAACTAGCGCAAGCGTTACTATTGTAATGTGCTTGGATTGCGGGACAACCTACAGTGAGATTACTCAGTAGGTAAGATTGCAAAGGTTCCTACCGTAATTAGAGCTAATGTCAATGGTGACCGTGCGAGTCTGCGTTGCCACCCTGTGAGGCCTTGTCCTTTGTTTAGGTAAAAGTCTGCTAGAACATATGCTCCGGTCCCCATGACAAGTCCTGTAAGGAACCCTGTTCTTGGACTTCCTTTGTAGAACTTGTCGTCAACGTACCCAAACAAGCCCGGTGTGCTACCATCGGTGGGGCCTGGACCGTTTCTTCTTTTGTAAAGTGAAGCACCGACCTTGCCGTAACGGTCGTCGAGTGCGACTCTGTTTATGTCAACGAAGTCGTTGGTTAGATTGTTTGCTTCCCAAGCGATGACAGGATGATACCTTGGTCGCTTAGAATCCAGGTTTCCTTTGCCGTGCCGCAATCAAAGCCACCCGCCAGCACCAGCAAGTAGCTCGGCCTCTTCGGCAGACATTTGCTGAGGCTGAGCGTGGGAGAAGATATCGCCCGACCTTGGGTCGTTGTATCCATCACTACCTTCGTTCATATCGTTCATCATAACTCGGCGTTTGATTTTGTTAGGAACCCCAAAGAGTTGAGAAGATGATTCGTGCGTATCCTCACCGTAGTTTGAGGAAGTAGCACCAACGCCTCCACCACAGTGGCAGTGAGGGTTACTACGAGTGTTGCAGTGAGGGTTAGAACAGTGAGAGCCAACATTTCGATAACCGTACAGAGCAGTTGGGTGTTCCATCATGTCTCCACTTGTAGTTCTGTTCATCATAGCGTGGGAAGCAGATGATGATGTAGTGGTGGAGGTACTTGCTCCAAGACCGTCAAGTGACCTAGCAGCAAAGACAGTGTAACTGGCGTAAAGTGCAGAAAATCCAATAATTCCGGCAACCAGTGGTCTCTTTTTCAATAGTTTTTTGTAATCCTTTAGCATATTATCATCTCATTGTTGTGCGGCCCTAAAGAGTGCATAAGTGGGAATGCCTACAAGAGTCCCTACAATTGCTGACCGTCTAGCTATTGCTCTCTTGGAGTCATTGGTTCCGACCATGTATCCTATGAGTAAACCGTCGACGACATACATGCCTACGACAAGTGCCCCAAGTAAACCAAGTGTAGTTGTTTCGGAGGCCACTCCACCGAGTGACTTTCTTCCGTAGAACTGATTCATGTTAGAGTCAACACCTTGTCCTCTAGGTACGCGTCCGTACATGTGCATGTTAGTAGTATATGGGTCCATCATTTCACTTCCATACATTAGTTAAGCCATCGACATGTTCCTTGACCCTAAGCTCATATATTGGTCGGTTAAGAACCCGAGTCCTCCTCCAACTATGCTACCGATTGCAGCGTTGCGTATAACGTTGTCCCATTGTCCTCTAACTCCTGAGTATATGATTAAGCCAAGAAAGCCTGCCGTACCAAAGTTAAATGCCATAGACTTTACCTTGGGACCATTCTGGCCAGAGGTATTGTATGCCCATGCGTTAGCAGCAAGAGCCCCAGTGGCTCCACCAAAGGCAGCTGATGCTGCTATGTCTTTGACTGCACCTTTTGCAACAATCCCTCTATGGTCTAGATAGAACTCTGCGGCGGCAGCAACACTCGCACCGCCAACTGCAGCGATAACAGTAGTTTGAGTACCAGCAGGTGGGAAGCGTTGTCTAAACATTACTTTACCTCATGTTGATTTTACTAATTCCGTTGATACCTGCGAAGACATAGGTATCGGTCACTTTAGCAGGATAACTCTGAGATAGGACTTGCTTGTTATCCTTATAGTCTAGGTTGGGGAAGAAAATTGAATCGTGATATTCACGGTCATATCTAACGGGCCCTCCTTCGCTACGGGATTGGATTTCGTCTCCCACGGTCGTTCCTCTTCTTGTGGGCGCGGTGTTAGCAGTTGCCCGGAAGGTGAAGTCGTCAGCGGACCCACCTTCTGTGCGAACTTGGTAGGAACCGATAGGTGACCCATTACGTTGCTCTTCGTCATCAAAGAGGCCAGTGCCAAAGAGTCCTGGGAGGACGTCGGTGAATAACTTAGCTCCCGCCATAAACGTGATAGGGAGAATAATCACTGAGGCCACCGGGTTTCTGTCGATGTATTTCATTAGCGCATTCTTCATCTTGTCACCTCAGTTGAGTACCTTCTTTTTCTTACGCTTAACGCTGACTTCTTGGACCAGCGCTTCAAATGCCATACTACCTTGATGCAAGAATCCAAAGGTATCGAAACTTGTTTCACTCAAATCTGCCTTTGGTGGAACGAAGTCAAACCCTGGCTTAAATGTAAGAAGCAAGGCTCCATCTGCGGATACATGTGAGGTTGGAGAAGTTACTTCTACAAACTGAGAGTCTCCATCATCGTAGTATTGTAAGTTAGCCAACTGACCAGGGTAGTAAATTGTGTCGCCAACTGTGTAATAGAATGTATCGCCATCTTGTTTGGCACTATATATTGCCCCCGACAGCGCCCCCATTGGTGCTCCACCTGCTGCTGTGGCAGACTCTGCATTACTGTCGTAAATGATGAGTTGTTGCGAGGAGTCTTTCCGCACTCCTGGTGCTGCACCTCCAGTTAGGTCACCAAAGGGTTGTCCAGGGAAAGGCGTTGTTTCTAGGTTATCAGATGCAGCACCTTCCGAAGTTACTGCAACTCCTGGTTCGCCCCATTTTGCTCTAAAGGTTGTCGAAGCAATGTGTTGATTGAGTGACACATGATTGATTTTGCCAGCAGTTCCAACGAATGGATGAGAGGCCCCAGCCAAGCTATTGGGTGTGATTCTAAATCGGTCATTTGTGTTCACTCCTTCTGAAAACTCTACGTTAATTCCTTTAGCGATTATGTTGCTCAGCACGAACTCGTGGATTTGGGTGTTTATTGAGGACAGCCCAGGAACTCTAGCACTGCTTCCTCCATTGAATCCGATAGTTAAGGGGCTAGGAACCGAGGCTCTGGAATTGTAATCATACTGCAAGCCTCTAAACTGAGTTGGCTTAGTTATGTCGTTCCTCACGAGGATTTTCAGTCGGTCAGTGTACTTGTTGTCAGTCCTTGGATGGAACTTAATCACATACATGCCATCGGGTCTGCGGTCTTCTACGTAGAAGTGTCTTTCAGAGTACTCATCTCTACCACGAAGCAAAAGCTCTGCAGCAGTCATTCCGTTTGGAGTTTTGTACTTGTAGTCGTCCATCTCAATGTACAAGCTGATGTATGGGTTGTCGGTTACCAACTCAATGGATACAATCTCGCCAGCTTCCAGCAAGTTAAGAACTTCCAATTGCTGGTCTCTTGCCAAGGCAACAGGGCCAAGTCTTTCTTCGACAAAGATGCTGGTCTCTTCCACAGAGTATCTTGGGGTATTATCAACGATGGCTAGACTTTTGTCGACATTGGGGTTGTTAATGTCTGCACTAGTGCTAGGCTGGGTGTAATCGACTACTGTGTAGTCTCCTTCCATACCCATCATGTGTGGGTCATCATAGTATGGGTTATCTCTTCCTCTCACTTATTCCACCTCCCGAATCACTTGGGGAAGTAGTCTGCAAGCATTGAGCCCTCAACAGGGAGTCCCGTAGTATTGATGATTTTGAATCGCAGGCGACCACCAGAGCGCTGCTTGAACATGTTGACTTGTTCTGGGGTGAGTTCAAGAACTCTGTACTTCCAGCCAATCATTCTAACTCTTCCGTCGAGGATGTACTCGTCAGAGTCGTTGATGTATCGAATGGTCGGCAAGTTGTTTTCTCCGTGCTCAATAAACAAGGAGTAGTCCCAGTTAGGTGCTTCGGGAGAAGATACGCTTCCGTCAATCGAACCAGACAGACCTTCGATTTTTCCTTCGGTTCTGGCCGTACCAGACTCACCTTCAGGAGCTTCGTCAAGGACATACTTGGGGACACCAGCAGGGTGTTTTACCATGATTTTACCAGACACAGTACCTGCTTGAAGCAGGTGTTCTGCAGTTCCGTCACCTTTGAACCCAATTGGGGTACCGCCAGCGTTTGGGGAGGTGTTTGAAGCAGAGTGCCAATTACCTAGCTCAGCGTTCATGAACTTAGGCTGAAGTGGAAGGGTTGGGCACAACTGGTACAAGTTGCCTTTGAATGGTTCAAGGTCGTCAAAGGAGATGTAGCCAGAGTCAAAGTCGGGCTTTAGGATGTTTCCTTTGAGGTCTGCGGCAGATGCACCATCGCTAATGTCATAGTACGCTTGAATGGAGTGGATACCATACTGAGCCAAAGCTGTACCGTCAGTTCCGTTAAGTGCTTCGGGGGAAGCGGTGTGTCCGACATTCAGGGTATCTGCAAAGAACAGGTCAACGACCATTGGTTCAACTGCGGTCACCAGATGCATTCTGCTTCTGATGCGGACTAGATATCCGGGTTCAAGTTTAACACCTTGCGAATAAATCGGGGTGTCTCCTACATTTGCTACTCTTCCGAACGCGTTTCCGCTTCGGTTTCCTTGGTTTGCGTTTGCCATATTATCACTTCTCTATCTGTGTGCGGGCTGGGCCCTTAGCATATCCGATAGGAAGGTTGCATATAATGCCTTTCACTGAAGCGGCTTATTTCCTCTTAGCCATCCTACTAGCATATACCTCTCTCCTTTGGTTACTGGAGTTACTTTGTGTAGGATAAAGGAAGGGAATAGAATCATCTTCCCTTGGACCAGAGGAACTGAAATGTCCTTTGGGCTAGTCTTTACAATGAGTTCTCCGCCTTCATAATTTTTTGGTGGACTCAGTGGTATCACAAACGATAGCTTTCGGTACATATGCTCACCGCCACCGATATCAAGGTGCCACCCGTAGTGTCCACCAACATTGTACTTTAGCAGTTGAAGTTTGTCCATACCCTCAAGAGAATACTGCCAAATTGTTGAATTGACTTGTCTTGCTGCATTTACTACGAGGTCGTATAACTCTGGGTTGTCACTTGAGTCAATGGCTTTAGCTAGAGTTTTCCTGATGCCTTTGTTTACTGCGGGCCTTGCCCCTATACCTGGTACATCGAGGTCTTTGCCGTATTGATGAATCAACTGACCGCAGTGCTCTGGTGATAGCACTGGCTCAGTTGTAATAGAAGTCGCAGAAAATCTCATGATTATGCTGAGATTCTTTGCGTACATAAGGGTGCTTGAATGACCCTTTGAGAAAGTGTAGGTCAACAGGGGCCGAAGCCCCCGTTGACTTACGGGAAACTGACGCTCCGAAGAGCCGTTCTTTGTAGGTGTGTTGCCACACCAGTTGCTACTGCGAGAGTAGGTTCTTTTTGATGCTCGTGCGTCTACCTAATCAGTAGATGCGACCAACAGCCAAGATGCTGACAAGAGCGCCAGCACCTGCGATACCATCGTTGAGGTCAGCAGAGGTGCTGTTCTCAGTCAAGGCATCCAAGCCGGTGGTGACCTTGGTCGCGCCGAGAACGGCGGACTGGGTCAAAAGGGCAGTGAGGTTAAGGGTTCTCACGCCGTGGTTACCGGCTAGGGTTGTTTGGTCAGATGCAAACTGAGCAGCCATGAGTTGGCCTTGTAGTTGATGAGCCAAGAAGGTTTCATCAACTTCAATTCCGACAGGCGAAGCATCTGCAAAGATGTCGTCTGCGGTCATGGTGTCGTTAGCGTTGATTTGAGCAATACCGACGTTGAGGATAGCCTCGTAAGTCATACCACGGTTGTTGCTGTCAGTAGCGTCGTACTGAGAGCCAGCCATGGGGACTGCGGTAATGTCTTTCAAAATGTTGCCTTCGACTTGGTCAGTCAAAACAGTTGCGTAGCCTTCAGTCAATGCACCGTCTGCGACGAGTGCAGTGAAGTCAGGTCTAAGAGCTGCTGGATACTTTCGGCTTGCAATACTGTGAGCCACTTCAGCCATAGCTTTGGTGGTGGTCTCGTCAGTTTCAATGACGAGCACGTTTGTGCGAACCAATTGCATTTGAGCACCGAATGCGACGTCTAGTCCTCCAAGAGATACCATACTTTGTCACCTCCAATGTTACTGTATTCCCCGGAGGGAATCAGCTCAACTCTCCAATGTTCTGGGTGAGCTGGATGAGCTCGTGATGCTGGCCGACAACGCTTCCGATGACACGCCACTTCTCAGCGCCGGAGATGGTGCTGTTTCCGAAGGATGCAGCTCCACCGACAACTCTGTGAGAGCAGTTGATGTTCTTTTCGGGTTCGATGACGATTGGGCTTTCGTACCAGACGAAAGGCTCTTCAAGAACTTCGAAGATTTGTTGGTCGATAACAGGGGTTTCGATACCAGAGATAGCCCATTGGTGCTCGGTAATCAAAAGTGGTGTCACGGGGTATTGAATACCCATGATGAGGTAGAAGAACTCTTCAAGAGACTTGAAAGAGAGTGTCTTGCTAGCCCATCCGAAGGAGTCAACGCTAACTGAGTTAGGGTTGCCTGTGCTTCCGGACGAAGGAATCAACCATTGGCCGAAGGTTCCTAGAATACTGAATTGGTCAGCACGTAGGATACCCTTACCATAGTCGCCCTTAGGCCACACGCCTTGGCTGCCTTTGCCCCAGTGGGGAAAGTTGCTGGCGATTTTCGTTTCAATAAGGGACAGATAAGATTTAATCTGTCCAGTCGGTCTATCGTAATAGGGTCTTAGCTCCATATTTTTGTTCTCCTGCCCATTTGGGCAATTAGCCCCATAGAGGTTTCATATATGAAGGCGTTGGTTTAGTTGAATCTTGCTTGAATCTCCGTAGACATCTTTTTACATGTGAGGGGTATCAGCCAAGTATGACGGACGAGTCTTCTAAGCAGATAACCATCCGCTTTACTTTGAGTGACTGGGTGCAGATACTTAGGGAAGCTCAAGATGATGGTATCAAACCCGTTCAGTATATTCGTAGCACTGTGCTTAAGAGACTGAGTGGTACTCTTGTAGATGTTAAGTCTATAGACGCTTACATTAGGCAGAGAGAAAAGGATAACCTTCTCAACAACCGTCGCCAGCTTTGAGGTGGTAACTTGTCAACCATCTTAGTGTGGCTTTACGAATCGGCTGCACTTCTTTGCTTACTAGAAGTACTTTGGTGGCTAGGTATTGCGACGTTTTACAAGCTAGCCAAGGACTTAGATAAAAGGTGAGCCGCCGGCGAAACTGGAGAAATACAATCCAACCCGAGAACCGACGACTCGAGGCTCTCGAGCAAATCTACGTCGTGTACTTCGTATAAGAAAGTAGGGGTGGAGACGAGGTGAGAATGAACGAGGTCCGGGACACCTCGCCTCCGAACCACACCCCCAACAGGAGAAGAAGTGCAGTGGATTGAATTCCCGGACAAAGTGTCCTAGGGGTATTCACTATAAAAAAAGTTTGAAGGTCCTGACACCTACCGGGGCCCGAAGGCCCCGGCAGAGCCGGGTGCATAGGTATGTCACCATACCAGTTCTACTTAGTTAGTTCTCGACTTCCTAAGTAGGTTCTTTACAAGGTCGCTGAGTTATTATCTTCAGAAGATGTTAACTCGAGGAGCTGAGCCCATACCGAAGAGTTGTTCACTCTGTGGTTCAGCAAGCATCTCCATCTCGCCCATGCCTTCGTGTGCGTTACCTAGGTAGCCAAGGTAGCCGCCTCTGTATCCAGCGATGCTTCCTCTGTAGCCGTGCATTCCGTTAAGGCTGAGGCTTTGGAAGAACTGGGTAAGAGCAGGCACTCTGCTGACAACGACACCAGCGGTGAGGACACCGATAGCGGTCATGTTAGCAGCGATGGCTGTCTTCTCGTTAACGCCAGCAAAGTTAACTGCAGCGTAAGCGAGAGCCGAGGTGGTAAGGACACCGAGACCGAGTTGACCAATCTCCGTGGAGATGTAGTTGCCAACCACTGGGACTCTTGCGAGTTGGTTGGTGAGGTTCACACGGTCAGCGACCATTAGAGCAACCGATGGCAGAGCGAGACCAGCAAGGACAACACCAAGAGCGGACAGGTCCATGTGCTTCTTAACGAAGCCAGTGAATCCACCGAGTTTTGGCATTTTCATTCTGCGGGCAGTTCTGCGTCGAGCAGTCGAGCGTCGAGCGGTTCTGCGTCGGGCAGTTCCTCTGCGTCGAGAAGTTCTTCTGCGTCGGGCAGGGCTTCTGCGCTTGGTCGTCTTTCTGCGTCGGGTAGTCTTTCTGCGCTTTGCAGGAGACTTTCTGCGTCGGGTCGTTCTTCTGCGCTTTGCAGGAGACTTTCTGCGACGGGTCGTGGACTTACGTCGAGTTGTTCTTCTGCGCTTTGCAGGAGACTTTCTCCTACGGGTCGTGGACTTGCGTCGAGTAGTCTTTCTGCGCTTTGCAGGAGACTTTCTGCGACGGGTCGTCGATTTACGACGGGTTGTCTTTTTGCGTCGAGCGGGTGCTCGGCGGCGAGTCGTAGATTTACGAGCTGCCGTCTTTCTTCGTCTTGTGGTAGTTTTTCTTCTAGCCATTTTCTTTCCTCCCTTTCGGGTACGAGTACTACTCTTGCGCTTGGTTGTCGTCTTCCGACTCGCAGCCTTTTTGGCAGCTCGTCGCTTTGCAGGTCTGCGAGGATTCAAGATGACAACTTCTTGCAGAGGCATAGTACTCAACAGGTCCCAAGGACGTCTAACATATAAAGAAGTTGGAAAGTATGACAATGCAATAACTGTAATAAGTACAGCACACCTCGCATATTCAATGAGCACAAGAAAGCAGGCACAGAATAGGGTTAAGTCCCATCCTGTGACTGTTACCTTAGACAAGGAACTTCTTGAGTGGCTAGAGTTTCAAATTCAAAATAGGGTCTTTGCCAACAGAAGCCATGCAGTTAACCAAGCGATTGGCTTTCTACAGTGGACACTTAAGACAAATCCTAAGATGTTTTACGGGGAACGAATTGCTCAACCACCTCAGCCAAGTCGTCCGCCGCAGCCCGATAAAGGGCCGAACTTCCCTCGCTGATGAGAATTACTACGCTAGGTATGGATAGTACTAGACTACTGTAGTTAGAGCAGAAGGTAACCGATGAATCCATTGAGATAATTTCTGTATCACTGAAGTTATCAAAGTAACCTAGTACTGTTGTACTAAGTTCTTTATCTGATACCTCTGGAATCCTTGCAACGACAAAGTCAAGAGTCGCTACCTGGGGTGTAAGGCTTGGGTCAAAGGTTCGTATGTCAATGTGAAAGTTTGAGTTGACTCCGGCATCGTGAAGCTGCTTCATGAAGTCTGAGTTAAGTGACTCAGAAGTATTGTGGTTTAGCACCGAATCGGACACCCGTGGCATCAGAAGAGTTGGTTCAATCCTACGAAGTTTAAGTGAAGCCATTACCATCCGAGCAAAGTGCTCAGAGGTTGGCGAGGTGCGCGAATCGGTAACTGTGATAACTACCATCTGGAAAGACGGAGGCCACCTTTCCTCTTAGGTCTATCGGCAGATACAGGCTCGTGCTTCTTCCATCCACCGCCGCCGGTCGTGTAGTAAAACCAAAACTTGTTCATGTCTTGGAAAAAGAAGTCTCTGGGGTAGTGGTCTAGATTTTTACTCTTGAGATAGTCGGGTCGGTCATCAATTTTGAAGATAAACTTGTTTTCACTTTGAGTGTACACGGTGTCGTTGAGTAGCTGCATTCTTTGAGTTAGCGCCATACCTACTATACCTAGCCCTGCTCCTACTGTCCATATCATTTCTATTGCTTTACTACTTCCTTTCTTTGTGTATAGTTGTAGTTCGTCGATAGCGATAACTCGGCGTATTCTTCTAAAGCCATCTGTGCGTTGTAGGTTAAACACCAACTCAACCATCCGGTCAAGTGCTTCTGTGTTTTCTGGAGAAGTCGCTGGTGTTCTAAAGACAATACGAGGAACCTTTTGGAGTAGCTTTTCGTAAACTTCCATCGGGCTGTAACACACTTCTCCAAGGTTCGCATAGTCCCTGTCATGCTTTGGGTCAACGAAGATGGTGTGCACTCGGTCTTCTTGAAGGCGTTTGAGAACCTCGCCTGTGAAGTAGGTTTTGCCCGAGCGAGTCATCCCTAGAACAACTGAGTGGCGAGTCCTCACTGAGTCAATCATGGTGCCCGACAGCTTCGCCATGATTGGTTTAGTCTTCATCCGCTATTTCAAAAATACTCTTCGAATGGGTCATCTTCAGAGAACTCTCCGTGTCGCCATTCGCCTGGGTTATCTCGTGTCTCTTGGGTTCCCTTAGCCTTTACAGAGTAATAGCTATCTATGAACTTCTTTTCTTCGATTTTGTCAGCAAATAAACTATCAAGGCCCTCTCCGGCTAACTTGTCTTTGTATGTCTTCTTGTACTCTTCTAGCTTGCGCCTTAGCCTGGGCCAGTTTCCATTGTAGAATTTGTCTTCGTAATCAGCCGCCCTTGCACCGGGCAGCCTTTTGAATGCAAACACGATTAGGGGCTCTAAGATGGCTTCTTCGCCTTCTGGGAAGGGTCGGTCAAGGTGACTTGCGTACATGAATGACTCGAAGGATTCCTTGGCGATTATTTCCTCTAACTCAGGTATTGGTCCTACATCTACTGCGATAGCGTAATCTACTGCTATTGCTGCATGATTGGTATACTCGTATCTGTTCGCCATGACCGCGTAATTGCCCCATGCCTCTTTGATGATGGCCTTTTCTAACGCGGGTATGCGCTCTCCGGCCACACGGGCGTACTGTATTGACTCTGTCGGAGTAAGTACAGGGTGTCTGCTGTGGAAGGTGTAGAAATCGAACATATTCTTTTCGCCGCGCTCAAAGCGACTTTCGAGAACGTAAGCAGCATACTTGTATGCTGCTCTTCCGTCGCTTGCGATACTCTCTTCTGCCTCTGGCCAGGGTCCCCTGACGATAACGTGAGCGTAACGGAACGCCGACAGTGGGTCAGTAAGTATGTTGGCTTCTGCTTCCTTCCAGCGCCCACCGAGGAGCTGGGCATACGAGAATACAGCCTCTGGGACTATTGAAATTGCAGCTTCTGCTATTTGCGCAGTGACTGTGTCGGCAAACTCGGTCCACCTTTTTCCAACAACATGGCGGGCATACTTTCCGGCCCACTCTCCATCTGCCGCTATCAGTTCTTCAGCCTTGGGCCATCGTCGCATTAAAACCTCCCATGCGTACTTGCAAGAGTACTCTGGACTTGTCAAGATGGCTTCTTCTCCTTCTTTGAATCGGACGGGGTGGTTTTGGTAGAGTTCTACAAGTTCGAGTGCATATCTGAATGCTGCTTCGGGGTCGGTGTAAATGGCTCCAGCTATACTAACGCCGGTAACCTCTTCCATAAGGTCGTCTAATGAATCAGGTATGGGGAAGGGTTCGTTGTCGATATTGTGAAACTCATCGGATGCATAGTGGAAGAGAGCATAAAACGCTCCTGATGGCTTTAGGACGAGGTGCAATGGGCCATCATCGAGATAATCTTCTGCATAGCCTGGGTCATTGACGCACCAGCTGTTGTTTCTTAGGCTTGTGAACGCGACAGTTGCATCTACCTCGGTCAGTTCGATTACGACCCACTCTTTAGTTTGGGCAACAAGCTCTGCGCCTCCCTCAGTGTACTTGAGTAAATCTTGATAGTCATCTGGTAGTGGTGGGGCTTCAAACAAGCTATGGTACCAGTTGGCGATGCCGTTTAAGTCTCCACTAGAGTAAAGTAAAATATTCTTTGGAGTCTTGATTTCATACTCTTTCTTGATGTGGTTAACCACTGTCTGGTCTCCCATGTTGTCTTTCAAGAATGACCAGTTGCTAAGTGCCTCCTCGGTGTCTTCGTAAAGGTCGATGTTTCCGTTCGATGCTTCTCGGACAAACCACTGCACGAGTCGAGCAGGAATCCGCTCATCATCTTCAACCAAGTCAATTGCTTCGTCCTCAAAACTGTACTCCCATTTGTTTTCTCTTACCCAGTTGATGGCTCCCTGTCGGCTGCCGTTAACGAGAACATATGCGTCAGCTTCTTTTGGGTTATCTTTAACCAGTCCTGCCTTCACAGCAAGTGAGTAATCGGGCATCTTCTTGTTGCCTTTCTTGACGGTGTTACCAAGTGTAACGAAAGAGTAAACTCTGCCTGCAGCCCATTGGTGTTGTTGTACTCCCGGTCTATGTCCTCCTCTCCATGCTGCTAAGCCTTTATCGTATACCTTCTGTAGGATAGACTTCTTTATCTTGGTAGCCTTGGCTATCTTATCAAGGAACTTACCTTTCTCGGGTAGCGGTCCATACATTCGGATAAACTTCTTTTTGTACTTGCTGGGGACTGTTTTGTATCCCCTGGCTGTTGCTTGAAT
>TARA_B100001093_G_scaffold321787_1_pt1 | contig 14518 bp, 14 predicted proteins | sample TARA_B100001093 | Tara Oceans TARA_B100001093 (sample SAMEA2623116) | marine metagenome | biome: marine biome (ENVO:00000447); feature: surface water layer (ENVO:00002042); material: "saline water (ENVO:00002010), including plankton (ENVO:xxxxxxxx)" | depth 5 m
TTACTTAATCAAAAAATTAAGAGAGTCGAAATTAATGGATTTGAACCTGAACATGTTGTGCCATTAAAATACAAATCAGAAAAAAAGAAATTTAACAATAAAGGTGGATTCAGAAAAAGAAAAAGAAGCAGGAAAGGGTAGAAACTAAATTAACCGTGTAGCTAATAAGTCACCTATAATTAATGCAATATTTAAACCTGCCAACGATTGAACTGGAGAGAGCAGATGTTAGTTGGCTTGGTTTCTAACATATTGATAAGTTTTAAAAACCCGATAAAATAGCGGTTTACAATAGGAGGGGTGGCAGAGTCTGGTTTATTGTAACGGTCTTGAAAACCGTCGTGCCTTCATCGGCACCGTGGGTTCGAATCCCACCCCCTCCGCCAATTTAATATGAACACAGAACTTAAAGAATTTTTCCAAGAAGCTCCCGAATTTCTATCAATGTTAGGTTTTACTAATGCATTTTATGATGAAAATAAAGATGCTTGGATTAATGAATATACGCCAAGTGAAAAGTTAACACATTCTAATGGAACTATTATTCAAGGTGGGTTTGTAACAGGCATGATAGATGCCTGTATGTCACAATTTATAATGTTTGAATCTAAAGGTAAATCATTGCCTTTGACATTAGATATTGATGTTAAATTTCTTAAGTCCTGCTCACCAAATATAAAAACAACAGCGATTGGTAAAATCGTAAAAAAAGGTAAATCTGTTGCATTTACAACTGGCGAACTTTATCAGGATGGCAATCTTGTTGCTGTTGCATCTGCAACAAACAAAATAATTAACATAAAAGATTAAAAAATTATCCCAATTTAGTACTTCAACTATATTATTCGCCAGCAACTATTGAGTGGAAGTAATATATTTGAAGTAGGTTGATTAAGATCTCTTAAGAATAAACTCTGATTTTTTCATTATTACAACAATGAAATCACCCTTAAACATAATACTAGAAATATCATTGCAGTTGTATTTGATATCTCCCATATTCTCTGTCTCATCACGCATTGTCATAATACAAAAATCTTTCATCCTTTTATCATTTCGATAAACATCTATTTTTTTAGTACTTGGATTTTTATCAGAATTTGCACTACTGATTATAAGCTTATACTGATCAGGCTCTTTGGTTGTTTCTTTATAGTGTTCAAACAATTCAGCCTGTGTCATTGTTGCAAGGCTTTTTTCTGTCTCTTTAGGTGGTGAATACCACTCAGGATATTCTTCAGGTGAAACCGACACCCACTCTCCATGCCATTCACCAGCAGGAGTACCGCAAGCAGAAATTAAAACCAACACACAAAACATATATAATTTATTCATTAATAAAATATAACATATTTAATAATGATAGGTTTGGTTTTATGAGACATATATTTATTAAAAAGTTGAATTAATATTTTATGGGCGGTATTAGTTTTTTTAATTTTATGATTAATAAATGAGCTGAATAATATCCGTTATTTTGATTTCTTGCCTCTAATATTTTTTGATATATAATTTTTGTATGGCCGAAGATAAAGCAAAATTTACTCAAATGAAGGATGGAGATGCTGATGACTACTCCATTATTGCTGCAAGCAACGCAGAAGATTATGACTATTTAGCTGATAAGGTTTTAGATCATTTAAGGATGCTTGAACATGACTATGGTGGATTCCAAGTTACTAGGCTTACTCACTGCCTCCAAACCGCAACAAGAGCATATAGAGATGGTAAAGATGATGAGTATGTCGTATGTGCTTTGATACATGATATTGGGGACAATCTTGCTCCTGCTAATCATGCAGAATTAGCAGCAACTATATTAGAACCTTTTGTGTCTGAAGAGAACTACTGGATAGTAAAACATCACGGAATATTTCAAGGTTATTATTTTTTTGAGTTTCTTGGCCTAGATAAAAATATGCGAGATAAATACAAAGACAACCCATATTTTGAAAGTTGCAGAGAATTTTGTGAAAAATATGACCAGAATAGCTTTGACCCTGACTATGAAACACTTGATCTAGAATTTTTTATCCCTATGGTTAAAGAGTTATTTCAAAAACCTAAAAAATCTATATATCTTCAATCATAGATGACAGATAAAAATACATTTAAGCTTCTCGAGCTTATAAAACCAGAAGTTGATTTCGACACATCCAATACCCCCTCAGAACCAGATTATTCAAATTTTGCTAACTGGGCTGCCTTGCCAGATATTGATGGGCAACAGTTCTATGTCCCAGATTCATCATTTAGTGTAAATAAAAATAATAATAACGTTGATGTCTTTTATATACATCCAACTGGTTTTTATGAAAAAAATTGGAATTCTGATATGGATAAAAAGAAATCTGCATTTGAGCGAACTGAAATTATGTTAGGAAATCAAGTTTCAGCATTTAACGAATCATGTAATATTTATGCTCCAGAGTATAGACAAGCAACTTATTATTCTTTTTTTGATATTAAAAATAATGGTAGAAATGCGCTAGATCTTGCATATTCAGATATTGAATCCGCTTTTAAATTTTTTATTGAAAATTTTAATAAAGATAAACCATTTATAATAGCGTCTCATAGCCAAGGAGCCTTGCATGCTCTCAGGCTTATAAATCAAATGATAGATAATACTGACCTTAGCAAGAGATTAGTTTGCGCATATGTTATTGGATATATCATTCCTGAAAAACATTATAAAAATCTTTTTCAAGATACAATAAAATCATCAGCTTTTAATGACACCGGTTGTATTATCTCCTGGTCTTCTGTTGTTGAGGGTTTTAAAAGAAACAGAGAAAAAACCCTCTTTTGGACACCAGAAGGTTGGAGTGTTGAATTAATGAGTCAAAAAATTATTTCTACGAATCCTTTTTCATGGACCAATGATGATGGTTGGTATTCGGACAATAAAAATAAATCAATAATTAATAAAGCACAAAATTATGACTTTACTGACAGACTTAGGGTAGAGCATACAGGCGCTAAAAAATCTATTGGTTTAACGAGAATTCAAGGATTTGATTGCTCAGTAAATAGTGAATCTGGGTTATTAGAAGCCAGAGGACCATTGATCGAAAGTATTAAAAAAATGAAATACTTTAATGGTGATCTTCACCCCTTTGATATCATGCTTTTTTGGGGTACATTAAGGCAAAATATTAAAGATAGAATAGATGCGTTTATATAAGAAAATAACCTTATTAATTATTATGTTCACAAACTCAAGCCTATATTCCTTTGAGGAAGGGATTGCAAAAAATGGTGATATAGAAATATATTATCGCGATTATGGTCCAATTGAAGCGGAACCAATTTTATTAGTTCAGGGGCTTGGAGGGCAGCTAACTAACTGGCCTGAGCATTTAATTGATTTTCTATTAGAGAATAATTTTAGACCCATTGTTTTTGATAATAGAGACACCGGCCTTTCATCAAAAATAAAAAGTGATTCATTTTCAAAAGATAAAATAGATAACACAATTGTTCGAAGTTACATAAGGTATTACCTTAGAATGCCAGTTAGGTCCGAATATATCATTGATGATATGGCAGATGACGCGGTTGCAGTTTTGAATAAACTAAATATTGAAGATTCGCATGTTTTAGGGATTTCAATGGGCGGAATGATCGCTCAGGTACTTGTTGCTAATTATCCTGAAAAGGTTAAGACCTTTACATTGATTGCTTCTACTGCATCAACACCATCTCCTTTTAATGGTCCAACAAGAAAAGTAAGAAAGTTATTAATGAATAGAACAAAAAATCCTGATGCATCAATGGATGAGCGTATTGAAAGAACAAGAAAAATTTTTAAAGAAATTGGTTATGAGGGCGTAGACTTAAACACAAATGAATTTTATGAAAATACTAAAGCTTCTATAGAAAGAGCAGGTAAAGATGATACGGGCTTTGGAAGGCAGTTAACAGCGATTCTAGGCTCTCCTAATCGTATAGAAAGAATTGAGACTATAACTGCTCCTACGCTAATAATTCATGGCGCTGAAGATCCTCTAATAAAAGTTAAAAATGCACATAAAGCTCATAAACATATTAAAAATAGCACATTAAAAATAATACCGGATATGAGGCATTTAATTGAGCCACCAGTATTTGATCAATTTAAAGAAGATTTATTAATACATCTAAATAAGTAATTTAAAGATGCTAACCAATAAATTTAAAATTAATTATTCTATTGGTGCGGTTGCAAATGGTGTAAAGACAGATACCTTTACATTCTTCTTATTATTCTTTTATAGCAATATCATTGGTTTAAATCCAGGATTAGCAGGACTAGCTATATTTATCGCATTATGCGTTGATGCAGTTACAGACCCGTTAATGGGGACTATATCTGACAGAACAAATAGCAAATATGGTAGGCGTCATCCATTCATGATGATTTCATTCATACCTATGTCAATTGGATATATTTTACTCTTTGCTCCCAGACAAGATTGGGATATGACACAAAATGATTTATTTCTATGGATGACTTTATTTACGATCATTACAAGAATAGGGATGACTCTTTTTGATATACCTCATAGAGCTTTTGGTGGAGAGATAACAAAAAATTATGAAGAAAGAACTCTTCTAATGTCTTGGAGAGAGATGATGGGGTGGGTTGCTGGACTTAGTAATGCATTCTTAGGATATGGTATCTTTTTTGCATCTACACCAGAATATCCCCGTGGTCAGTTAAATCCTGATGCATGGTTTCCATTTGCATTAACTGGAGCCGTTATCATGATTGTATCTGTTCTTTATTCTTCATTTTCAACAAAGGATGAAATCAAAGGCTTATCAAAATGGCAGGGAACCATAGCACTTAAAGAAATTTTGAATGAATTAAAAATTGCAATCACTAATAAAGCTTTTTTAATATTTTTCTTTGGGAACTTATTTTTATCATTAGCATGGGGTTTAGCAAATACCTTAACATTATTTGTAAATACTTATTTTTGGGATTTTGAAGCTACACAAATTAAATATTTTTTACCTATATACCTTATTGCAACCTTATTAGCATTCTTCATAACTCCAAGAATTGTAAGAGTGCTTGAAAAACGAACTGTTGTATTAATTGCTATCGCGGGGGTTGGTCTACTCTCACCTGCAGCATTTATTATGTATAACCTAGGTTTAACACCTGAAAAAGGTTCGATGCAATTAGTGTTTTTTATAAGCTTCTTTCTTGTTTTTCTTATCACTTTAAATGTTATGGGTATTATGGTGAGAGACTCAATGGTCGGAGATATTGCAGATGAGGTTGAATTACAAAGCGGCAAAAGGCAAGAAGGTATTCTCTATGCAACTGTTGGCTTTATGCAGAAATTAAATGCAGGGTTAGGATCTTTTTTTGCTGGATTAGTTCTTACATTTATTAACTTTGATAGAGCTAATCCCACAGCTGAGCAAGGTTACACTCTAGCCTTTATACAAGGACCTGGAACAACTTTATTAATGGTTGTCCCATTTTTAATTTTTCTTGGATATTCTTTATCATCTTCAAGACATAAAGAAATAATGAGTAGTCTTAAATAAGAACCTCAAAACACTTAGTCATCCGATTCCATAATTTTTTATGTTCCGCTCTTTCATCAGCAGAAGAAAAATTAACTATAAAATGACATATTATTGAATCTAGATCATTTGATTTAGTTCCGCTAGCTTTTTTAAATTTATTTTGAAGTAGCTCTAATTGAATCGAGTTTCTAAGATCTTGATATTTTTTTAGTGAATCAAGTTTAGCTAAAATTTCAAGTTTGATGCATGAATATACTAATTCATTTAGATTTGATTTTTTATTTGAAAGTGACTCAGATATAGAATCCTTAAATACATTTTGTACGTTATCTAATGAGTCCTTTTTTAAAAGAACATTATAGATATTAATATATTTTGATAACTTTTCTTCATTTTGTTTTTTAAGTTGTATAGATTTCTTTGTTTTGATTAAATTTCTTATATCTGTAAGTTCTTTAGTATTTCTAATATTTTTGAACTTAGTAAGTTCATCTTCTGTTTCATTGATCGACTTAACGCCAGAATCTAAATCATTTATTAATTTATTAACTAATTCAATTTCATCTTTTATGACTTGTTTTTTTTCAACAAAGAATTTGTCTGCTGCTTTATTAAATTTAGACCATAATTTATTATCATTTTTCTTCCCAGCTGGACCGATTTTTACCCATATGTTCTTTAAATCTTTAAATTTATTTATACATACTTGATTATCTTCATCTTTGATTTCATTAACTTGTGTAATCAATGATTCTTTTTTTTCTTTATTAATCTGTTCTTGTTTAACGATTTCTTGATTAATGGGTTTTTTAGCATCTGTAAATAACTTTCTAAGTCTATTAAGATCCTTTTCTAAAACTGGTGCATAAGTTTGCCATTTCTCAAATGTTTGACGTAAGTAACTTAAAAGATCTTTTATAGAAAGTTTTTTGTAGTGACCTTCTATTACATACCTATTAACTTCATTAATAATTCTTTCTCTTTCAGTAGCATTATTAATCTTTATTGTTTTCATCTCTTCGAAGTATTCTTTACATGACTCCCATGCTTTGTTAGTTAATTCATTAAATTTTAACCATTGGGATTTTGATGCAGATTTACTAGAAACATCCAGCAATTGCCATTGTCCTTGAATATCATGGATTGCATGAGCATGTTTTTTAGGATCATCTAGTGGTTTTTCTATTAATGCACTCACCATTGCTATTAATTCATCTCTTTTTGGATTTGTTGCAAAGGCCGAGATGTCATCAAAATACTTTGATTTGTTAATTGCTGCGTTTAACTTATGTCTTAACTTATTAGGAATTTGTTTAAAATCTCTAGATTTATTAATTACATTGCGTACTTTTTTTTGTGCAATTTTAATTGATCCATCCAAAAATAGCTTCTCTGCTATTTCTAACTCCTTAAATAAATCTTTACTAGTTTCCACAATATTTATATATGATGTTTATAATTATACTAAATGAAAAAACGAATTCTAACAGGAATTACAACTACTGGCACTCCTCACATTGGAAATTACATAGGTGCGATTAGACCTGCTCTTGAAATGGTTAAAAAAGATGATCAATCTTTCTTTTTTCTTGCTGATTATCATGCTGTTATAAAAAATCAAGATTCAGATGATATTAAACAGTCTGTAGAAGATATTGCACTCGCCTGGTTGGCTTGTGGTTTAGATCCAAAAGAAACATTTTTCTATAGACAATCTGACGTCCCTGAAATTTTAGAACTTACTTGGATACTAAATTGTATTACAGCTAAAGGATTAATGAATAGAGCACATGCATACAAAGCAGCAGTAGCTTCAAACAAAGAGGATCCTGACAAAGGAATTTCAATGGGCCTATTTTCTTATCCTGTTTTAATGGCTGCTGATATATTAATGTTTGATTCAACTCATGTGCCTGTAGGATCTGATCAAATTCAACATCTAGAAATGACAAGAGATATAGCAGCAAGATTTAATCATCTATATAAACCTTTGTTAACACTTCCTGAGCCAATAATTCAAGATGATGAGAAAGTTGTCTTAGGTTTAGATGGAAGAAAAATGAGTAAATCTTATGGAAATGTAATCCCGTTATTAGAAGATGAAAAAGTGCTTAGAAAATCGGTTATGAAAATAGTAACAAATTCACTTGAGCCAGGTGTTCCTAAGAACTCAAAAGATTGTACAGTTTTTGATTTGTATAGAAATTTTGCAGATGATAATAATGTTGCAGAATTTCAAGATAAATACGATAACGGCATATCGTGGGGCGAAGCTAAAGAAATTCTATTCAATGCAATTAACAATGAATTAAAACCCATTAGATCTCGTTATGAGGATCTTATTAAGGATAAGAACTTTATAAATGATGTTTTATCTGAGGGCTCTAAAAATGCTAGATTGATTGCACAAGAAAAAATATCTGAAATAAGAGAAGTTATCGGAATCAAAAAAATATCCTGATGTCTATTTCAGGATCTTCATGGTTAAAATTTGGCCTTTTTACAGTTGGACTAGGACAGTCATTTGTTTTTGTTTTAGTTCCACCTCTTGCTAGAGATCTTGGTCTTTCGGAAGTTCAGACTTCATCAATATTTGCTATATCTGCTTTTGCATGGGCTTTAACTAGCGCATTTTGGGGAAGAACAAGTGATAAATATGGTAGGAGAAATATAGCTGTACTAGGTTTAATTGGTTATTCAATATCATTGATAGCCTTAATAACACCACTTTTCCTAGTAGAAAGGAATATTCTAGATGTTGTTTATTTATTTCCTGCACTTGTTCTTGGAAGGTTATTAAATGGTTTGGTCGGGTCTGCCTCAAGACCAGCTTCATTTGCCTATGTAGCGGACACCTCATCAAAAGAAAAAAGAACTGTAAAATTTGCTCGTTTAGAAGCTAGTTTTTTGCTTGGTACAGTTGTTGGGCCATTATTAGGAGGTTTTTTATTTCTGATTACAAATGAAACACCATTTTATGTATTTTCATTTTTAGCATTAATCGCAGCTTTTGGTATATACAAAGAGCTCAAAAATACTAATATCAAAAAAGAAGATATTAAAGATACTGTTAAAATAAAATGGTATTCAAAGTCTATCCTTCCTTTTTTAACCTATGCAGCTATCTTAAGTTTATGCCAGGCATCTTTAATACAATCCATAGGATTTTATATTACAGATTTATTTAGTGAATTTGACGATTTACCAACACTTATCAGCATGACTTTTGCACTTTTATCCATATCAACTATTGTTAGCCAATATTTATTTACTGACACATTTCCCATGAAAAATTTTAATCTATTGCTTTTTGGAACCTTGTTGTTAGTATTTTCATATTCAACAATGGCTTTCTTTCAATCTATTTCTGTTTATTATCTTTCAATTATTATCTTAGGTTTTGGTTTTGGAATGACTAGGCCAGCATTAGCATCATCATTATCATTAGCTCAAACTCCTGATAATCAAGGTTCTGCGGCAGGTTATCTTGGCTCAGTTATTCCAATAGGGCACATGACAACACCTTTTATTGCAATGCCAATTTATGCACTTAATCCATCATACTTGTATTATTTCAGTTCAATCTTATGTATAGGATTGGTATTATTTATAATATTTCATCCAACAATAAGAAAATCGAGCTTAATATGAAAAAAGCATTACTTTTAGTAAATTTAGGAACTCCTGATAAACCATCCTACTTTAGTGTTTTTAAATATCTAAGACAGTTTCTAATGGATGGACGTGTTATTAATATAAATCCAGTGTTAAGATTTTTTTTAGTAAACTTTATTATTTGTCCAACTAGATCATTTTCATCAACCAAAGTTTATAAAGAAGTTTGGGATGAAGAAACTGGATCGCCATTACTGCACAATACAAAAGAATTATCAAAAAAACTCTCCGTCAAATTAAATGAATACGATGTACATTTTGCTATGCGTTATCAAAATCCATCGATAGAAAAAACACTTGAAAAGATATTAGAAAAAAATCCAGATGAAATAATCGTTCTTCCACTTTTTCCTCATTATGCATCTGCTACAACAGGGTCGGTATACCAAGAAATTTCAAGAATAGTATCAAAAAAATGGGTAGTACCAAATATTAAATTTATAAATCAATTTTATGATAATTATAAATTTATTGATGCATGGGTAGAAAAAGCATCTAAATTTGATATCAAATCATACGATAAGGTTGTATTTAGTTATCACGGAATTCCAAATAGTCATGTTGACAATGTTTATCCAGATTCTATGTGTAATGACCATGATTGCGAATTAAAAATTTCTGAGGAAAATAAGTTTTGTTACAAAGCAACCACCTATGAGACAACAAAGATTCTTGCTGATAGGTTAAATCTTCAACCCGATGACTATAAAGTGACCTATCAATCTCGACTTACTAATAAATGGCTTACTCCTTTTACAGACCAGGTTTTAGAAGAATTACCTAAAAATGGTCATAAAAATGTACTAGTTTTCTCGCCCGCCTTTACAGCAGATTGTTTAGAAACAATTATTGAAATTGGTGATGAGTATCTAGATCTATTCAAAAAAGCAGGGGGTAATAATTTAGACTATGTTGAATCATTAAATTATTCAGATTCATGGGCTGATGCTATTATTGATATTATTAAATAGGAATTTATAAATATGTTTAAAAATGATTTATTAAAAGATAAAAGAATACTAGTAACTGGAGGCGGGACCGGTCTAGGAAAAGAGATGGCTAGCCATTTTGCTAAACATGGCGCTGAACTTTACATATGTGGAAGAAGAGAAAATGTTCTTAAAGATACAGCAGATGAAATAATTACTAAATATGATGCAAAAGTTCACTATCAGACGCTTGATATTAGAGCTTCTAAGGATGTAGAAGAATACATTCAATCAATATTTGATAATGCACCCTTAGATGGTCTTGTTAATAACGCAGCAGGTAATTTTATATCACCAACAAAAGATCTCTCACATAAAGGTTTTGATGCAATAGCAAATATTGTATTTCATGGAACCTTTTATATTACGCATTCAGTTGGTAAGAGGTGGATTGAACATTCGCATAAAGGATCAATTGTGAATATATTAGCAACATGGGTGTGGACTGGTTCTCCTTATGTTGTCCCGTCAGCTATGTCAAAGTCCGGCATTCATGCTATGACACAATCTTTAGCGGCTGAGTGGGGTAAATACGGAATAAAAGTTAATGGTATCGCTCCTGGACCATTTCCCACAAAAGGTGCGTGGGAAAGGTTAAATCCCGATAACAATGATGACGGTATGATGAGCACTGTTCCGGTTGGAAGAGTTGGTCAAATGATTGAATTACAAAACTTAGCAACTTTCTTAATGGCTGATGGATGTGATTATTTAACAGGCCAAACAATAGGACTAGATGGGGCACAATATCTAACAGGTGGTGGTACTTTTTCTCAACTTGATAAATTATCTGACGAAGATTGGGAAAATATGAGAAAATTGATTAGAAATGCAAATAATAAAGACAAAGCAGATAGAAGTTAATTAAGGGGCTTAAATATGACTAGTTATGATGAAATGAACAGAATTCTTGATCAACAAAAAGAATTCTTTATTAAAAATGGCGCACCATCGATAGATTTGAGGATTGATAGACTTGAAAGACTCAAAACCTTAATAATGGATAATAGGTATGATTTCATTGATGCCTTAAATTCTGATTTTGGTAATAGATCTAAGAATGCATCTATGCTCTCTGATGTATACGGAATTATGCCTGCAATTAATTTAGCAATTAAAAATGTAAAAAAATGGAGCAAAGCTGAAAAAAAATCTTCAAATTTTCCATTTGGACTTTTGGGTGCAAAATCTTATGTTAAGTATGAACCTCTTGGTACTGTTGGAATGATATCGCCTTGGAATTTTCCAGTTAATTTAGCTTTCGTTCCACTGGTTTCAATATTTGCAGCAGGCAACCAGGTTATGCACAAACCAAGCGAGCACACACCAATAACATCAAAACTTCTAAAAGATCTATGTGACAATGCCTATGATGAAAATGAATTTGCAACTATTCTTGGTGGCCCTGAAGTAGGTGAGGCATTCACAAAACTTAATTTTGATCATCTTTTGTATACTGGAGGAGGTTCAGTTGCTAAGCATGTCATGAATGCTGCTTCTCAAAATCTAGTACCTTGTACATTAGAATTAGGAGGTAAGTCACCTGTAATTATTGGTAAGTCTGCTGATTTAAAGACTTCTGCAAAAAGAATCATGTTTGGAAAAACTTTGAATGCTGGTCAGATATGTCTTGCTCCAGACTATGTTGTGATTCATAAAGATCAAAAAGAAGAATTTATTAATGAAACTAAAAATGCGGTAGCAGACTATTTTCCAGATCTTAAAGATAATGAAGATTACACATCAATAATCAATGAAAAACACTATGATAGACTAAAAGATTTATTAGATGATGCAATTGAAAAGGGCGCGCAGATTGATGAAATTAACCCATCAAATGAAGATTTCTCTCAACAAGAATTTTATAAAATACCACCAACTATTGTCACCAATACAACTGATGACATGAAGATAATGCAGGAAGAAATTTTTGGCCCATTACTGCCTGTTGTTGAATATGATGATATAGATCAGGCTACTTCATTAGTTAATTCTAAAGATAGACCACTGGGGTTATATTATTTTGGAAATGACAAGTCTGAAGAAAACGAACTACTAAATAAAACATCATCTGGAGGTGTTACAGTCAATAATGTAATAAGCCATTTACAACAAAATGATTTATCTTTTGGAGGTGTTGGTCCTTCAGGAATGGGTAGATATAAATCTTTTGATGGTTTTAAAAATTTCTCTAATCCAAGAGCTTATTACAAAGAAGTAGGCTTTAAACTTGATAAAGTCTTTGATGCAGTTAGACCCCCATATAAAGGTGATATTGAAAAAGTTTTAAAAAAATTAATGAAATAGTTTTGTGTCTTCTATATCTCTGAAATTAGGTTACAAATACCTTAGATCTAATAAAGGAGGTATTTTTTCATTCACCACTTTTCTGGCAATAATTGGTTTAACGATAGGTATATCAAGTTTAATTGTCGTAACCTCTGTAATGAATGGTTTTGAGAAAGAGCTTGAGAATAGAATTTTGGGTGTTTTACCTCATTCTGTTATTTACTCTGATGATCCAATCGACGCTTATGACAAACTTATAAGTGATATTAAAAAAGACAAAAATATACTAGACGCATCTCCTTATATATCTCTTCAAGGATTGATATCTTCACAATATAACAGCAAGGGGGTAAATGTAATTGGTATAGATACAAAAAATGAAGACAATATGTCAATAATTCCAGATTATATGGTCGTAGGCAGCATATCAGACCTTGAATCAGGTAACTCAATTATCATAGGGTCCATGCTGGCAGCAAATCTTGGTGTTGATGTTGGTGACAAAATAAATATAACAACCTCTGATATTAAGACTTCAATAATTGGCTCATATCCAACATCGGTCAATTTTCAGATTGTTGGTATTTATGAACTTAGAACAGAAATAGACCTAAGTATGACTTTGGTATCACATGAAACAGCACAAAAACTGAAAAATATAAATTTAAGTGAAACTTTATCAATAAGAATAAAAACTAATAATTTATTTGAGGCTGAAAATATAAGCAAAAATTTAATTAACAATCTCAACAGAAATGATTTGGTTTTCTCGTCATGGGAAGACACACATGGAACTTTGTTTGATGCAATTAAGCTTGAAAAATTATTAATTAGTTTAATGTTATTTTTAATTGTTGCCGTTGCTTCAATATTAGTACTATCTACAATAATCATGACAGTAAAATCAAAAGAAAGAGAGATAGGGATCTTGCTTACATTGGGTGCTAGCTCAAAACAAATAATACTGATATTTTTTACTCAAGGTCTTATAGTTAGTTTAATCGGAATTATTTTTGGAGTTTTGTTGGGTTTCGTACTTACACTCAATCTAAATAATATAATTTCCTTGATAGAATCCATATTAGAAAAAAACCTTTTAGAAGCCTACTTTATAAATTATTTCCCATATTACATAGACTACAGCCAAATAATTTTTATCTGTGCAATATCATTTTTAATTAGTCTTATATCATCCCTGGTACCATCGTTTAGAGCAGTTAAATTAAATCCAGTTCAAATACTCAGACATGAATAAATTAATTTGTAAGAATTTATCAAAATCTTTTGTTATTAATAATGAAGGTCTTGATGTATTAAAAGATATAAATTTGGAAATAAATGAATCTGAAAGAATAGCAATATCTGGAAAATCTGGTGCAGGGAAGTCAACACTTCTTCATATAATGGCAGGATTAGACAAACCAACAACTGGAACAGTTATTTATAATGATGATGATTTGTCTAATATTTCATTAAATAAGCTTAATAAAATTCGGTTATTAAACTTTGGATTTGTATACCAATTTCATTACTTACTAGAAGATTTAACAATAGAAGAAAATATATCAATACCTGCAATGCTTAAGGGAACATATAACAATAATATAAAAAAACAAATTCATGCTGTTATGGATAATTTAAATATTATTGATAGAAAAGATCATTTGCCCTGGAAGTTATCTGGTGGTGAAAAACAAAGAGCCGCGATTGCAAGAGCTTTAACAAATAGACCTAAATTTTTGTTTCTTGATGAGCCAACTGGCAACTTAGATAGAGAGAATGCAAGGATTATTCAAGATCTTATTATTGAGATATCAAATAATTATGGTGTTGCTTTAATTGCAGCTACTCATGATAATGAGTTTATAAAAGCTTTTAGTAAAGTGTATTCACTTTCTAATGCTAAATTGAATTAATAAAATGAATGAATTTATTACAGCTGGCGGACCTTTTATGTGGCCATTATTAGCCTGTAGTATTCTAATTATTAGTATATCAATTGAAAAATCATGGTTCCTAAAAAATAGATTAGTTGT
>TARA_B100001093_G_scaffold471337_1_pt1 | contig 14505 bp, 14 predicted proteins | sample TARA_B100001093 | Tara Oceans TARA_B100001093 (sample SAMEA2623116) | marine metagenome | biome: marine biome (ENVO:00000447); feature: surface water layer (ENVO:00002042); material: "saline water (ENVO:00002010), including plankton (ENVO:xxxxxxxx)" | depth 5 m
CTCATTGCCTCAATAGGTGTCAGACCAAATCCCTCCCAACGCTGTGGTGCAATATATGCATCTAAAGATCGAAAAAGAAGCGGTAGATTTTCAGTCGGTTGGTCGCCTAAAAAGAGGATTCTTTTATTCAATCCTTCACTTTCGATTAACTGTTTTAAATCCTCAGTATATTTTTGATTATCCGCAGTCACTTTCCCGCTTATTATTCCATGTGCTTCTGGATTTAGCTTACAAATCTCGATCATAGATTTAACAAAAACATCGATGCCTTTTTGAAATCGTACTCGGCCAAAACAGCCGACTAAAAAGCCATCGGGTAAACCAAGTTCATTTCGAATTCCACTTTTATCACAAGTCGGGGTATATTTTTCCGTATCAATCCCATGCATAACAACATCATGAGGCACTTCTAAATACTTTCCTGCTTTTTCCGAAGTGCCCACGACCTTGTCCATTTGTTTAATCAACCATTTTGTATATTTTGAATGATTTCTTTGTGCTGCTGAAGTGAAAATCAATTTCATATTTGGTTTAGAAATTACTTTCAAAACAAGGCCTAGAAGCATCTCAATATTTCTTCGAGCATGCCACACCAATTGATAATCTTTACTAAGGCGAAGGATTCCAAAAAATGAAATCGATCGAATCTCTTCCGGAACATTATAGCCAAAAGCTAAAATATTGATCTGTTTACTCTGGACTGGTAATAATCCAAAAATAGTGGAAGTCACCCCAGACCAGCGTCTATTCAAATTCGGTGCGATAACGTAAACTTTTCGATTATCAGTCATTTTCTGTGTCATTACCATAAAATGGAACATTAGTTCGCTTGGATGAAAAAAGTGTAATGAGCTGCTTAAATAGTATTTTGGCCTGCGCCTTCAATCGTCTGAATGCAAACATAAGTTGATTGTTTGAAGTTGGCTTTGGCTGCTGGCTTATATTCGAAGCAGTTTCTATAGGAGGAGCAATATTATAAACAGCGCAGCAATCAATTTGTATGGCGAGTGCTGGCTCAATTTGAAAATGCTTAAAATGATCACAATTAGCTAAAATAGCATCGGCCAAAGCTGCACCATTTTTCTTGTAGTAGCGGTACAATATTTTAGCACCATTCGGCCATAGTAAATATGCGGCAGCCCCCGATTTATTATAAAATATTTGAGATAGGCTATAATCTTTTAAAAGTGGGATTCTTGTTTTGCTAAGTATCTTTTTTCGATTTCGAGTTTCTAGATTCACACAATCAAAATTATGTTTATCACCTAAGGCATTGAGTGCAGAAGGGGTGTCTTTATGTAAAATGGCATCGTCTTCTAAAATAAGATAAGGTTTATTTTCTTTAATTACTCTATCCCAAGCTGAGGCATGGCTCAAGCAACATGCGAGCTCGGATCTTCTAAGGGGCCGCTCCCATGTCATTGATTTTTTTTGATAAAATTTTTCATTCAATTGAGAAGCATCAACTGCCTCGATGATTGCATAATCAATGCCTAGAGACTCTAACTGTGTTTTTTGAAACTTTAGACGATCGGTAGAGCTTTTGAGGTTTATCACGAGTACATTCATTTGAGTCACCACCAAAGTGTATTTTTATTAGTATGTTGTTTAGACATACGTGAATAAACCGTTTCAAACTTATTGATGCGGTTGAATATTTCTCTAAGTATCCAATAGCTTGGTAGAGGTTCTTTCATTGCATCTAATCTCCAGCGCATGTTTCTTAAAGTGTCACAGGTGCCGATTGTAAAAGCAGATGTTCCATCAAAAAGCGGGATCCTTTCCTTTTTTAATTGCTCTAACTTGATTGGATCATATTCGATATTTTTATAGTTGCTTGCAAACCGTTCTGTTTCGCATAATTTACATGAGTTAACTAGGCAAATTGCCGAAAAAGCATAGGCACGGGATAAAGGGTTTGTATCATGATCGATGAAACTATCAGTCGCTGATATCAGCCATCGAGTATTTAAATTTTTGATCAAAAAATCAGATTCATTTTTCCACAACTCAGAAAATTTTCTAAAAGTATCTTTGGGATTAATACCCCGTCTTAGAAATACATTTAATTCTGCATGATAGTATTCTAATTCGCTTTTTCCGTTAAATTCATTTCGCAAATTTGCCAAATGAGACTTTAGATTATTTTCAGATCCATGCGTGTAGACCGTTTTATTTGTGTTTATAAGTGTCGACTTAAGCTCCTTGTAATCAACATTATCCCTTTTCAAATCTTTAGAACCAAATTGTCTCTTTAACTGTTTAAAGGAAAAGAGATTTTCAAATTTAGTTTTTTTTCGAGTAGCCAAAATAGTTACAATAACTTTAGTGATTTTTATTTAATCATTACGACAAAATCAATTTCTAATCAATTTAATTTATGAATCCTTTTCGTTTTTATTTGTATGGTTCAAAATCTATAACTTCGCATTAATGAATGCCGAAATCAGTCCATTTTAATTGTTTATTTTTAACTTCTTTTCGAATTTTTTGATTAAACAGCTTACCTTCTTCTAAAATATAGCCTTGTTTGTGGTAAAGATGTAATAAGCATGACTGATGTCTGATTTGCATGGGGCGAATACCATTATTTATAAGTCTTTCCCCAAGCTCTCGATCTTCTCCTCCATAAACCATTCGTTCATCAAAGCCATTGACTGCTTCTATATCTTTTTTCCATCCAGAACTGCAATGTCCATTCCAAGTCGGCTTCGTAGTAGTTATTTTATCTAAAATAGTTCTTACGGGTAAGGGAGCTAAGAATTTTATAGATTTATAAGTAGGATTGTGTCCTAGTTGTTTAAGCGTTCTTCGATTGTATAAATCCTTGATCAAGTGTTTATTTATTTTTTTAGACGTTTGCTCATCTAATTTATAATATGAACCCGATAAATAGCTCTTTCCCCGTCTTTTTTTACAATGAGTTTCTATTAGATTACGATTGGCGATACAATCGCCATCTGTGAATAAAAGGTAGTCTCCATTTGAAGCACGTATAGCCTTATTCAAAATTTTCGTCTTTCGAAATCCTTTGTCTTCATGCCAAACATGTTTAGCGACAAGTGGTTTATGCTTATCAATAATAGATTTTGTTTCTTCCTTCGATCCATCATCTGCAATAATTATTTCAAAATCATTAACAGTTTGATCTTTGTAGCTCTCTAAACAAAAATCCAACCATTTGGGTTCGTTATATGTTGATATAATAACAGATATTTTGGGATTCATTTGAGTATTTTCCTATTATAGATATGCGTGAATAAGCTATAAACTTCAGTATATGTTTGTGAGTCTGCGTATCAGAAGAATTTTGTATGACGTATACTGGAAGATTATCATTTTCATTTTTCTTCATTCGCAAGGTACATATAATCAGGACATTGCTCCATAAGATCACCGTGTTTACCCATGCCAATTATTCTACCATTTTTAAAAATTAAGCGATTGTCTGTATTTTCTAAGGAAGCCAATCGATGGGCTATAATTAAAGTAGTCCTTCCCTTGCAAAGCACTTTAAGGGTTTCTTTAATATCTTTGTCGGACTCATTGTCCAAAGATGATGTGGCTTCATCTAAGATAAGTATAGGAGCATTTTTTAGAAATGCGCGGGCTATAGAAATTCTTTGCCTTTGGCCTCCAGAAAGTGAAATTCCTCGCTCGCTTATCATTGTATTGTAACCCTTAGGTTTCCCTACTATGAATTCATGTGCATGTGCTTGTTTAGCCGCTTCGATAACTTCTTCTTCAGTTGCTTTGGGATTTCCGACTCTAATATTATCAGCTATTGTGGAATTGAATAATAAGGGGGTTTGCGGAACATATGCTATTATATCTCGAAGTTCCTCGATTTTGAATTTTCTTATATCTATTCCATCTAAAAGAATACGCCCTTGTATTGGATCATATAATCTCAAAATTAGGTTTACAAAAGTTGATTTTCCAGCCCCACTTTTGCCGACAAGTCCGATGCTCTTATTTGCTGGTATTGTTACGTTTATGTCTTCTAATACTGTTTTTTCAGTTTGATATTCGAAGCGGACATTCTCAAAGGAAAGAGTTCCTTGAATAGGAGATGGGATTGCCGTAGGAACTTTAGGCGATTTTATTTTGTCATTCGCATGCAATATAGCTTCTAATCGATTTAGTGGAGGTTCTAAAATTTTAATAGCATTGTGGATCCCGCCTATTTTTTTTATCGGAGTATAGGTCATGTAAAGAGCTACAATTAGAGCAAGAAATTCACCTTCTGCCATGCCGTATTGAACGCCTAAATATAATGCAATAGAAAATCCTATCCCTGCAATTAATTCAATGCTTGGTGACATGACCAATCCAAAACGAGTACTTTTCATATTTATTTTGAAAATTTCCTTTAACTTTTTTTTGAAATTTTCAATTTGTATCTTTTGAAGATTGTAGGCCCTTATTTCTATTGGAGATTGAAAGCATTCAATTAGCCAAGAACCCAAGCTTTCGCCTAATGCAACAAGCTGTTGTGATCTTTTTGCTAAGTATATTCCGATTCTTCTTACCAATAAAATAATTATAGGAGCGCTTGCAAAACCAATTATTGCCATAAAAAAGCTTTCACTAGAAATAGATTTGTAAATTAGAAAGCTGATTGCAGCTATTAAAGTTAAAGGTTCTTTTATTAGGTCATTACATGTGTCTACAATAACCCCCTTGATCTGTATCGGATATCCCATAACCGCAGCATTAATTTCCCCAGTTTTATATCCGTGCAAAAACGACAATGGCAGCGACTGAACCTTTTTGAACATGTCGGTTTGAATATCCTGAACCACATGAATTCCAGTGTAGGTTATAAAATATCCATTTCCAATTGAACCAATAGTTCTTATAAATACTATTGCTGGTAAAGCTAGGCAGCAAATAAGCAAAAAGCCCCCGCTAACATCTCCATTAAAATAAACCTGTGAAAAATTCAATACCCATTCAGGAGTTTTAGAAGTATTTCCAAAAAGAATTGGAAATACCGTTTCGGCCATAACTGGAATACCTAAACCACTTGATAGGGAATATAGTATTCCAAAAAGTATACCTACTAAAAATTGAAACCTAACTGGCTTAAGGTATCTAAAATAAGGTAATATTCTTTTTATCATTAGTTAAATTGTTGGCTATAAAATACCCTATGGTTATGACAAATTTCAATTAGACCAATTAATCTAGCTTTTACATTATATGTTATTTTATTAGTATATTGTGTTGGGAAAGTAATTTTACTAACAAATGTATTTATCATTTTTAGCGGAAGGGATTTTTATAACCATATTAGTAGTGCCATCTTCATTGCAAATAAAATCAGTCGCTTCTCCTGGTTCCATTATGATAATATCTCCAGCAACATAATGTATTCCATTCATGGTAACACTGCCAGAAATTATACAGGTATATTCAGTAGCAATTTTGTGGTAGTGTTTTTCTTCTTTTTCACCTTTATTATAGTGCTTTACGGCTGCTTCAAATTTATCTGTTTGGTTTAGAGTTGGTTCAAAATTACCAATAAACCATCCTTTTTCCATATTTTTAATATTATCAATTTTCATTATATTTTGTAGAGAATAAATTTTATTGTTTTTCAATTTGGTTCTTTGTTTTAAGGGGGACAAAGTTTTGAGCACCAATATTAGAATTAATTATTATTTTATTTTCTAAGATCATTTCATTCACGGTCTGACTCATGTAAAAGCTATCAAGAATTTTTCGGTCTTTTCTTATTACTTTCTTAGCGGCTTCAATAAAGTAGGTGCTTTTTTTAAAATAATAAAAACTAGCTAATGCGTTTTTGCTCAAAGGATTTTTTTCTGCTATCTCAATTATATTTCCTTTATGGTCATTTAACACATAGGAATATCTAGGATGAACTGAATTAAAAGTAACAATACCGCAATCTGCACTTTTTTCTCTAAATTGATTAATAATTTCTTGAAAGTTAACATTAATAAATTCATCAGCGGCAAGAATAATAATTTCCTCATCTCCATTAAGATGATCTATGCCTAGCATTGCTGTACAAATTGAACCACCTGTTGAACTATTAAGGCCGATAATACGGTAATTTGATAATATTTGTTTTATTATTAAATCAATTTTATATTCAGAAATTGATTCTTCGGTTACTAGAAATAGGTATCCGTCTGGTTTGATATTTTCGCATTTTTCAATTTGATGTTCTAGTAGTATCTTCCCTTCAAACTCAGTAAGAAAAACTGGATCTTTTTTGTTTTTCAATTTAGAATTATTTTCACCCATTAAGAAAAGAATCTTCATAGTATTTTAATTTTCAATCTGGCTAATTTTATTTGCAATATTTAAGTAATTAACATTCCATATTGAGCTAATTTTCAGTACATGACCTCCTGAATCAACCGCTGCCTTTATGCCATTTTCATTATCTTCTAATATAAGACATTCGCATGGGCTTAAATTCATCAAACTCATGGTTTTAATGTATATTTCTGGATCTGGTTTAGCTTTCTCGACGTCTTGATTAGAAAGGGTAACATCAAAAAAACTCATCAAATTTGCCTTTCTCATCATTATTTCAATAGTCTTTTTTATTGAATTTGAAGCTAGTCCAATTTTATATCCATTATGTTTCAACTTAGTTAAGGCATATTCATGGGCAAATATTGGCCTACAGTATTTGTAGATGTATTCAATTGTATAGGCTTGCTTCATTTCGTTTATGAAACTGTGTAATTTTTCAGGAAGATTCCTTTCTCTAGAAAGCTTTTCCAGCTTCACACTAGTAGGCAGGCCATCGAAGCTATATTTATGCTCTGATTCACTAATATTGTATCCAAATAGCGACAATGACTTATTGAGTGCTTCATAATGCCAGCCAACAGCATCGATTAACACACCGTCCATATCAAAAATTACTGCTTTAATCTTTTTCATCAAAATATCTTACTGCTTCTTCTACATTATCAGTGCACAGTATTAGTTTATTTCGCACTTCGGGTAAAGTATTTCTTATTTTATTCCACTGCTCAAGATGACTCCTTCCGTGAAGCTCAGAGGATACTACACATATTTTTTTTGCCCATACAGAGAAATTAGCTAGATCATCAGTAGACCACCAGTCTGAAAAAAAACTATCAAGCCAAATTCCTTCTGTTCTAGAATTGAGATAACTGGATTCGATAACTTCACTCAATCCAGAAAATATATTGAGCCCAAGCTTCATTTGTGCCAGAAGGTCTGGAATGCTCATATCAAATGTGAAATAATTAGTATGCTTGTACTTTTCTAATGTTTTTAGAATAAGTTTACCTAAACCATCTTCTTTTATATTGAGAGCTAAAGGAAGATTTCGGCCGTCCATCATTTCCAATAAATCATCAAATAAAAGTTCTTTACCAGTTGGTTGATCATGGGAGATTATTAATTTCCCCGAAAAAAGCCTTAAGTCTGTCTCTGTCCCTAGGCCATGATCAAAAGATCTTTTAAATGCAACTTCTGAATTTTTTTCACTACTAGAAGTCCAATAACCTCTGTGGCTTATTATTAGCATTTTAAACCCTTAGATATTGGGTTCTCTAAAAATAGATTCAAGTCTTTAGGTATACCTAATCCATGCATGCCATTATATTCTTCCCCTACATCATAAATTCCAATTTTCTTTTTTTCTTTAATCAAGTAATTGTAGCATGGGCATGTGTAAAATTCGCCATTAACTCTAATATTTTCAGAAATCATTTGTTCGGCTGATTTAACTAAATATTTTCCTTTTGAAAAATTAAAAACTCCTACAGTAGCATGCTCGGATATCACTTTTTTTTCAGCTGTTTCAGTCACTAAGCCCCGATTATCTACTTTAGCATAAGACCATTTAGGATCATCGCTTTTCATAGTAATTATTGCGCCGTCGTAATTATTTTTTTCAATATAATCAAGGTAATGGTCAACTTTAAAATCTATAAATTGGTCAGCATTCACGCACATTAGAGGGTCATCATTATCAAAGAAAGACTTAGCCAATAGGGCAGTGCAAACTTGACCTTCAGTCATTTTATCAATTACTACAACTTCAACATTTTTAGCGTAGGATTTTAATTTTTCGACTAATCCATATTTTTCTATATGTGCTTTTTGACATATGAATATAAATCTGTGTTCCCTACTGGGCGATAGATTATCAACTACAACCTTAATCATAGGTATACCATGAATTGGTATAAGCGGTTTGGGGTCTTTATAGCCTTCATTAGCGAAACGACTTCCTAGGCCAGCCATGGGAATTACAATATTCAATATATTTTATCATTAAGATCTTTCTGAGAATATTGGCGATAAAAAAATTAGAATTCTCTAAGTATTTTGTGAAAATACTTTTAATTTAAGAATATTTATAAATTAAAACTTCTTTATTAAGTTGTATTTCTTTTCTTAAGCTTATACCAAATTTAATCTTATCGTTTAGTCATTAACATGATAATTAATTCTGAAAATATATCTGTTGTGGTACAGGGCGCTGTAGAGAAGGAAGTTACTCTATTCTGTATTCAAAGCATTCGTAAGTATTTACCAAACTCTGAATTAATACTATCAACATGGTCTGGGAGCGATGTTAGTAAGCTCGATTATGACCATGTAATATTTAATCATGATCCTCAAGCTGCCTACTGCACTAGAAATAAACAAAAAAATAACAATCTTAATCGGTTAATTTTAAGTACTAAATCGGGTCTCTCTAAAGCGAGTAAAAAATATGTTTTAAAATTAAGATCAGATTTAATTTTAACTTCAGATAGATTTTTAAGTTATTTCAATAAATTCCAATCTAGAGTAAATAAATATGCTATTTTCTCAGAACGCATACTTACTGGAGCATTATTTTCTCGTGAAAATATTATTTTAAATAAAAATGATCTTCATTACATCCCTTTTGCGCCTTCTGATTGGTGGTTTTTTGGATTTACTACAGATGTGCAAAAATACCTGAATGTTAATGAAGTGAATGAACCAGGATTCTCTCAATATTTTCAGTTTAAACCAATTGTTGAGCCAGAATACATTTGGAAATTCTCTCCAGAGCAGTACGTGGGGAGTCAACTTCTAAGATGTCTAGACTCTGATTATGAAATTAAAGACACGTTTTCATACGACATAGGATTAATTGATCTCTCTCGTAAAGTATTAACAAACAACTTCGTGTTTCTTGGATATAAAGAAAGTGGTATATTTATGGAAAAGTTCCTTCCTTATTCGAAAGATGAGCGCTTATTAGATTTTAAACAGTATAACGGCCTAATTACATATTTCCGATTTCTGCAAAATTATAAGAGATACTGTGATTCGAATTATTCAATTGATAAAGAAGTGTTGGAATATTATCTGCCAAAAGAAGAAAACAAATGTTCATTCGATTGTAATCCAATAAATATACCAGTAGAAGCAGATAATATTTCAGTAGTAGTACAAGGCCCAATTGACAAAAAGCTAACTAGTAAATGCCTCTTAAGTATCAGAAAATCCCTCCCAGGCGCTGAAATCGTTTTGTCCACATGGAAAAATAGCGATACTAGTAAATTGAACTATGATAAAGTAGTTTTTTCTTCAGATCCCAAGTGCTTCCCTTACAGCGAGAAACCTGATGCAAAAAATAACAATGTAAACCGTCAAATAGTGTCCACAATTAATGGCTTAAGAGAGGCTACTCGTCCGTACACCCTAAAAATGAGGACAGATTTTATTCTAAAGGATAATTTATTTTTGGAATATTTTAACAAATTCCCAAAATATGAAATTAACTTTCGTGTTTTTGATAACAAAATAATTAATTTAAGCTATTTTTCAAGAAACCCTAGAAATGTGCGTTTATCTTACCCGTTTCACCCCTCCGATATTGCCTTGTTTGGAACTACAGATGATCTATATAAATTTTTTGACATTCCTCTAATGCAAAAGTCAGATTCCGCCTACCTGGGATTTAGTCATAGTAAGTTTAAATATAATCGGTTCGTTCCGGAACAACATTTATTTGTAAATTGTTTATGGCGCAACGGCCATATCATAGATTTTAAACATCAAAGAGATTCCCGAGAAGAAGTACTTAAATCGTCAGAGCGTTATTTTGCTTCTAACTTTATTTTTCTAAATTTTGATGAATTTAACTTACAACCGCCACAAAGGTTCGAAAATCATTATTCGAACGATTATAAATCCTGCATTACTCATGTTGAATGGCAGAAACTGTATCACGAATATATAGACCCTAAATTTGTTCCTCAGATTGAAGATTTTGAGCGTGAACGATTAGAAAAAATGTTTACTGGAAGCTACATTAGTAAATTTATAGGCAAGTTGTGTGCTTGCATATTTGTAGGGAAGCCACTACGGCAGTTTAGAAGAAAAATACGTAGTATGGTCAGGATTTTTCTTGATAAGAAAATATTTGGGAAAATCTATTAAGTTATAATAGCTTTAATTTTTCATAGTCGATATATTTCACTATAATAATTGTGACTCTTTAGGGCGCAATTAAGAATTATATCCAATCCTTCGGAGTCAATTTCAAAGGCACCATTGGCATAATAAGTTGAAATAAATTTTTGATTTAAAAGAAAATGCATATATTTTTCTATGGCATTAATATCAGTTTTCAGAAAATTAATATTAGAAAATTTATCAAATAATTCAGATTTATTTCTTGCCACATGTGCTATAGGTTCAAATCCCCAAAAAGCATCCCCGCAAACGATTACGGGCTTATTTTTTAATAATGAATGAAATCCTACAGAGGAATTAATTGTCACTACTGCTTTGGAAAGTTTAATGAGTTGAGTTGAATCTGTATTATTGTTAACAGAAAATTTATCGTCAGAAAGCTCAATTAGCTTTTTTGAAAATGAAATACTACAAGAGGGATGTTCCCTTATAACTAATTGCCAATTGCTTGGAAGGAATCTCGATGCTTCATGCATTAATTTGATATATTTTTGTACGGAATTTACCCAAGATCCATATCTTACTATTTGAGTGTCATCCTGAACTTGAAGGGGACAATATATTATATTTTTTTTCAAGTATTCTGGCTCATTTTTTTTAGGTTTATATTTCTTTGAGATAGGGCTCCTTTGCGTTATGCCATTGAATAATTGATTTAGGTCTATGTTTATTTTGTTCGCTCTATTCCCTGCATTATTGATGTAAAAATTAATATCTTTTTGAAATGATAAGCCTCCATTTATTCCTTTATGGTCACAGATAATAAATCCTGGAATAGGTGAATCCTCAAAGAATAATAGTGATTTCTTGCAAAATCGTGCCGCCTCGAATACAATATTTCTTTTAGGTTTAATAGGACACCATCCTGCGACAATATTGAAGTTAGAGTTTTGAAAAAAGTTAACCCACTTCTGGAATTTTTTCTTTATTAAAAATCTTCTATATTTTCTCTGTAAAGAATTCTCAGAAAATCCTAGACGTTGCCATTTTTTGATTATAGCCCAAATCGAGAAATTTGGGGTGTCATACTTAAACCTTAAGTATCTTGCGTAATCATTTTCAATATCATTAACTATCTCAGAGCATTCTAAGTGTATTCCTTTTATTGATTTAATACTTTTTTGACTAATCAATAATGAATTTGATAATTTATCGGCAATGTCACAAAATAAGTTTTTTGAGTGTTTCGTGTCATAATAGAATAGTATCTTTGTTTTTTTATTTATCATTATTAAAAATTTCAATTATGATTCTTTTAATTAAATCATTTTTTTTAAAATTATAAGTAGTTAGATGCCTTCTTGACTATTGGAGTTCTAAAAAACTTAGGCGTATTTCTTGATGCAATAATTAATAGCCTCTCTCTATCAATTAGTGGAATTTTTAAAGTACTGTCTTGGTACTTTTTATATAATTTAAGCCAATCATTTTCTGTGTAGTAAGTTTTGTAATATCTAAAATGAAAATTATATTTCAGATGATCTTTCGTAGGACTTAATCCAAATTTACTGTAAGAAAGTGGGAGAAAATTATTTATTAAGTATTTCTCTGAATCTTGTATATTTTTTTTACTTGCGTGCGTAGAGTATTGAAAATCTAAACTTTTTTTATTTTTAATAAGCCAGTTTTTGATAACAGTTTGTTCGCAATTATATTGGTTTGTAGCCCATGTTTCCTTTTTTCGATTAAGCCCTATATTTTCAAAATATTTTAATTCTTGATCAGTTGCCAAAGGTATTTCAAATAGATTTATTAAATCATTAGTTAAGCCAAAATAAGCTAGGTCGGAATAATGATATGGTAATCGTGTGCGACCTTTATTAACTTTATATGTACCACACTGACAGCATAGCAATCTATTCTTAAATATTTTATATTCTCTATCAAACGAGTTTAAATATTTTAATTCTTCAAACCTTTCTATAAACCGGCTATGTTTTAATAAGAAATCACTTCTCAATTTCAAAGAAAATTTTGTAGTCACGGCTCTTAGTCCATTCCGTGTTGATATTATTTGCCTATTGATATTGTTGATTTTCTTCTTTACTAATTTGCCGTCGATTAATTGCACGCTACGATAATAAAATCCAGGGTCTTCATTGAGAATAAGAGTATCGTAGCTCAAACCATCTAATTTAGAATTCTCCCATGTTGATAAAATAATTTTAGAACCGGGTATTACTTTCCGTATAGAGCTTAGGCATTTTTTTGTAATCTCCTTGTCGACGTATCCCTGAACTACAACCGTTATGTCTTTATTTTTACCTGGACTATATTTCATAAAAATACATATAAACTATTTTTCTATACTTGGGATTTCAATCTTAATAAGCTATTGGTTCAGTTACCTTATTTAGGTAGTTTATTTTTCCATATTATAAAGACTAAAAATATTCTATAATATTTTCCCTTTCTTCACTATAAATTAAGGGTGGAGATAAGAATATAGCCCCTATATTTGGCATCTTTCATGATCAAATTCTTTTGATTACTAATCCTTTTTTAACTTCGCGATAATACATAAATTTTCAGAAAATGCCGGTCGAAATTTACAGAGAAATCGTATTATTTTCTTGTCTAATTTTTCTCTCAATCGTGGTAAAAAAGTGAAATAAAAATCAGTTATTTCTAAGCCATTAGCGTTTAATAGTTGATTGATTATGCCGTAAGTAAATCCAACTTTGTGGTCATGATGTACTAATTCATGATTTTTAAGCAAAATTTGTAGAGGATTATGTAAATAAAATAAATTGGGTGTAGTAATAATTAATTCAGTATTGTTATGCATTGCGTTTTTGATGTTTTCAAAAGCTATGCCTAAATTTTCAAGATGCTCAATGATTTCTCCAAATATAATAACATCCACATCCATATTTAATTCAGCTAAATTATTCATATCGAAGTAATGAATGTTGTTAATTCCCTTTTGGGATAAAAAATCAATAGACTTCTTATCTATATCTAAACCAACTAATTTGCTGGAAACTTCTTCTATATGTGTGTGTAATAGTAAATTTTTTTCTAACTTTTCTTTAGTGTAGGGAGCGTCTGTTGCACCTAAGTGAAGGACATTTTTATTTTTGCTTTTTTGAATTATTAAAGAATCTCTATTTTGAGAGCCTTTAAGCTTTTTGTAGGAATATTTCACTTTTATCTTATATTTAGTATATCTGGTTTTTTATCATCATTATGAATGGCATATCTCATGCTTACTGAGTCTAAGTTCATGTTTCCATTGTCTATCACCAACCTGAGAATGAACTTTCCTTTTGGTAATGTAAGATTTTTATGAAGAGGATGCAAAGTAATTTTTTCAGAGGGTGTTTTCGCTAATAAAATTGATGGAGTGATAGGCTTGCCTCCGATCTCAAAATGTATGGCCCCATCTCTGATCGCGGAATACTTTATTGTCATTGAAAATTCCCCTGCCTGTTTCGTTTGTATAGAATATTCGAGCCATTCGCCTGCTTCAGTATCAGTAACGAAATGCCGCCCTCTTTTAGAAAGGATATCAACATCCTCTCTTCGCCAAAAGCCGCCGCTAGAATTGCCCTTACTTAAATCATAATAAGTTATGTTTGGCATACCTAGATCATAGGCTTCAAATTCTAGCACTCCAGGCAATTGAATAGCTTGGCTATTGTTATAAGGTATTCGCTCGGGACGTAAGCTCAGATAGTAGTCCATTTGATTCCTAAATTTGGTTTTAAGTTTCTTTTGTTCCTCAAGCATCTCGGAATCATTAACGGGCCTGAGTTCAAAACGATCGGTTGATTTATCAATAAAGCGCCCGTCGCTGTGTAGCTTGTAGTCCTTGTTTTGGATAAAACTCTTTATATCTGTCATATCAGTGCGTTGCATGTACCAACAAAAGCTATGATCTCTAATCTCTTGTTTCTCTCCCGTCAGAAGTTGTAAAAAGCTATGTCCATCTCTTTCATTATTTTCTGGATGGCTTGCATCTTCAATACCAGCGACGTCCATAAGCGTAGCATAAATATCACTGAAATCGATTAAGCCATTGAT
>TARA_B100001093_G_scaffold11417_3_pt1 | contig 14503 bp, 13 predicted proteins | sample TARA_B100001093 | Tara Oceans TARA_B100001093 (sample SAMEA2623116) | marine metagenome | biome: marine biome (ENVO:00000447); feature: surface water layer (ENVO:00002042); material: "saline water (ENVO:00002010), including plankton (ENVO:xxxxxxxx)" | depth 5 m
CGTGCTTGATGAGGCTAGACTACCAACAATAAGAGTAACAAGAACCAAGGTAATAGCATTTATTCTAGGATTAACTTCGAGCATTATTTGCTTCTAAAGAATCTGCTGATTGTTTCTGAGATGCCTCCAAAAAAATTAGACCCTTTGGGCCTTGCTTCAATATAGATATAGAAACCTACAAATGCTAGAGATATTAAGAAAACCCAGACTGCGTCGTATTCACCCATAATTGAATTATAAATCCTTTAATGTTTTAAATATATTTAATTTAAACTTTTTCTACAATAATTGAACAAACAGAATATCCAGCACCAAAAGAACAAATAATTCCTTTTTCACCTTTCTCAAGTTCATTATGAAGATTAAATGCAAACATAGATCCTGCGCTAGCCAGATTACCAAATTTTTCTATCGGCAATGGAGCAAGATTGGTATCAAAATCATCAGTACCAATAATCTTTGAGACTATTAAGTTAACCATTCTTGAATTAGCTTGGTGTAACCAAAACTTACTAATATCATTAGGATTTATTTTATTTGTTTCCAGTTGGTTGTTAATGAATTTTGCAACCATCGGACATACTTCTTTAAAAACACTGTTACCATTTTGATAGAAGAGGAGATCATCAAACGATTTACCATCACCAGCTGCTCTAGCTAAATAACTCCAATCACTTCTTATATTATTTGAAAATTTTGTTATTAATTTACGATCAATTACTTTAAATGCATCTTTTGTATTAATCTTTTTAGAAATTACTGAAGCAACGCAACCATCCCCAAATATAAAATGTATATCTCTTTTTTTATAATTAACAAATGGCGTTGAAATTTCTGGGTTTATTACCAATATTGTTTCTGCCAAGCCGGAGGCAATATCACTAACAGCATTATTAATAGCAAAGGTGGTTGATGAACAACCAACAAGCATGTCATATGCATACCCATCAATACCAAGTTCATTTTGAATTTCAATTGCAACAGAGGGATAATTCCTTGCAGCATGTGATGTGCCTAGTATTACAGCATCAATATCAGAGGGTGTAACATTTGCTGCTTCCATAGCTTTTTTTGCAGCTTTTATACCTACAACAGCATGAATAGACAATCTTGATTCATCTTCATGTTCTACTAATGGCATCATTCTATTTATATCTAATGTATTTTTTTTATCAATTACATGTCGTGTTTTTATTCCAGATGCTTTTTCAATAAATGAGGAGGAAGAATGCTCTAATGCATCAATCTTCCCAGAATCAATATCTGATTTGTTATTGAGATTAAAATTATCAACGAAGGAATTATATGAAGATACGAGCTCATCATTAGTGATAACATCTTCTGGGTACCAAATACCTGTTCCTGTAATATGTATTTCTTCCATGTTTATTTCAATAAATAGATTATGAGTTTATTATAAATTATGAATTTAAACACCACCATTGAAAATAAATATATATATGAGTATTTATCAAATATATCTAATCCAAAAGGCATAGTTCATATATGTCATGGTATGGCCGAACATATAGGAAGATATAAATGGTTAATAAACAAACTTAATAATGATGGATATCATGTAATATCAATTGACCATAGAGGCCATGGTAATAGAATAAAAAATAATCTTATGGGCTATTTTTCAGATAAAGATGGCTGGGATCTTGTCATAGAAGATCAAATAAACCTAGTTAATCAAACAAAAAATAAATATCCCGATTTAAAACAATACATAATTGCTCATAGCATGGGTTCATGGATAGCTTTAGCTGCTGTTCAAAAACATATCAACGTTAATGGATTAGTTCTGTCTGGGTCATCTAAGTTAAATACTGGAATATTAAAAATACAAAAAATTATGATTCAAATAGTTTTATTTTTTTCAAATAAAAAAACTGTTAGTAAACTTTTAGATGACATTAGTTTGGGTCAATACAACAAATTTTTTAAACCAAATAGAACACCAAAAGATTGGATTTCCTCTGACGATTTAAATGTAGACGAATATATTGCTGACCCTTTGTGTGGATATAGAGTAACAAACGGATTATGGGAAGATTTAGCTAATGGTCTTGAAAGTGTATTTAACAAGAAAAGATATATCAAATCTGATCATAGAATACCTATATTTATAATATCTGGATCAAAAGATCCTGTTGGAGAAAACGGAAAAGGTGTTATAAAGTTATATAACTTTTTAAGTAATATTTTTAATAATGTTTCTATTGAGATGGTAGAAAATGCACGCCATGAGGTTTTTAGTGAAGTTAATAAGGAAGATAATTATAAACACCTTCTAAATTTTATAAAAAATATTTAATCAACTTTACTTATTAAGTCAGTCAAAACTTTATTGATACCATCTGGACTTTCAAAGAAAGGAAAATGGCCAACGTCATCCAACATGATAATATCTTCATCATGATTTAAATCCTTTAGAAGAACATTATCAGGGTTATATCTAGCCAATTTATCCTTTTCACTAAAAATATATTTTATATTTTTTAGACTTGATATTTGTTCATCACTTAAACGAAAAGAATTACATGATTTTAAATCGATTGAGCTTATCTCTTTTTCTGATTGATTAAATAGACGCTTTATTGGATATAGTTTAATTTCTCTGTCTGGGTCATCTTCGACAACTTTTGTTCCATATGGTGATTTAATCTCTCCCTTTTTTCTTCCATAAAAACCCGAACCCATTGTTCCAAAACCCTTTGTTTTGATTTCTGTTTCTGGAAATTTATATATTCCATACTTCATTAGAAATTCAACAGCTTGATCCAAGTTTCCTTTTGCATAATCAAGCAGCATGTCACCCACCATAAATGGATATGCAATATTCATACATATCGTCATCTTGTGTTCAATTTTTGTTGATAAATCTAAAGCAACTAAACCACCCCAGCTATGACCAATTAAAGTTGGTTTTTTAATTTCTAATTTATTTAATGCTTCAATGCAAAAAGAAGAATGATCACTTATTGAATTTGCAATAGGCCCAGAGGTATAACCATGACCAGGCAAATCAAAGCCCAAAATATTAAACCTATCTTTTAACTCACTTAGATCGAACATAGACAAAGTTCTATGATCCATTCCAGCTCCTGGAAGAAAAATTACTGAATGCTTTGAATTATCAAATGGATATTTTTCATAGATATTAGCTTTATAATTTTGAAGATTTAATTGCATTTTTAAAGATCGAGAATATTAATAAAATGTTAATGAATATCAATGGTACAGAAAAAATTACTAAAAGCCACTTAAATGATTCTCCGCCCCCAAGAAACATTATTAAAGCTGGTTGAATGACTAACATTACTGCAAAAAAGAGTCTCAAATTCCTTGATGGTTCATTTTTAAAGTTACTCATTGCAGCTGTAGCCAGAATATATGAAGATGAATCGTACGTTGTGCATAAAAAGATAATTGAAATAATGCCAAAAAATATTAATAAATAAAAACCATAGTTCAAGGAAGAAACTGTATCAACAATAATTGATTCGAGACCAACACCATCACTAATTAATTTAGGCGAATCAAGCAACCCTGACTCATACAAATATATTGATGAATTACTTAGAATTCCTATATGCAAAAAACAGCCAAAAGAACCAATAAGAAGTGATCCAAATATTATTTCTCGAATGGATTTGCCATTAGAAACATTAACAATAAATGTTCCAACAGCTGGAGCAAGAGCAAAATACCAAGCCCAATAAAAGACTGTCCAGTCTAATGTATATTCTGTACTTTCTAGACTGAAACTTAAAAAATTTGAAAACATATAACCAATAGGTTCAATGGTATTTTTGAATATATATTGAGTAGGGCCAATAAGTAAAATAAATATTAAAAAAATAATTACTAAAATAATATTCAAATTACTTAATCTTTTGATTCCTTTTTGAATGCCTAAGTAGACACTAGAACCAAATATAATTAAACAGATTAGTAAGGCTGAAAAATCTAAGTATATATTTTTATCTATCATAAATATTTTGGAAATAACTGCTGAAATTAATGGAAAAGATAGGGTTAAGCCAACACCTGCTCCTGTTAGAATTGCACCAATGAAAAATAGATCTAAGATAATTCTAAATGGTCCAGATTGTCTCTTAAGAAGTATTCCAGAAAAAGTTAGTGGTGAGTTTGGTTTATTTATTAAAGCAATAGCAAAAGCAATAGCAGGCAGGCAATATATTGCCCATCCCGTAAAGCCCCAGTGAAAGTGAGGATATGCTCTAGCCTTGAGCATATCAATTCCTTGCACACCTGTATCATCAACTGATTTAGGGAGGTACATTGTCCATTCGATAGTAGACCAATACAGAAGGGCCGCGCCAAGACCTGTAGCAAATAACATTGAGCCCCATGAAAAATATGAGAATGTATCCTTTCCCTCTAAATGTAATCTTTTGGAACCAATGGGCAAACACGCAATTATTATTAAAATTAACAGAATAATAAAGCCAATGATTAGAAAATACGATTCAAAATTAATAGAAAAATAATCATATATTGATTTAAAAAACTTAGCACTTTCATTTGGTTTTGTTAAAACATATGATGAGAGAATAATTAAAAAAGAAAATGTAATGAATAAAACAGATTTATTCCAAAGCGGATTTATTTTTATTTTAAACATATAAATTATTAAATTTTTCTAATGATAACAAATATTTATAAATATCCTGAGATAAAAAGAGTCGATAAAGAGGCTGGCAGATATTATGTTGATTCAAATAATAACCCTGTTCCTAGTGTAACTACTGTATTGAGCAATACATCAAATAAAAAAGATTCTATTGAGCAATGGAGAAAAAGAGTTGGTGAAGAAGAAGCAAACAGAATTACAAAGAAAAGTACTGATATAGGAAGCATGGTACATGAGGCACTTGAATTATTTCTTAACGGTAGAGATTGGGATAATTTTTCTGAAGATCCAAATGACTTAATTGCTAAAAAAATTACAACCAAGTTTATCAATACAGGTTTAAATTCAATTACTGAAGTTTGGGGGCTAGAAATTGGATTAATTTTAGAAGGCTTGTATGCAGGAACAGCTGATTGTGTTGGTAAAATAAATGGTGTGCCTTCAATTATTGATTTCAAAACCTCAAGAAAGATGAAAAGAAGAGAGTGGATTGAAGATTATTTTCTACAGGGCTGTGCTTATGCTAATGCTCACAATGTTATGTTTGGTACTGAAATACAACAAGTTGTCATTCTGATGGTTGATAGAGAATTGATGTTTCAAGAATTTACGGTAAGACCTACCGAATTTAATATCTTAACTAAAGTATGGAAAAAAAGATTGATAGAATTCCATAAAAAATATTCATAAGTTTATAATTAGAAACGTTATGCGAGCATTTATCTTATTTTTTTATCTTTTTGCAAATACCGTTTTATCAAATCCTAGTTTTTTTGTAGATGAAACTGAGATCATTGGATTTAAGAATGATAAAAATGTCAATGTATACTTAGGTATTCCATATGCAGAACCTCCTATAAATGAACTCAGGTGGCATAAGACATTAAAAAAAGAATTTAAACAAGATAAATTTTATGCAAATAAATTTGGATCAGCTTGCATGCAAGGACCAAGGATTGTTAATTGGTACAGAGGCGTTGCTGAAGGATTTGGTGGTGATCCAGATTATATTGATAAGCCAAATATAAGTGAAGATTGTTTGTATTTAAATATCTGGGCGCCCGAAGATAATATAAATAAACAGGATATTCCTGTTCTTTTATATATCCATGGTGGAGCAAATAGAGCTGGTTGGGCATTTGAACCAAATTATATTGGTGAAAATCTAGCATCTAAAGGCGTAATTGTTGTTACTGTTTCATACAGACTAGGTATTTTTGGATTTTACACACACCCTGAATTAGATATATCTAATTTTGCATTACTTGATTTAATTGAATCTTTAAAATGGATTAAGACTCACATATCCAAGTTGGGCGGCGATCCAAATAACATTACAATATCTGGAGAATCTGCTGGTGCAACAAACGTGGCTCATTTGATTGTTTCTCCTTTAAGTAAAAATTTATTTAACAAAGCTATACATCAGAGTGCGGGGTGGTCAATTGCTGAAAAAAATATGGATCATGACATACCATTAAAGCTTTCAAATCAACTATCAGATGAATTGGTTGGGAGTGCTAATAATATAAATGAATTAAGAAAGATAAGTTCTAAAAAACTATTAAAGACTGCAGAAAAAATATATGGATTCCATGGCTATTATTCAGTAGTTGATAATTATTCTATTTTCGAACCTATATATAAATCGTTTGAGAATGGAAATTTTCATCATGTTGATTTAATTATTGGCACAAATGCTGATGAAGAGCTAATGTATCTTGATAATGATTACTATTTATCAAATTTTTATGAAGAAAGGGAGAGCTGGGGTTTTTACAAAGATATTGAGGAAATAAACTTACTTATAGACGATATAAAAGACGATAGGCAAAAAATTAACTACCTTTTAACAGCAAGAAACTGGACATGCCCCTCATCATATATAGCTAAGTCAATTAATGATCATACTAATAAAAATGTCTGGTTTTATTCATTTGATAGAGTAAGAGATGGCCTTAAAAGTAAAGAAATGGGCGCATATCACGGTGCTGAACTCCCATATGTCTTTAATACTCATGATGAATGGCTGCCTACATCCAATAAAGACTTATACATAACAAAGATTATGCAAAGTTATTGGATCAACTTTTTAAGAGACGGAAACCCAGATCCAAATAATAATTCATGGAAATCATTTGAAGCTAATAAATTTAACGTATTATCATTCAATGATAAAATTTCAATGCAAACGAGTAATTCTGTTGATGTTTGCGAAGCTTTAGGCTATTAAATATTTATTGCAAAAATTTACTAAATTGACGTTTTATTGTATATTTTTGTTAACTTTTAAATTTTAGGGGAAAATTATGAACATATTTCAAGCTGAGAAGGTGCATGAGGCTGTTGTTAAAACAACAAAGGCCACTGCAATTGCATCTGCAGTTCTCGTAAGTGCTAATACTTTTGCACAAGAGGATATGATGATCGAAGAAGTTATTGTAAGTGCACAAAAGAAATCTGAGAATCTTCAAAATGTACCAATCAGCGTGACAACGCTATCGTCAGACGAATTGGATGCTTTAAACATTAAAGATTTTGCAGATTATGTTCTTCAATTACCTGCAGCTTCTGCAGTTCAAAGAAGACCTGGCCAAGGCCAAATTTTCATGAGAGGTATTTCTGATGGTGGAAATGTAAACCAATCACTTCAAGGACCTGCTGTAGCAATATATCTAGATGAGTCACCAGTAACAATGATTGGTGATAACCTTGATGTTCATGTCTATGATATTGAACGAGTAGAGTCATTAACAGGTCCACAAGGAACACTTTATGGAGCTGCTTCACAAGCTGGTAATTTAAAAATAATTACAAAAAAACCATCCTCAGAGTTTGATTCAGGATTTAACTTAAGTGCAGAATCTACCAGAGGTGGCGACGGAAGCACAATGATAGAAGGTTTTGTAAATATTCCTCTTTCTCAAAATGCTGCTTTAAGATTTGTTGGGTTTAATGATAGAGATGGCGGTTTTATTGATTCTGTAAATGATTCAATTACTTATCCAGTCAGCGGCATTACACGATCCAATGAAGTTTTTGTTGAAGATAACTTTAATGATGCAGTTAAAGAAGGTTACAGAGCTGCATTAAGAGTTGATCTCAATGAAAATTGGCAAATCGATGTTAATTATATGGGACAAGAAACTTCAACAAATGGTGTATGGGATCATAACCCTGATGAACTTGGAGAATATAATGTTAGTAGATTTTACGATGATAAAACTCATGATGAGTGGACAAGATTTTCTGCAACAGTAACTGGTGATCTTGGATTTGCTGACCTAACTTTTACCACATCAAGTCTTGAAAGAGATTTTGAAGTTTTAAGTGACTATTCTCATTATGCAATTGATGGATTTGTAGAAGGTTACTATACATGTTACACATATTACTTTGGACCTTGTGTTGATCCTAGTATCCAATTTGAGAATGATACTCATCAAGAATATGACACAACTGAAATTAGATTATCCTCAAAAGAGGGTGAGAAGCTAAACTGGATAATTGGAGCTTTCCAAACTGAGAATGTTACAGAATATGACTCACAATGGCATGTTCCTGCTATTAATCCTGCAGCAGCAGTTCCTGGCTCTAAAGATCTTTATTATCAAACAGATCAAGTAAGAGCTGAAGACGAGTCAGCTGTTTTTGGTGAAATCTACTATCAAATAAATGACAAAATGGAACTTACATTGGGCCATAGAAAATTTGATAATGAAACTACCTTAAAGGGCTTTGTTGGAACCGTATGGTGGCCTAATTTTATTCTAGGAAGTGCAACAAGACCTGATAATGTTAATTCCCTATACGATGGAAGTGATAGCATTTCAAAAGTTAATCTATCTTATCAAATAGATAATAATTCTATGCTTTATATTACTAGATCTGAAGGATATAGACCTGGTGGCGCCAATAGAACAACTCAATTGGGAGCTACTTATGATGCAGACTTCTTAACCAGTACAGAGTTTGGATTCAAGTCAATTTCTATGGATGGAAGGCTAAGATTAAATGGTGCAATGTATCAAATGGATTGGGATGATATTCAGCTTGGTTGGTTTGACTCATCCATATCACTACTTGGTTTAGTTGATAACATTGGTAAAGCCAATAGTAATGGTTTTGAGCTTGATGCTAAGTATATTTTAAGTGATACAGTTTCTGTTGCACTTGGTTATGCTAACAACGAAGCTGTTCTCAAAGAGGATTATGTTTTAAGAGGAGTCGTAGAAGCTAAAACTGGTCAAGATCTTCCATTTACTCCAGATACTAAATATAACGTAACTATTAATGTAGATACCGGCGATAGTTCAAGCCTACAGTTCAACTATGTATATGTAGATGAAATGTGGAATGATCTTTTCTATGATGATAGAGAGATGCAAGATTCATATGGTATTGCTAATCTATCATTTACTACTCAAGTAGGAGACAACTCATCAATGCAAATTTATATGGATAATATATTTGATGAAGTTGCTCAACTTTATATTAATAGTGAAGATATACAACGGTTAACAACTGTAAATAGACCAACTACAGTTGGTGTTAAATTTAGTTGGAACTATAAATAATAGTTTTTAAAAAACTAATGAAAAGGCTGTATTAAAATGCAGCCTTTTTTATTTAAAGATAATTGAACGCATATACTAAAGAAAATATCCCAGAAGCCTTAATTCAGGCTGCAAAATATATTTCAGAAGAAAAGCTTAAAAAAGCTGAACCAATTTTAAGAGATTACTTAAAAGAATATCCAATGGATGTTAATGCAATGAAGCTTTTAGCTGATATTGGTGTTAAATTTAGAGCTTATAAGGATGCAGGATATTTACTTACTCGTGCTTTGGATTTATCTCCAGATTATGATCCTGCGCGATTAAGTTACGCAAATCTTTTGTATAAAAGACAGCTCCCTTTTGAAGCCTTAGAACAAATAAATATCCTCTTAGAAAAAGATTCAAAAAATAATCAGTATTTAACATTAAAGGCTGTAAATTTAGCTCTTGCAAACCAACATGATCAGGCTCTTGTAATCTTTGAAAAAATTATTAAAGATCATGGTATTAGGAATAGTCAGCTTCATCTTAGTTATGGGCATACATTAAGAGCAGTTGGCAGGTTAGATGAAGCAATTGAGTCATATAAAAATGCAATTTCAAGCAAAACAGGATACGGCGAAGCATATTGGAGTTTAGCAAATCTAAAGACTTACAAATTTACTGATGCCGACATGAAAAATTTGCATTTATTATTAAATGATGAAGATTGTAAAATCGATGATTATTATCATTTGTTATTTGCATTGGGTAAGGCTGAAGAAGATTCAAAAAACTTTAAATTGGCTATGGCTGCATACACAAAGGGTAATACTATAAAAAGTAAACAAGTACCATGGGATTCAAAAAATTTTACCAATGAATGTGACGAAATAATAAACTTTTTTAGTAAAGATTTTTTTGATAAATTTAAAGGCTTGGGCGATAAAAATACAGATCCTATATTTGTTGTGGGCTTGCCTAGATCAGGCTCCACTCTTGTTGAACAAATATTATCATCACATTCTCTTGTTGAAGGAACAACTGAATTACAAAACATAATTGCATTATCAAGAAAGATTGCAAACAAAAAAAACTCTTCCAGTAAATCTGAATATCCCTCTGCTTTAAAAGATATGAAAAAATCTGAATTCAAAAAAATGGGGGAAGCATATATTCAAAATACACTTGATCAAAGAGTGACAGACAAACCTTATTTTATTGACAAAATGCCTAATAACTTCCTTCATATCGGGCTTATTCATTTAATCCTTCCAAATGCAAAGATAATTGATACACGAAGAAATCCAATGGATTGTTGCTTTAGTTGTTATAAACAACTCTTTGGCTCTGGCCAAGGATTTACTTATTCACAAAATAGAATTGGAAATTATTATCTTGATTATTTAAAAATAATGAAGCACTGGGATGAGGTTTTACCAAATAAAGTCCACAGAGTTATATATGAAGATATGGTTAATGACACCAAGGTTGAGATAAGAAAATTAATAGATTTTTGTGAATTAGATTTTGAAGAGAGTTGTTTGAACTTTTTTAAAACAAAAAGGACAGTTAGAACGCCTAGTTCAGAACAAGTAAGACAACCAATTTATAAAAAAGGAGTTGGTCAGTGGGAATATTTTGAGTCCTGGTTAAATCCTTTAAAAGAAACTTTAAAAATGGAGCAAAACATACAATGAAACAAATAATTGCAATTGGTGGAGGAGGGTTTGGACGAGAAATAAAAGACCTAAAAATTGAAAAATATATAGTCAATCAATCAAATAAAGATAACCCCTCAGTTTGTTTCATCCCAACTGCCACAGGTGACGATCAAGGATATATAGATAATTTTTATAAAGCCTTTAATTCTCTTAATTGTAAAACATCACATATAGATTTTTTTAAAAGAACTATTAAATTAGATGAGCATATATCAAATCAAGATATTGTTTTTGTTGGAGGAGGAAATACTAAAAGCATGTTAGCAGTTTGGAAAGAGTGGGGTCTTGATAATATCTTAAAAAATGCCTATCACAACGGCGTGATCATGAGTGGTGTAAGTGCTGGTGCAATATGTTGGTTTAATAAAGGAATCACAGATTCATGGAAAGACCATCAAGCTATTTTGCCCTGTCTTGGAATTGTAGATGGAATATGTTGTCCTCATTATGATGAGGAGCCAGAGAGAATCCCCTTTGTAAAAAAAGTTCTTGAAGAAGGTTTGATTAATGATTGTTTTGCAATTGATGGATTTTGTGCACTGCATATGATTAATGATGTACCAAAATTTGTTGTTAGTTTTGGAGATAATACTGACTCCTATAATGTAAGTTGCAAAGATAATAAAATAATTCATAATCAAATTAATAATACAAAAAAAATTACGTTATGAAGCTTCAAGATATATTGTCAGTTTTCCTCGGTGTAGTGCTTTTATTAATGGCAGCATTATGGATTTTTACGCCAAAGTTTGCTGCCGAACAACTCTATATGGATTTTTTAGAGGGCCATGGAAGGAATACACAAATTAGAGACTTTACTGCTCTGTTTCTTGCCACTTCTATAATGTCATTCATATCTTTTTTTACTAAGCAACATCAGTGGATTTTTTGTACTGGAATAGTGTATCTTTTGGCAGCTATTTTTAATATAACAGCATCGTTTAATCATGAAGCTCCAATTGTCTTTTCGGCCTTAGTATCAGAAGTAATTTTTTGTTCTATGGCTATTATTTCTGCATTTTTGTATAAATCAAATAAGTTATAAGTAACTTACGAAATCATCTATATCTAGTGAGGGTATTTTTTTCTTCTTACCAATCTCTGTTCCCACATAAAGGTATCCAAGAATTTCTTGATTTGTGCTGAGTCCTAATTTTTCTTGAATTGTTTTATTAAAAGCTAATTTTCCTGTTCTCCATATACATGAATATTTCATAGCATTTAGTGCAAGACTAATATTTTGTGCAGCAGTTGCTGTAGAAAGTTTTTGTTCAATTGAAGGTACCTTAGGATGTTCTTTAAAAGTACTAACAAGAATAATTATCATGGGTGCTCTATATGGAGCATTTTTGTATTTGTTAATAATTTCTTCAGATAAATCATTTAAAGTTAATGCGTATTCATGAAATATTTTTGATAACCTGTCTAAACCTTCACCCTTAACCTCAATAAAACTGCTTGGTCTGAGCCATGCATGATCAGGTGCTCTTAAAGCAGCTTGATAAACTAATTTCATCTCATCATTAGATGGATAGGGTTGAGCTAATTCTCTGGCCGAAACTCTATTAAGAATATTATTTAAAGCATCCATTTATAAATTATATTATAATTTTATTAATTAAATATTTAACTTTTTTATTATGGAATATGAAGATATAACACCAGTTATTGTCGAGACTGAGCCAGTTATTGTAGATACAGCTATATCAATGTTTGCGATATTATCTATCGCTGCAGTTATTGTCGGAGGCTTAATTGTATTTCTTGCACTATATTTAAATAAATCTAAGAAAAATAAAAATGATAGTCTTGTCTATGAAGATGAAATGGGCGAACAAGAGTTAAAAGATTTAGATGACGAAATAAACTAATTAATTTTATTAAGTTCTTTATCCAAAGATTTATAAAATTTTCTACAAGCAAATACAACAATAATTGCAAAAGGAACGCCAGTTATCACAACTGAAGTTTGAAGTGCTTTCAATCCACCTGCGTATAATAGAACACCAGCTAATATCCCTAATAAAATTGCCCATGTCGCTCTTGAAGTGATTGGCGAATCATCATTTATGCTTGTTTGTTTTTTTGATGAAAGCATTGAAGCTACTAAGGCACCTGAATCAGAGGAAGTTACAAAAAATGTCACAATTAAAATTAAAGAAACTATTGAGATAAATTTTGACAATGGATAAATTTCAAACAAAGAAAACAATGCCACATCAAAATTATTATTTACAACTTGTTCAAGTTGACTGGTTTCATTTATAACTTGATGTATTCCAGCATTACCAAAAATACCCATCCACAAGAAAACAATAATTGAAGGAACAAATAATACCCCAATAATAAACTCCTTAATTGATCTGCCATATGAAATTCTTGCAATAAAAAGAGATACAAATGGAGCCCATGCAAACCACCATGAGTAATAGAATAATGTCCAACCATTCTGCCATGAAGAGGTGTCGTATACTTCCGTCCAAGTTGCTGTTTCAATTAATGTATTAATATACGCTCCAAAGTTCTGTATTAATGCATTTATAATAAAAACTGTTGGCCCAAACAAAAAGACAAATGCAAGAAGTACAATTGCTAAAACCATATTAATCTGTGAAAGTCTTTTTATACCTGAATCTAATCCCAATGAAACACTAAGGAGACCAATTAAGGTAATTACTGTGATGATTATTATTTTATTTATAAATGTTTCTTCGAAAGAGAAGATATGACTTAAGCCAGCACTAATTTGTTCAGTACCCAGACCTAAAGATGTCGTAACACCAAATACAGTTGTAATAATTGCAATGACATCAATTGCTATAGCAAGTGGTCTATTGTTTGCTACTTTTGATCCTAGAAGTGAACTTACTCTAAACGGAAGATTTTTATTGTAGGTCGCAAAAGCAAAGCATAAGCCTAATGCAGAATAAATTGCCCATCCATGTAGACCCCAATGAAGATTAGCTAATCCAATCGCCTTACCTGCATTATATGAGGTATTCCCATCAACCATTCCAGGATAAGAAGATAGATGCATGATAGGCTCTGCAACCCCATAAAAAAGTAAACCTATTCCAAGGCCAGCACTAAAAAGCATAGCTATCCAGTTTGTATAGGAATATTTTGGAATTGCATTTGGACCACCCAATCTTATGTTCTTATATTTGGTAAAAACTAAAAATATTGAAAAAACCAAGAAACCATTAGCAAGGATGATTATCATCCAACCTAGATATTTTGAAAGAAAAGTTTGTAAACTACCAAATAAATCATTTATAAGATTTGATTGAATTCCTTCTGCAGTGTATGCGGTATTTATTGAAATAAAAGCAGTTAATATAGCTATACCAACAATCAAAACAACTGATGTAATAAATCTTGTTTTGCTTATATTATGCATACGAATAAATAAATTTATTCTAGTGAAACATAATTAATTTTATTTATCTAGTTATAAGTAGATTGTATTATTTATTATATTCAAAATTTATATCTATATTGCATCATTATTTTAAGATGTTATGATTATCGCAAGACCGATTTAAAGAAATTGCTGGTCTATAAATATGGCTAAACTT
>TARA_B100001093_G_scaffold362340_1_pt1 | contig 14484 bp, 10 predicted proteins | sample TARA_B100001093 | Tara Oceans TARA_B100001093 (sample SAMEA2623116) | marine metagenome | biome: marine biome (ENVO:00000447); feature: surface water layer (ENVO:00002042); material: "saline water (ENVO:00002010), including plankton (ENVO:xxxxxxxx)" | depth 5 m
AAGTAGTGAGCATGAGATGAAAGATACTTGAATCGTGCGCGAGCATGCCTAGTGAGATTTAAAAATCAATTTGTCGCCATGGTGCCCGGCTTTCCATGGAACCAAAAATAGATCGAGCGCTTTTATAACCACGATCGCGAGTTTAGGGACGAAGACTATTTTTAGAATGACAATCTTCGTTCCAGCGAATCTGGAGACTGGGATAAGAAGTTTGCGGAGGGGGCCATCTTGAGCTGGATTACGGTTGCAGTGTTACAGGAAAAAAAATAGCGAGTTTGTCCACGCCCTAACATAACTCGTAATAGCGGCTTCGGATGAGTTAAAAGCTACCTACGGCGAGAGGAGGTAACACGCTTTTGTTGCTCTTCGTTTAGGCCACTTTTGGAGAGCCATTGTTTGGCTCCTTCAGGATCTTTACGGAAGTAGGCCCGACCAGTTTCCATGAGTGCGTCCGTCCGAGTTCCTTCATTGGAGATCGTATTAGCCCATTCGATAGCGGCCGTTGGGTTTTCCCATGCAACACGGGTGGCGTAACCATAGGTGGCTGAATCTCGCTCAGGTGATACGCTCATGGAGCCAAGACGGTCGGCAGCGGCTTGCGGATTTTCGCGAGCCCATTCGGAAAAGGATTCACGCATTGCCCGGTTTTTTCCACTCCCTTGGGGGAGAGTGTTAGCCCAATTAAGGGCGGCAACTGGGTCATCTTCGGCATATTCTTCGGCGACACGCCGGATCGCGGCATCTTGCATCTCCCCAGATGGCAGGGCCGTTGCCCAGTTTGCGGCTTCAGCAGGATTCCCGCTTTTAATGACCTGGCGGGTGACGAGATCCATGAGACGAGAGGCTTCTTTATCGCCTGCTTGCTGACGGTCCATGGTGAAGCGAACGGCGAGATTCGGATCGGCAGCAATCAATCCATAAACGGCGCCCCATTTCATACCGCTGCCGTTTTGGGCATCAGGTTCGAGGCCATTGAAATAGGTTAAAGCAGCATCGGGATTTGAGGCCGCCCAACCTGCGAGTGTGGTGGCCATATCACGTTCCGGAGTTTCTGCTCCATTGACGACCGCTTCTTCACCGGCGATGGCACCCCATTGATAATGAAAGTCGCGGAACTCTGAGCTATTGGAATCAAGATGAACGATCTGCTCGCGCATCAGCTTCGCGTTTTCGGGGGTGAGGTTGGCCAGAATCTTGGAGAAAAGCTCACGGCGTTCTAGCGGAGTCTTCGTGGCTTTGAGATCAATTCCAATTTGCCGGATTTCGCTTTCGGAGAGCTTAGCGAATTTGCCTTCTTCTGCTCCGGTGCCTCGACGATCCTTGGTAATGGAACGCGCTTTTCCGGAACGGCTAGGATTGAGACCGTCTGATCGGTTCGAAAGGCTACTACCCAGAGCACCTTTTTTTTCTGCATTGGCCGATTTCTCGTTATTTTGTGAAGGAGGCTTATTGGAACCGATGGCAAAAGCAGCGACGGCAACAAGAGCCCAAAAGAGATGAACGAGGTGAGATTTTTTCATACAGAATGTATACGAGGCGTTGTTCTTAACGGTTTGGCCGGTTTTTTTCTTTCGCTAGGGGAATAATGATGGGTTTTTCCTGTTGGGAAAATGTCTTGTAGAGGGGTTCAGTAAAATAGCTCTTACAAAAAAGAAGGGTCGGCCCCGGAAAACACGGGCCGACCCTGAAAAGTTTGTTTTAGATTGTTCTAGCGGCGACGGCGCAAGAGACTAAGTGCCCCAAGAAGACCCAAAAGAGCCGAACTTGGCTCGGGTACTGACCCAACTTGGAAAGTAAAAGTTTCGGTGTCGGTGAGGAGATCGGTCCCGTTGAGCAACCCGCTGACGCTTAGCTCAATTTCCCAAATCCCTTCCTCCGAAAAACCAAGATTGAAGTGATCATGACCACCTGCACCCATCTCTAGCTTGTTGTTATCGACCGTGGAACTAACCGAATTGGTAGAGAAGAAAAAATCGGGTGGGTTGATTCCAGACTGTTGCCAAACACTGAAGTCACCATCTCCCGATGGGGACGTTACGCTCATTAATTGGAAGGTGGCACCACCGGGAAAAAGATCTCCATCCAATTCTTCAGCTGCAATACCCATAAATGGGACGCCCTCGGCTTCCGCCTGTGGAATGATCCAGATCGGAGAACCGTCTGGAACGCCAGTTCCACTGTTCAATATAGCAACGCTCCCCATAGTGGCTTTCGTGGAATCCGGAACGAGAGTGGTAATCGCGGATGGTTCGAATTCCTCACCCTCTTCTCCGCCGCCGACCGGGGAGCCATCAAGGATGGCCATTCCACCGAGATGATAGTGGAGGAAAAATTCGGGGCCATCACCTTCATCTTCGTAGGCTATTCCAATATCGCCGTGATCAGCGGAATAAAGAGCTGCGAATGAAGGGGTAACTAGGGATCCAAGAAGGGGGATCAAAGTTTGTAGTTTCATACATGAAAATCTTACAATAACGCAACTTAATTGCAATACTGAATTTTATTTTTCCAATACTATTCAATTTTGAGGCGAAAGAAGGATTTCGGGGGAGCAGGAGAAAGCAAGAGGGAACGTCGAAGGAAATGAGAAACAGCGTTGCCTTCCTCAGCGCCGCTTTCGGCATACTCGAGCGGACGGCCACGGTTTTTTGGGCCAAGCGTTTTCCATTTTTCTAGGTCTGTGCTGTAGCTGAGAAGAAGGTTGGGAGAAGCGTCATCAAGGGGATCTTTTGTGAGATCACGAAAGAAGGTGAAGCGCTGAGACTCTTGATTATATCGGGGGAGAAAGTTAGGCAGATCTGGGTTGCTACGAACGGGATCGGCCCCGGCGGCATCAAGGAGGAATTCCATTTGATGGTTAGAGTCGTCTCCGTTCCAATCGCCTGAGGGATCGTTAAGACTTCCGGCTGGAAGGCTGTAGGCGCGCTCGTAGCTATCAGCCCAATCGGCAAAGCTGTGCTGCAAATCGAGTCCTGCAAGACAGCGAATAATAAGGAGATCTACTTTAGATGCAGTTGAATGAATGGGTTGGAAAGCAAGAGTATGGATACCAGCTTCAGTGAAATTGAGGGTCCCCGTAGTGGGACTAGTTAGATCAATTAGGTCGGTGTCGGTGAGGCCATCGGCAGTTTGAAAATGTGAGCCAAAGGCCACTTCTCCAGGACCGATGTGTTCGATGAGACGAAGGGAAACAGGACCAGTGAGGACGCTTGAAGCTCCAGATTGGGCAAGGGTCGCAGTTAAGCCGACATGGTCAGGAAGATCGCTACCCATGGCATCAAAACTGCATGGGCAAGAGAAGCCACCTCCCACTTTCGAATCAGGAATGACAACAAGGGCCCGGCGCAATCCATAGAGGACTCCATTCTCAGGATCACGAAGGTTGAGCGCCCAGTCTTTGTCATGAAAGCAGAGCGAGGCGTTGATTTGAGTGAGTTCCCCAGAATGGGGAACCTGGAAATGGAACGTTTCGCGATGGCTAGTTTCCGACCCACCTGCCCGAAGCCGGCCGGCAACTTCAAACTCTAGAAAATAGTTTCCGGGTTTGGAAAATGCCCAGTTAAAGTGGCTATGTGCTCCGGCGGGAAGGGTTGGGATTTCATCGCTTTCATCGATACCATCGCGAGAGGATAGGTAGACTTCACTACCTCCAAGGGAGAGAGACTCCCAATGAGCAAAGTGCCCACCACGGTCCGGTCCGGAGCCGGTGGCGCTTTTGAGCGAGAAGCTAATTGTTCCGCGTCCGATGTTACTATAATTATTTCCAACTCGGGTCTGAAAAATGCCAGCGTCAGCGATAACTCGCATGCCAAGAAAGTGGGTGGCAGTATCAAATCCTTGGGGAAGAACCCAGACAGTCTCACCGGGATCTGCTAGGAAGGAGAAGCCATTTGGGAGGATGCCTTTTGCATGAGGAGGGGCGATAAGGGTGGTCTGGTCAGTATTAAGACGCCTGATTTGAGTCCGATCGTTAAAATCATCATTGAGATTATAAGAAACCACTAGTGACCATCCATCTACGGGGTCGTAGTCGGTCTGAATTTCGTGGTGGCCGTAGAGCAGATCAAATTCTCTAGCTGGCGAAGGCAAGGAGACTAAGGCTAAAAGACTCAGAATTGCCGTTTTGTTATTGCATATTAGTTGCATTTAATAAGACGATTTCGTAAAGGTCGGCCCGGTGGAGAGCAAGAGGAAAAGTAAAATACCCTATATCTGGCTGGTCCCTATGGGTTTAATGATGGCCCGCGAATTGGAAGAACCGGAAAAAGGGTTGAATCCGGAGCCTGAGATTGCCCTCGGAGAAGATGGAATGTCAGACGAGGTGAATTTGGAAGAGAGCGCTTCTTCCTACAGAGAGGTGGGCAACCTTGTTGAAGAATTACAGGGAGCTGACATTCCTCTAACTATAAATGAAGATTTTTTGTTGGAAGAAGAAGGTTTTGAGATGCTACCTGAAGTGGTTGTCGAAGAGAATGCGATAGGTGGTGCGGTGGCGGTTTTTGGAGCTCCGTTGCGGGAAAATCCTTTGCTAAGATTTGGATCAGAGGGAACATCGGTGTTAGGTGGAGAGCAATTACGGATGAAGTTGGGGGGAACTCTGGGCGAGACCTTAGCTTCGCAACCCGGTGTCTCTGCAAGCTCTTATTCACCAGGCGTTTCGCGCCCCGTCATACGAGGTTTCGATGGCGTCCGAGTAAGAACACTTAGAGATGGTTTGGGAACGATGGATCTGAGTGAGGATAGTCCAGATCATGGGGTTTTAATTGACCTTTTAATGACCGAGGAGGTTGAAATTCACCGCGGTCCAGCTTCTTTATTATACGGAAATTCAGCTATTGGGGGAGCAATCAATACACGGACAAGATATATTCCATCGGTAGATCTGGGCGAGCGCTTCGCGGCGATGCTCGCAAGTGGATACGATACGCAAGGGTCGGGATATCACTGGGGAACTGCAGCTGAAATGCGTGGTGAATTTTGGGCTCTTGGTTTTTCGGCAAGTCAGCGAAATGCTGGCGATATTTCAATTCCTGGAAAGGCCTGGACGGAGTCTTATGATGAGTTAGAGAATCCTCGATCTTTTATTCCTGGTGTGGGCATCGTGGAATTGGAAAATCCTGACGGGGAATTGGCAAACTCTTTCCATGAACGTTCAAGTTGGTCTTTAGGAGGAAGAATTGGTTCAGAGGAGGGTTTTTCGGTTGGCACTTCTTTTCAAAAGGTGGAACAGAACTACGGGATCCCCTACTATTTTGCTGGTGATGCAACCGATCTTTTTGGAGATCTCTCGATTGACGCAGGCCTTGAGCGTGGAGATGTGGAGATGAGTAACCATTTTGATCCGGAGGCTTGGTTCGATGAGGTTAAGTTCCGGCTTGGAATGGGACGATATGAGCACGGGGAGATTTTCGACGGGAAGTCGAAGGATGATGGAAAGCGCTTTAAGGAGACCGCATTTGATAAGCAGGCCCTGGAAGGGCGCCTTGAATTTTACTTTGGGGAGGATTCAGATTGGTCTGGGGTTTTTGGAGCTCAATTCAATGACGACGATCTAGCGATTGAGAGAGTGGTTGTCCCACCTCCTACGCTGTTCACTGAACAATCCCGGATTGAATCCGAAAATCTGGGGCTATTTTCATTGAACCACTGGGAACACGGGCAATGGCGCTTAAAAGCAGGGCTACGGTATGATGACCGTGAGGCGAGATATTCGGATGAGTTTGGATCGGACGTGAGGGCGAATGATCAATCCTTCTCCCAATCTTTGAGTCTCACTTTCGATTGGGGTGAAGTCGGAGAATGGGATCTCTTGGAAACTAGTTTGACTGTCTCGAACACTCAGCGGCTCCCTACTGCGATTGAACGATATGCCTTTTATAACAGTGCAGCGTTGGGGAGGTTTTTGATTGGAGGGGATCTGGACGGGGAAGAATTAGAGCGAGAAACTTCGGAGGGACTGGAATTTTCGGCGCGGGGTTCTCGTGGAATTTTTTCAACTCAGCTCTCAGCGTTTTATTATCGTCTCAATAATTTTATCTACCTTGAAGACCAGCGCGGGGTGAGCTTTGTGCCGACAGCGCAATATGTCCAAACTGGGGCGGATTTTTATGGATTAGAGGGATCGGCATCTTGGTTGCTGTATGATGATCCAAATGGATTGGGAACGCTTGATTTAGGATTAGTGGGTGATGTCATTCGAGGTCGAAATTTGGATGTAGGGTCTGAACCATTGCCGCGTATGCCGGCTGCGCGTCTTGGTTTTGAGCTGACTTGGCAAAGTGAACGTTGGACGGGGTCTTTGGAAACCCGTTATGTGTTTGCACAGAAAAGGACAGCGCCCTTCCCAACTGAAGAATTGCCCACGGATGATTACCTCATGGTAAATGCTGCGGTGACATGGTTGCCGGTTGAGGATTGGGAAAATTTGAGCTGGTCATTGAAGCTAAACAATCTGCTCGATGTGGAAGCCCGAAATCACACTTCGTTTCGTAAAGATTCAAATCCTCTCGCTGGCTTCGGCATAAGCACTGAAGTGAAGTGGGTGTTTTAATAAGCTTGCCTCAAAATCTAAGAGATCGGTTCGAAAATTTGCATCACCTCACTTTTTTATTGCAAGTAACTTGCGGTAGAAGGAAGGTTCGTCACGATGAATGTTGCACCCACCTCTGGATTGGCCTCCTGCCATTTTCGGGATTTAGCCGAGGGTCTGCAGCAGCAAATGTTTTTCTGGGGGCAGGATGTCATTCACCCCAGAGGGAACCAACTTGTCCAAAATAATTTCCATCGCCTTCCCTCAAAAGGCCTAAAAGGAACCAGTTGTTACCGTCGTGAATGGCAGGATGGGCACCTCGAACTCTATGGTTCTTGCGCTGGTTGGTATGGACCTGATGGGGGATTTGCTTTCATCCGACCCCGCAAACGGATTGCTATTTGGACCGGGAAAACAACGCCCACACCTGGGTTGTGGCAGCCTGAATTCATAAAGAAGCGGGTCAAAAAGGAAGAACTTTATGCTTCTGCGCTTCCATTTCTTGACTGGCTGATCGACTACGAAGAAACTATTTTAAATCGATGCGGTAAGGAGTATCGTAAAGAAAATTATAACCGTTATCACCAAGTGCCCAAAGCGACTTCTTGGCTTCACCCCGAAGCTGCTCTTCGCTGGTTCACCCTTTTCCGCCAGAGGCCTAATGAAATCGTCCGACCTAAAAAATTATCTTAAAAATTTCTAAGAACTTTTATTATGAATAATGCCACCGTCACCAAACCAACTCGTAACCAATTCACCGAAAAAAATGCTGATCGGGTCGGTGTTGCTGCATCAATATTATGCGCAATTCACTGCGCTCTTGCTCCGATTTTGCTCATTTTTCTTCCGACCTTTGGGAAAATTTGGGCCCACCCAGCTTCTCATGCTCTTGTCGCAATTCTCATTGTCCCTCTCGCCGCTTTCACCCTCTTCAAAGGATACCGGAAACATGGTAAGCGTTGGATCGCAGTTTCTGCGATGGCTGGAATTTTCTTAGTTCTCTTTGGAGCTGCCCTTCCGGCATTTGCCAAGACTGATGATTCTTTTGCGGAGCTTGCGAGCGATCTTGAGCCAGCAGCAATCGAAGCCTGTGAGGCGTCTTCTGATGGTTCTGGCGAAGACAGTTGCGGTGAATGCGCCAGCGAGGATGCAGGTGAGATCGCGGACACAGAAACTTGTGTGGATGATTGCTGCCCGAGTATTCAAGTCTCAGAATCCGGAGAAACTTCGCTCCATGTCCCACCGGCCGCTATTATTACTACCTTTGGTGGACTTTTCCTAATCGGCGCTCATTTCGGGAATCTCCGTTCAGGTGCTGGTGCTTGCCTGGTTGACGATTGCTCTTCTTGCGACGATTCAGAGGAGGCCTCTTGAGATGGTTTGTCGAGTCTCTCAAATCTCGCGCCCTTGGAGTTTTCCCAGAAAAAGAAGGCAGAGCCTCCAAAGACCACGACGATGGCGAGGGCAAAAAGGAGGAGCAGGAAATTCTTCATCGTGTTTGACTTTAACGGCGCTTATCTGGATGCAAAACAAAAAAGCCTCGTCGCAGGGTTTTGCGACTAGGCTTTGAAGGGTCGTTAAACTTCTAGTTGGCACGCCCAAGGTAACCATTGTCCTTAGTACTGACCTTAATAATATCACCTTGTTTCACAAAAAGCGGAACCTGAACCGTCAGACCAGTTTCGAGAACAGCCGGCTTGGTCGGGTTATTGGCGGTGTCACCTTTGATGCCTTCCGAAGATTCTGTGATTTCAAGTTCAACGGAGTCTGGAAGATCAATAGAAACAGGATTTCCCTCGATAAATAAAATTTCGATGACCTGACCTTCTTTGATGAAGTTCTTAGCGTCCCCCACGAAATCTTCGTCAATCCCAATGGTATCATAAGTGGTAGGATCCATAAAATGGTAGGTACCTGGCTCAGAATAAGAAAACTCAAGTTTCTGGCGATCAGTCTCCACAATGTCTACTTTTTCACTGGAAGCGAAACGGATCGTTTTTGTTTTTCCGGTCTTAAAAGATCGAATGGTCGCCGCAATGAGGGCGTTTCCTTTTCCAGGGGTGCGGTGCTCGAGCCCGAGAACGACCCCGCGCTCTCCTTCGTATTGGATACACTGCCCGCGTTTGAGGTTTGTTGCGACGATTGCCATGGTGGAGGTTGGAGTAAGGGAGAGCAGGCGGCTGGTCAAGAGGCGACTTAAGGAGCGATTCTTTTCGAAGCGCGAAGTCGCGAAATTTCGGTGAATGGTGACCGCATCAAAGGCTTTCCACTTGTTACTGCTAAGAAAATCAAGAAGTGGCCCTAGTAATCTTTCTCAACAAGTAAAGGGACAGCTCTAAACTAGACGTCAAACCATGCTCAAATTGATCTCCGGCCTTGAAAAGGAACTGGCGTCGATTTCTGCACCACGGCCACCGGTAAAAAAGCCAAAGCTGGCTTCAGACCTCACAGATTCCTCAATTAAAAATACTCAAGGCGTTCTTAAGACGTTACCAACCGAAACGTCTGATTCGGGTGCAGCGACAAATGAATAGCGGAAAAACTCAGATTAGAACCCAACTTCTTTCCCATTATTTCGGGCCGAGATTAAGCAGGCATCGAGAACCTTTTGAGTCTTCATTGAAATATCCGGCCAAAACGGATCCGGGGTTCTACTCAGCGCGAGTTCCGCAAATTTGTGGAACAGTTTTGTCTCCTGAGCCGTCGGATGATTATTCGCTTCTTCCTCGACTGAATATTCTCTCTCGTTCCGCTCCTTGTAGAATTCACAGCCTTGTTGAATAAATTTGGGGTTTGCAACCTTGAAGCCTAATTTTCCACCAGGATAGGGTAAGACAAAATCATCAACCCTAAGATGCCCTTTTGAACCACTTACATGGAGCCACTGTTGATTTTCAGTAAGAAAAGAGTTGTAGAATGTTGCTGAAGTTCCATTTGCAAATATGAGCTCGGCACTCAACTCGGTGGGCACACCATCCGAGGCACCATTGCTACCCGCAGATGAAAGCAGTGTTGCACGAAGGGAAACTGGCATTTCGTAATTCATCACGAATAAGGTAGCCCTGATTGTATACCATCCAAGATCGCCAAGCGCTCCGGCAGGTTCTAGCTCACTGTTTCCTCGAATGTTTTCACCAAAAAACTCAGGAGGGGCACAGAAGGAAAAGGCCGAAGCAATTCGCCGAATTTCACCAACGTTCTCAGGATCATCAAGTGCTTCACGCAGCTTTACCATTCGATCGCTATGCATATACATCACACCATCCATGAATTGCACTCTATTCGCGGCACAAGCTGAAGTCATCGCTTCCAATTCTTCGCTATCAATCGCGCATGGTTTTTCACACATGACATGTTTTCCAGCATTGGCAGCCCTAACGACCCAGTCTTTCCGCATTCCGGTTGGCAGCGGGATATAGATCGCGTCGAGATCATCGGCTGCAATCATTTCATCATATCCACCAATCGCTCTCGGTGCCTCTCCGAATGGAACCTCACTTTGACATTCGTCGATAAAACTTTGTGCCTTAGCTTCACTGCGGCTCGCAACTGCGACGATTACACCATTGCCGGAATTGCGAATCGCATCCCAATTTTTACGCGCAATATTCGCTGCCCCCAGAATTCCCCATCGCAATTTTCTTTCCATGAAAGCTGATATACACTTTCAACCTTATGTATCTATCCAAAAGTGCCCACCATGATGCTTTGACCACCTCTTTTTGCTCCATTTTCTTGTTCGCTTTTCTTATCAAGAAACGATTGCCTTAAGACTGTGGATACGAGTGACCATCAACTTCTACAAGAACACTTGCGCAACCCCTCGGGTCCCGCGCTAGCGGAGCTCGTAGATCGACACCTCCCACTCATCCACTCTGTCGCACGAAGAATTACCACGAATGACGAAGCGGCCCGTGACATCTCCCAAATTGTCTTTCTTCGCCTCGTCAAAAAGGCTTCAAACCTTCCTAAATCCCTTCCCCTAACTGCTTGGTGTCACCGTGAAACTCACAGCGCTTCGGTCGATTATGTTCGTTCCGAGGTTCGACGCCAAAAACGCGAAAAAACAGCAGCCGACCTTGATGCAATGAAGACCTCTTCCGAATCCTGGAATCAACTTACTCCCGAAGTAGACGGAGCTATTGATGAACTTTCCGAAAGTGACCGAGCTCTCGTTCTTCTGCGTTTCTATAACAATAAGACTTTCCCAGAAATCGCGCACGAACTCAGTATCAATGATGACACGGCCCGCATGCGCACCAATCGCGCGCTCGAAAAACTCCGCGTCATTCTTGCCAAACGCGGGATTACCACAACCACCGCGTTACTCGCTTCGACCCTGCCGACCAACGCGGTCTCTTCGGCTCCCGCCAGCTTAGCCAACTCTATTACTAGCACTGTTCAATCGACGTGCGTGACTAGCGGAGCTCTCGCTTTTGTCAAAAGTCACCTGCTTGCCTTGGGTTCACTCTCCATCGGGATCGCAGCTGTGACGACCCAGCAAATAAAAATTAACCAACTTAAAGAAACCCAGAGGGTGAGGGCTTCGCCAGTAGCGCAAAGTCAGAGATCTACCCGAAGTTTCGCTATCTCTAAAATCCCGAAGGCCGCTGCTTTTAGTGAGCAAGATCTCCTCGCTATTTTTGCTAATCCAGATCCTGCCGAACGACTGTGGCTTCTTCACGATTACTCATTGCAGGTTTCCACGAATCATATTTCGGAAGCGCTTGAACTCCTGCGGAGTAAAACTCCCGAATGGGATTCAGAATCAAAAATCCTTACTCATTTACTGCTCACTCGCTGGGCTAAGGCAGACCCCGAAGCCGCCTTTGGTTCCTTGGATACGGCAAACTTCTCCCTCGAGCGTGGACACTCTCTCAGTATCCTTTCCGCTCTTGCAGCTCTTGATCCAAAGCGAACTGCTAACTGGCTCACTTCTCCCGTAAACACCCGCGCCTACTATCCGATTGTAGGCCACATTCTTTCGGGGACCATTGCCAAGGAATGGGCTCGCCAAGATCCCCGGGCTGCCTTGGCGTGGGCTCAAACTCTTGCAGATCAGCAACAAGCCGGAGCTTACTCCGGAGTTCTGGAAACGATTGCCGCCACTGATCCTAAAAAAGCTGCAACTCTTGCCCTTGGCCTCAAGGCGGGCAATGCCCGTAATGATATCCTCGCAAAAATCGCGCAATCTTGGGCGCGCCAATCTCCCCTAAAAGCACTTTCCTGGACCTCAACGCTTGTAACCGAAGCCAGGGGGCACGCTACCTCTCGGGCCCTTGAGTCGTGGTCCAAAACCCATCCTGAAAAAGCAGCGCAATACCTCGACGAGAACCCGAACCCCAAATATTTAAAGATAATCGCCAATCAGTGGTCTAAGCGAGATCCAGAAGCTACGGCCAACTGGATTGCCTCAAAAACGGAATCTTCTCAGCGGAACTCTGCCCTAGCGGATACTCTCTGGCACTGGACCACGCAAACACCCAAAGCCGCCACCGCCTGGATTGAAGCCCTTCCAGCAGGCAATTCGCGAGACCAAGCCATTGCAGGTCTCGCCGTTGCCGCCGTTGAATTTGATCCTCGCAGCGCCCTTGAATGGTCGCTTAAAATAACCACTCCTTCCTTACGCAACGACCTCAGCCAGCATACCTTCAAAGCTTGGAGTCGTAGTGACCCCAAAATAGCCCAGCAATGGGCAAACGATCACCAATTTTCTCCCGATAATTAGACCCTCTTTACTTTATGAAACGGCTTCTCGCAGGATGCACCCTTATCGTCTTTTCTTCTCTCGGCGTTTGGCTTCTTCCAGCCCGCGACCAGAAAAATGTCTCCGATGATCGGCCGACTCCTTCGCCTGCCGAAGTTGGCCACCCTTCCTTTCTGAGTCCGCATTTTAAACCTATTGTCGTTCATCAGGATCGCCTCTTCGTCGCCAATACCCCGGCCGACACGGTCGACGTATTTGAGACCTCTACAAACGACCTTCTCGCTCGTATTCCTGTGGGTATCGATCCCGTCAGCATCGCAATCCGACCCGATGGGCTTGAAGTCTGGGTTAGCAATCACATTTCCGATTCTATTAGCGTCATCGACACCAATCGCAAAAGCTCGACGCATCTCCGCGTCATCGACACTGTGCAAGATATTGATCTCGAGAAGCGCGCCACTAATTTTGATGAGCCCGTTGGAATCGCCTTTGCCAGCAATCAAAAAGCCTACGTTGCGCTTTCGTCCGAAAACAAGATAGCTGTCATTGACGTTGCTTCCCGCAAGGTCTCCAAGCACCTTAACATCCCGGCCCAAGACCCGCGCGCGATCAGCGTCAAAAACGGTAAGCTCTATGTTCTCCCGTTCGAATCCAATAACAAAACCCAACTCTCCGGAGGCTACAAAATTGATGGAGACCTCGTTACTTTTAATGCTCACGAGCACTCAATCGCCAATAATAACGTCCTCTCTCTGGGTCACGTTCTTGATATCGTCAAACATCCCAATGTGCCCGATAAAGATCTCTTCGTCTTCGATACTGAAACCGACAAATTGATCGAGACAGTCGATACTGTCGGGACTCTTCTTTATGGTCTTACGATTGATTCTAAAGGTTCGGTCTTCGTTGCCCAAACCGATGCCCGGAATCATATTAATGGTCGTTCAGGCAGTAAAAAACATGGACTGGCCCAACTCCAAAATCGTGCTTTTTTAAATCAAATCACTCGGGTTGATTTTCAAAAGAATGCCGCCAAAAAACCAAGCTTCATTAATCTTGAGCCTTTACCCTCGGTTAAAATTACCCCGCAGGATGCTTTCGCGACTCCCTTCGCGATTGAGATAAGCTCCAATGATCAAACTCTGATTGCTACGGCTGCGGGATCAGACAAAGTCTTCACCGTAGACACCTCCAGCGGCAAAGTCATGGGACATGTCAAAGTGGGGTCTGTTCCTCGAGGCATCGCGCTCCGGTCAAATGACAAGGGAGCTCCAGCCCAAGCTTGGATCCTCAATGCTGTTGAGAATTCTATCTCTCACATCAATCTTTCGGATCCGGAAAAACCAGTCGTCACATCTACCATTAAACTCGACGACCCCACCCCCGCGCCATTTAAGCGCGGTCGTATTGCCTTCAATAATGCCAGTGCCTCCAGCACCAAAACTTTCTCTTGTGCCAGTTGCCATCCTGACGGGCATACCGACCAGCTCCTCTGGGTTCTTAAGACTCCTATCGTCTCTGGAGGAAGCCAAATTCAGCCTCGGTCTACCATGCCGCTTCGCGGACTCCGTGATACTGCTCCCTTCCACTGGGACGGTATTCCCGGTGATCCCTATGGCGGAAATAATAGCGCAAATGTTCGCGGGCATAGCCCTCCAAATGTTGACGGCTCCAGCCCTGACAATGCCATTCGTAATGTCGTTGATGGCGCTTTGAAATCTACGATGGCGCTTGGAGACAGCGCCACCGGCAATGGCGACTTGCTCGATCGGAACGAGCGCTATTATATGTCGCGCTTTCTTCTCGCTATACCGTATCCACCTGCCCAGAAACGCGCTTTCACCAACGTCCTGTCAAAGAGAGCGGTCGACGGATTTGAACTCTTCCACATCAAAGGCAACCACGAAGGGAAACCACAACCGAATGTTTGTGGTGACTGCCATCGTATGCCCTTTCTCGTCTCAACCAACACCCCCGGATCCGGGATGGATGCCCCAACTTGGCGCGGAGCGTATGATCGCTTTCTCATCCTGCCGCAAGGCCGGCTCAATATCATCGACTTTGATTTTTATCGTAATATCGCCGAGAAAGGGATTCCCGAGAAAGATCTCTGGCGTCTGTCGTGGCGAAGTAAACCACGGTTTGATCCCATTTGGGAAATGGTCCTTGAAGGGAGTACTGGCTACTCCGGCACCTTTGCCCGCCAGCTCACTCTAAATCGAAAAACCGCTAATCAAAGACTCACTCT
>TARA_B100001093_G_scaffold110953_1_pt1 | contig 14479 bp, 16 predicted proteins | sample TARA_B100001093 | Tara Oceans TARA_B100001093 (sample SAMEA2623116) | marine metagenome | biome: marine biome (ENVO:00000447); feature: surface water layer (ENVO:00002042); material: "saline water (ENVO:00002010), including plankton (ENVO:xxxxxxxx)" | depth 5 m
GTTGTCAAATCCAGATTGGATAGAACTCAACCCAACTTCTTTGAGACGTTTTAGTATCTCCGGTAAATCATTAAGTAAAACCCCTCGCAACTGTAAATTTTGACGTGTTGTGATATCGCAGCTTCCATTCTCTCCGTAGCGTTCAACAATAGAGGCTACAACTCTCAGCTGTTTGTTATTAATTACGCCATTGGGTATTCGTAAGCGAAGCATAAACTTTCCTGGAGTTTTAGGTCGCCAAAACATTCCATACCATTTCAATCGAAGTTGTAAATCGGTCTCATCAACTTCTTCCCATCCAATTCTTGCAAATTCATCAATTTCAGTCCCAACGAGAAGCCCATCTTTAGAGGCTTTCTTCTGCTCAATCTTGTTGAGTTTTTTGTCCTCTAGGAAGGGCCTTGCCGGAATTTGAATGCTCATAGTACTGATGCTTGGTATGGGAATTCGTCAGTTGGCGAGTTTCCAGCACATCAGATTGTGCGTGCTGAGATGTTGTTTATAGCGATCTAGATGGAACTATTTCGGTATCGGTTGGAACCAAACTGATGATTACGAGCTCGGAATTTTGTTTGATTTGATACAAGCATATGCTTGAATTTCTGGCTCCATGGCTTTGTATTCACACGCAGGCATTTGATTCAGTACTGGCGTCCAATTTCACCAATCCAGCGAACCGCACCATTGCGAATCATGGACCAAACCCTTGCCATTGCTGCCAGGTCGCGATCAAAGTCATTCCGGAATCGTTGTGGTGTTCGCTTGATTCGAGCAGTTGCTTGCATGGGAGGGCGAGAATGATCTCTGCGGTAGTTGGTCATGTAGTCATGAGTCGTATCCGCTCGACTACACCAGTTCAGGCGGTTCCTGATCCGTGGCCGTTGATACATAAGCGTGGTGAGTCCGCTTGCTCAGTTGGTCTTCGTTTGGTGATCCATGGGCGTTCTGGTGGCTTGGTTCCCCATTGCTTGCATCAGATTTCGGCTGCCGTCACTGAGCGACGTGGGGCCCCTGTCGAATTTGAAGTTCTGACCGCAGAGCTACCTACTGCGGCGCAGTGCGACTCGCAATGGCTTGTGCCCTTGCTTTTACTTCCGGGCAGCCATGTTCGAAGTGATGTCCCTCAGATTCGTGATCGTTTGAGAAACGAAGGTGTTGCGGTCAAATCCCTGCCCTTTCTTGGCTCCTGGGAATGTTGGTTGATGCTTATGTCGCAACGGATTGCTGATGTTGCGCTCCAGCATCCACATCTGGCACTGATTCACCATCCGCTAAGACCGGGAGTATCGGATCGCTTTCTCAAGTCGTTACAACGTCGGTTAAAGCTGCCTTTGGTCCCGTTTGATGATTGGGAACGTTTTGCCAATGACCATCCCAGAACGATTCCATTCCCTCTTTCGTTAGCCCCCAATCGGATGTCGGAGGCTCTGCGTCAGGCTGGTGGTCTGCCATCCCTCCTTGAGGATCCTTCACTTCGGCAGGGTCTGATTAATTGTCTTGCTGCTTTGCCGTGACTGAGTCGACCATCACTGGAACCGTGTATCTCGTTGGTGCTGGGCCAGGTGATCCCGATCTTCTGACGGTTAAAGCCCATCGTCTACTTCAATGTTGTGATGCTCTGGTCTATGACTCGCTTGTCCCAACAGAGGTGCTCGATCTTGTGCCTGATTCATGTGAACGCCACTTTGTCGGTAAACGCCGTGGGCATCACTCAGTTCCTCAGCCCAGTACGAATTCAGTGCTCGTGGCATTGGGTAAGCGATATCAAACTGTTGTCCGTCTAAAGGGCGGGGATCCCTTTCTGTTCGGACGTGGTGGGGAAGAAGCTGCTTATCTCGCATCGCATGGCATCTCAGTCCAGGTTGTACCTGGTGTTACGGCTGGTATCGCTGCCCCGGCTTATGCCGGAATACCTGTGACGCACAGGCGTGCTGGTTCGTCAGTCACGTTCGTGACAGGTCATGAGGAGATCGACAAGCGTCGCCCTTCAGTGAATTGGCGCGCTCTTGCGACTGCCAGTGATGGCCTGGTGATCTACATGGGTTTGCACAATCTTCCGCGGATTGCAGAGGAGTTGATCGCTGGTGGTCTTGATGAGGAGACGCCTGTTGCTGTAGTTCAACAGGGCACAGTTGCTGGCCAACGCTGCTTGAAGGCACCTCTAAGGGAGGTTGCAGCAGCCACGCGAACTGAACAATTTGCATCACCATCCATCGTTGTCGTGGGAGATGTGGTGAATCATCAGGTCACTGCCTGCTCACCTGAGCCCGCGAAGGTCACGATGCCAATTCCATTTTAAATCTGTCACTATGGCGCTAGTGATAGGAAACAAGGCTGCAATTAATTTCAGATCTGTTGTGCTGAGATCACTTGACTATCACATTAACTTCAAGGTCCGTCGGTCAAACTGATTATGTGGATCAGATGGATTAAATCTATTGAGATATGAGCTGTTGTTGATATGATTACGAAAGGCAAGTAAAAAGTTTTCAGAATAAAAGTGAGTAAAGCTTTAAAAATTATCTGGCATCTGGATGATTACAGAGCCTATTTGTTGGATGAGATGAAACTCTCCCTTGGTGACGATTTAGCCAGCGACTCACCACTACTCTCCATGTCTTTGGGACGAAAGATTCGCTCTGCTTTGATTTGGAATCTCTACAACCATTCTGCTCAGCCTTGTCCAACTGTTTTTTAAGGGTTGTTGCTAAAGGGCCTTTCAATCAAAGCCGCTAATCGAGGTGGAGGAATTGTTCAAGGTGAGTGATGCGGAAAGGAACGGAGTCTCCCAGTAATAAAAACTGAAATTGAGAACATGGGGTGTGGTCTCAAAAATTGCTCCTGAATCACTTTTAGGAGCTGTTCATCGTGGCAATGGAAACTCAGGAATCTGCCAGATCTGCTTGATTTTGGTCGGATCAGTTCTTTCGGACGAATCATTTGCCTAGGAAGGATCCAGGGCTGGTTGCCATGAGGCTTCGCGCAATCGCGGTAAGAGTTGGACGAGGTTGCAAGGACGGGTGTTTGTGTCCAGTTGGCTGGAAATAATCCTGTCCCAAGCCGTTTCAACCGCATCTAAAGAGCCAGGAAGAACAAAGACGATGGTGCCGTTTGCGACTCCAGCAAGGCAACGACTTTGCAGCGTGCTGGTGCCAATGCTCTCGTATGAAAGAGCACGGAACAGTTCTCCGAAGCCGTCGATGGTTTTGTCGAGTAAGGGAGCTACAGCCTCAGGAGTCCCATCTCGGCCTGTAAGCCCAGTACCTCCGCTAGTCATGACCACATCAATGGTTGGGTTGGCGATCCACTGACTCAGTTCTGATCGAATTTGATAACGATCATCAGGGCAGATCTTTCGATCAGCCAGCTGATGGCCTGCGGCCGTTAGGCGTTGTTGCAGTGCGTCACCACTGCTGTCTTCCGCCCTAGTGCGTCGGTCGGAAATTGTGAGAAGAGCAATTGAGAGGGCCAGCTCAGTATCACGCGCCTGTTCTGACGCTAAAACCAAACAGTGCTCGAGGTTGTCCACAATGACGAAATCTCAGGAGAGATCCTTTCAAGTGTTGTTGTTTGCCTCTCTTCGTGATCAAGCTGGCTGGACGAAACAACGGGTAATGCTCCCCGACCAAGATCTTGTTACCGCTGAAGATGTATGGAGTCAGTTGCAACTTGGTCCTCGTCCCGCATCAGTGCAAATTGCGATTAATCGGGAGTTGGTGAGTCCGCAGACGTTGGTGCATGCCGGGGACGAAGTTGCGTTTCTTCCTCCATTTACTGGAGGTTGAATGGGTTTCATGCAAGAAAAGATCACCATCCAACTTCACAACACAATCTTTGATCCTTGGCTCCAATTGGCTGCTTGGTCGTCGCAGACTGCTGCTGCTGCAACATTTATTGGTCGTGTGCGGGAAGTCGCGCAGGACGGAAGGCCTCTAGAAGCTCTTGAGCTGACGCATTACCCAGGGATGTGTGAAGAGGTCATCCGTCAGGATGCGCAACGCTTACTGGTGGATCACGATGCCAGCTCAGCACTCGTACTTCATCGGGTTGGTCGCATGTTGCCTTCGGAGGTGATCGTTCTTGTGGCTGTCGAAGCTGATCGTCGTGGACCTGCTCAGCGTTGTTGCACGGCTTTGCTTGAGGCGATCAAGCATCAGGCTCCCTTTTGGAAGAGGGAATGGAGGGATGGACAGGGGACGTGGGTCAGTGGAAATACACCGTTATGAACCCATGCCTAGAAAAGACGGGTTCGAATCAGTTGTGCCCAAAGACTGTCACCTGTCTCCAACCGTCCTTTGTTTGCAGGAATTTCCAGTAGGAGATCTGCATTCAGCAGCGAACTAATACGGGACGAGGCTTGAGACGGACTAACCCGTGCCATGAGCTCACCTTGATGATTGACTTCGAGTCGAGCGCGGGCTAGTTCGGGCCGTCCGGGTCGGCGAGGCAGAGGATTCGCAAGTGTGACTTTGACGCGTGGAAATAATTCAGGCTCTTGTTGACCTTCCATTATCTGCAAGGCGGGCCAGAGCAGTTGTAGGGCCGTAACTGCTGCTGCAACTGGATTCCCGGGTAGACCGAAGAATGGCACCTCACTGTCTTTGTTGTGAAGGTGCCCGAATGCGAAGGGGCGACCTGGTTTGAGAAATAGTTTCCAAAAACTGACTTGGCCTAGTTCGTTCACAAGGGCTCTGATCCAGTCACTGTCGCCGGCTGAAATACCGCCAGTGCTCACTACAACGTCGCATTCATTGCTGAGCTCTCTCAAGACTTGTCGCAGAGTTTCGGGTTGATCAGGGACGATGCGATGAGAGTGCACGACCTGATTGATGTTGCTTAAAATCGCCGCAAGAAGGGTGCCATTGCTTTCCCATATAGCTCCTGATGGACGATCTTTTCCCGCTGGGATGAGTTCATCACCGCTGATGAGTAGTCCAATGCGAGGTTGACGATGAATCTTGAGTGTGGCAATCCCGCAGCTTGCAAGCAGTCCGAGGTGGGAGGGTGTAAGGCGTTGCCCTTGGTCAATCAAACGATCTCCAGCGCTGCATTCTTCGTCTTCGGCTCGGATCCAGGCTTGATCAGACGCCTCACGCAACAAGGTCAATCGATTTCTGTTGTTTTCTACGATCTCTTGGGGTAGAACCCAACCGGCTCCCTCCGGTAGGGGTGCCCCGGTCAAGATGCGAACTGCTTCCCCTGCTTTTAAGGCTTGACGGAACGGAGATCCAGGAGCTGATCGACCTTGAACAATCCATTGGCTCCCAACTGTTGGTTGATGCTCTTGGCCCAAGGCATACCCGTCCATGATTGAGGCTCTGAACCCTGGAATCGAGGTAATGGCTTCTACCGACTTGGCATTAACGCGGCCCAGAGCTTGATCAAGGGAGACGTTTATTGGTTCATTGATTGGGCTGATGGCCTGGAGGAGCTGTTCTCGTGCCTTGGTGAGAGGAAGCCCTTCTCGTCCATAGGGGTCAACGGGACCAGGCACCATTACGGCCTCCTTGTTTATGTGTCAGTGCAATCGGACCCAAGGTCATCCCTGGATCGATGGCCTTGAGCATGTCGTAGAGAGTGAGTAATCCGATTGATACTGCTGTCATTGCTTCCATTTCCACGCCGGTGCTACCGGTCGTGCTGCAGTTGCAACTCAAGATGAGTCCAGGTAACGACGAATCTGGTTCGATCGTTACTTCCATTCCACTCAGAGGGATTTGATGGCAAAGGGGGATGAGCTCCCAGGTGCGTTTCGCTGCCTGAATGGCTGCAACACGTGCTACGGCCAGTACATCGCCCTTGGGAGTTTTCCCCGCAAGGATCAGTTCAAGCGTGTTTTGCTGCATTTGAAGGCAGCCCTGGGCCATTGCTTCCCGACGAGTGGGAGGTCGATCACCCACATCAACCATGTGCACCTCACCAGATGTATTGAGGTGAGTGATCCCTTTGCTCATGGTTAGCGGCTACCTAGATCAGACCAAAGTGTTGCTTCAGATCCAACGACAGGCTTCACATCAACTTTGGTGGAAGCGTTCGTTGTACGAACGCCTGAAGGTGCGATTGAGTCGCTGCGAGATCCCAGATCTGCCCAAAGGGTGGCTTGTGAAGCAATCACTGGCGCGATGTTCGAAGCGCTTCGATTGCTGTCTCCAGCAGTTCCAACTTGGCTACGCACCATTTGTACCGCAAGTGAACCAACAATGAAGGCCCCAAGAAACCCTGTTGCTATGGCAATTTGGCTTCGGCTTGATCGAGAAGCGGCACTGGAAGTCATGACCTGACGAGAGAATCAGGTTATTACTATGGAAAGCTGCTGAGTGAATCGCTACCAAATGGCAGAAAAGAGCTAGGAGAATTCACATTCATGACGCCGTAGTACGGGGTGGAGTGTGCATTGGCTTCGCTGGTATACCAGCCATGGATCGAACCGAGAAGAAGGCCAAGCGAAATGGCAAGACGCACGAAATATCAACCGAGTTTTAAAACAATTACCTTTGTTGTTGTTTCAAGGAGTTGCCATTGAAACCATTTGAATGCCGAGTTTTTCAAAGAGTTCAGAATGAACGAATTCAATGATTGACGGTATGAATCAGGCAAGCCATTGCTTCCTGTTTGAGAAGGATTTTGTTGGAAACTGGCGTTGCATTCCTCTTTGCGTGCGCCGAAAGCTAGACCTCATCGGTGTCAAGCTCAAACTGAGTCATTGGCTCGAGTTCAGTCAGGAACAGCGCCAAAGTTTGGTGGACTGGCCTGATCAATTTTCAGAGTTCAATGCTTTGCGCGTGCATTTGCGGACTCTCACTCAAGAGATGGCTGATGGGATGGTGAAGGATCTTCCTATCGCCATGGGTGAGCCTTGGCAGACGTTGGGGTTGATTCCAGAGGCTGTTCAACAAGCTGCTCTTGAGAGATCAGTTTCCATCAGCATTAATCAATGGGCTGCTTTGTTTGAAGTGGAGCGTTTTGCTTTATGCAAATTGGCGCGCCCTGGCCATGATCACCACAACTTGGACGCTGCTTTCAGCGAAGTGCTGGGATGATTAAACGACGAACAGCTTGTAAGCGTTTTCCTTCCTGTTCGATTGGTTTGATGACTGACATTACTGGGGCCACGATGACCGCACTTGCTTTGAGTTCTGGTTGTTTTGAAATGGGGCAAGATTGTTCATGCATCAATGCATTGACTTCACAGGCCTGAGCTTGCGTGAATCCCCAATGCATCGGCAGAAAGACCGTGCTCCGTCGGATTTTGTCCGTGACTTTGACGCGAGCAGTCAGTTGGCCCCTACGAGAACTAATCGCAGCAAGCTCGCCATGCTTCACCGCAAATTGATCGGCATCTTTTGGGTGAATTTCTAAAAGTGGTTCAGGGTGCATGGTTGTTAAGCGCTTCACCTTTCCTGTACGTGTCATCGTGTGCCACTGACCGAGATAACGACCGATAGTGAGAATGAGGGGATAAGTTTCGCAGGGTGGTTCTGCAAGACCAAGAGGTTGGTCGGTACAGAACTGAGCTCTTTGATTGGCCGTCTGAAATCGTTGATTGGTGTAGAGCCGCTTTGAATCTTGAGACGGTGAGCTCTTTTGCGGAAATGGCCATTGTTGCGGTCCTTCTCTAGCCAGCAATTGGTGACTCAACCCTGAGACATCGCATAGTTGCTTATCGGTAACTGCCGTGAACTCGGCGTAGACCTCAGCTGCAGACTCGTAGGAGAACTGTGCTTCAAAACCAAGACGCCGACCGATCTCTGCGAAGACCTGCCAATCAGGACGGGATTCGCGATGGGGTTGTCGAAAGGCAGGGCAGTAGGTGACCCGTCGCTCTGAATTGGTCATGGTTCCTGCTTTTTCACTCCATTGCGCTGCTGGAAGGAGGAGATGGGCGTAATGAGACGTTTCGGTATCGGCATAGGCTTCGCTGACCACAACCATCGGGCATCGTTTTACAGCTGCTTTGACCCGTTCAAGGTCTGGCATGCTGACAAGTGGATTGGTTGCAGCCACCCACCACAAATCCAGCTCCCCCCGTTCCATCGCCTCCACCTGCTCCCAGGCCGTTAGGCCAGGATTAGGTGAGATATTTCCTTTTGGAATATCCCAGGTGTGTTCGATTTGAGTGCGATGCTCAGCGTTCGTAACTTGTCGGTATCCAGGGAGGAGATGGGAGAGCCCCCCTGCTTCTCTACCCCCCATGGCATTGGGTTGCCCTGTCAGTGAAAAAGGCCCTGAGCCCTCTCGTCCAATCTGGCCTGTTAGTAAGTGCAAATTGATAATTCCGCCAACAACCGCTGTTCCTTCTCGCCGCTGATTCACTCCCATGGACCAGAGGCTCAGCACTCTTTCCCTGTGATGGAAAAGTTGAGCGACCTCACGAAGACGTTTTTCTGGAATTCCGCAATACAAAGCAACCCGTCTAGGGGTCCAACGGGCAACGACATCAAAGAAGGAGTCGTATTTATCTGTGCAGTTATCTATAAATTCAGAATCCTGGCCATTGTCTCGCATCACTAGGTGTGCGATGCCATGAAGAAGGGCCAGATCACTGCCAGGAGCCACAGCCAGATGAATGTCTGCTGCTTTAGCAGTGTCAGTTTGTCGAGGATCCACCACCACAATGGTGACGCTATTTGGATGTTTTTTTTTACGTTTGAGCAGTCGTTGGAAAAGCACTGGATGGCATTCAGCAATGTTGCTGCCGATGAGAAAAGCCAACGTGCAATGGTCCAGGTCTTCGTAGCAGCACGGAGGGCCATCAGAACCCAAACTACGGGTGTAACCGGCTACGGCTGAACTCATACAAAGCCTGGAATTGGCATCGAAATTGTTTGTTCCTATGGCTCCCTTTAAAAGCTTTTGAGCGATGTAATAGTCCTCGGTATGAAATTGCCCAGAGCCATACATTGCAATGGAGTCTGGACCTTTGGATTTGAGGCTTGATTGGATTTGATCAGTAATGCGCTCTAGGGCTTCATCCCAACTAATGGGTTCAAAGTTCTCGTTGAGACTGTTTCGACTAAGCGGTTGATCAAGTCGGCCTCTTGCCAGAGTTTCACCGACAGTTGCTCCCTTGATGCAAACTTGGCCGAGGCTTGATGGGTGTAATTTATCTCCTCTCGCACTCCACATTGGAGTTCCTTCAGCATCTCGACGAACAGCGGCTCCTTTTTTCGCAGGAGGTTGTAGATCTAGACCGCATCCCACTCCACAATATGGACATTGACTGCGGATACTCGATGTTTGTTCTGTCATGGCGTAGTAGTTCTCGTAACAGAAACACCCGAAGATTCTGGCTTCGGGTGTGATGTCCTTGTATAAGGATCGTTTGAATTATTAGTTAACGAGTGATGGTGCAGTGGATTCTCCTTCGTGGAGTTCGGCGAAGGAACCCTGGGGTTCTTTCAGGAAAAAGAAACAGAAGAAGGCAACAATGAGGCCTGCGATTCCCAGTACCTGGAAGAATGCACTGTTAGAAGCAGCGATTACTTCGGGGGATGGATCTTTCCCTCCGCCCATCCACATCGGTAAAAGGCTAAAGATGGTTAGGTAGGTCACCGCTCCAACGTTTCCATAAGCTCCAACCAAGCCAGCAACTTGGCCTGTGACGCGCCGCTTCACTAATGGAACGAGAGCGAATGTTGCTCCTTCTCCCGATTGCACAAAGAAGGAGGCAAGCATTGTAATGATAACGGCAATGGTAATACCAGTGCTTCCTGAGAAAGTTCCTGGTTTGATCGTGCTCATTACGAGATAACCGATACCCAAACCTGCTGTTAAAAAGCCCATGGTGTTTTTACGGCTACCGAGCTTGTCCGAGATCAATCCACCTGCAGGTCTTGCCACTAAATTCACGAAAGCGAAGCAAGAGGCCAAGATCCCAGCTGTTGCTTTTGGAAGATCGAATGTGGTTTCGAAAAATGTGGGTAACATCGAAACAACAGCAAGTTCTGATCCAAAATTGACAATGTATGTGAGTTCAAGAATGGCCACTTGTTTGAACTCATAACGATCTTCTTTTGGATACACTTTTGTACCCATAATGAGTTCCCGGTTGGTGCGGATGATCCCCCATGTCTGAAAAATGAACCAGATCAAAACAGCGCCTAGGGCTAGTGGATAGGTGCCAGCGTTGAGGAAGCCAACTTTTTGTAGGCGCCAACAGAGCACGCAAAGAATGGCTGCAAAGGGCACATTCATGCCAAGTAGCCCCCAGAAATCACGCATGGAAGTCACTTCCAGGCCAGCTGTGCGATCGGGCCTTTGGTACATCTTTCCGGGGGGAGTATCAGTGACGTTGAAGTAGTAGATGAAGCCGTAGACAGCTGAGATAATGCCAGTTAGGGCGATGGCTCCACGCCAATTGATTACGGCGCCGGAAGGCAGTTCAAAGCCACCTGAGAAGGAGAGCCATCCCGCTAGCCCTACCAGGGTCAAGGCCGAAAAAGCTGAGCCAAAATTGCCCCAGCCTCCATAAATTCCCTCAGCAAGACCGATTTCTTTGGGAGGGAACCATTCGGCCACCATGCGGATCCCGATGACGAAGCCTGCACCAACAATGGAAAGGAGCAGGCGAGAAATCACCAATTGATTGAAGTCCTGAGCTGATGCAAAAAGAAGGCACGGAATTACCGAAAACACCAACAGGCTCGAATAAGTCAATCGAGGCCCATATTTGTCAAGGAGCATTCCGATGAGAACGCGGGCTGGAATGGTGAGAGCCACGTTGCAAATGGCCACGGTCCGAATCTGACCGACGGTCAAGCCCAAATCGGCTTTCACAGTGGTGGCAAGTGGCGCGAGATTGAACCAAACAACGAAGGTCAGAAAAAAAGCGAACCAAGTGAGATGGAGAGTTCGATATCTCCCTTGGAACGACCAGAGTTCTCCAAGCATGGGGTCAGTAGTAATTGTGGGAAAACCCCGGCCTCAAAAAAAATGCACTCAGGATTTAAGACGCGGCGCATATGCAAACCGCCACATAATTTCACCACTGCGTGAATCTCTTCTCAGTCAAGTCTGATACCGAATTTACTCAGAGTTTCTATCTCCAGAAATTATGTGGCAAGATCTGCAAATGGTTTCATTCGCTACAATCTTGTAGATATGGTTGGTCAAAGTAAGAGTTATAAGAACGATCTGCAATTGGTTCATGGTCTACGAGCCTGTGTGCTTTGCGGAGGATCTAGTCGTCGAATGGGCAGGGACAAAGCGCTAATCCCACATCCTCAAGGGGGCTGTTGGTTGACTCATAGCATCGGTTTGTGCCATCAACAGGGATTGATGGTGGATGTCGTGAGCTCGAACTCAAACCATCACCTGTTGGCTTCAACCCTCGAAGGTGTTGCTTGCCGCTCGGACCCTTTCCCTGGTAAGGGGCCTTTGGCTGCCTTGTCCGGTGTCTTTGGTAAGGCGACGGTGATGGGTTTGTTGGTGTTGCCTGTTGATATGCCTTGGTTGGAGTCGCAGACCCTGATCAAGTTGATTCGAGCCTGGAAGGAGCAATCTTCCTTGGCCATGGTCTCTCATGACGGGATTCGGCTTCAGCCTCTGTTTGCTATTTATCCCAATGACAGTTTTTATCGAGAAACCATATTGGCTCAGCTGGCCTCAGATCAGTTGAGCATGCTTGATTGGCTTAAAAAGGTGCCGTACAGGACTCTTGTCTTTCCGGAAGGGTCATTGCGTAACGCCAACTGTCCTGCCGATCTCCTAAAGCTAGAGGAATGATGAAGTCGTCACCTGTCAGCGATCGCCTTGGTAGGCAACTCGGGGTTTTGAGACTCTCCCTCACCGCTAGGTGTAATTTAGCGTGCCCTTATTGCTGTCCAGAAAGTGTTGAGCCGCAGGGCTTGTTGTCAACTCAAGATCAGCTGCGCCTGATCCATGCTGGCTGCCGTTTAGGTGTTCATACACTGCGATTGACCGGTGGTGAGCCTCTACTGACCGAACGGCTTTGGCCGCTCCTGGAAGCGCTCTCGGCTGGTCGCAAAAAGCTCAGTGATCCCTTTGCTCAGCTGAAAGATATTGCTATTACCACGAATGGTTCTTTACTCGATGATGAGAAAGCGCGAAGGTTACGCGCTTCGGGAGTTGATCGCATCACGATCAGTTTGGATGCTGTAGACGGTGGCAGCATTGCTCGGATGGCTGGCCTGCGTAGAGGAGCAGGAGCTGGATTTGATCTGTTAAATAAAGTTTTAGCTGGTATCGATGCTGCACGTACTGCTGGGTATGACCCTGCGCTGGGAGCCCTCAAGCTTAATGCTGTGATTCAACGCGGAAAAAATGATGATCAACTGATTCCTTTGGCTCATCTGGCCCGTCAGAAAGGATTGGAACTGCGTTTAATCGAATATATGGATGTTGGAAATAGCAATGGTTGGTGCCGTGATCAGGTGATGCCAGCGAGTGAGATGATTCAGATCCTTAACGACCAGTGGCCGCTTCAATCTTCAGGCCGACAGCTTGGTGGCACAAGTCGGCAATGGGCATATAAAGATGGTGGAGGGATTATCGGCACTATCGCGTCAATTACCGAGCCATTCTGTTCCGATTGCAATCGGTTGAGAATTACAGCCGACGGCAAAGCTTTTACTTGTCTGTTTGCGAGCGAAGGTGTCGATTTGCGTGATGGGCTTCGTCAAGATGTGTCCGATTTGGGGCTTGAAACAATGATGGCTCGTGTGTGGCTCGGTCGGTCGGATCGATTCAGCGAGGAGCGAGGAACAAGGCCGCTAGCGAATCAGCATGCTGAGATGGCCTATCTGGGTGGATGAGTGGCATTCGCTACGGATTGAGAAAGATATCAGCGTTAAATCTGTTCATCTGACAGATCGTTCTGAATTGAAATGTTTGAGCTTATTCCCTATACGCGTTTTCGTGATACGCCCTCTGTTCGCTTTTTTGATGTCACGATATCTGATTCGAATGCGCGGGATCTTGTGATTCACTCAGGGCCTGCAGTGAGTCCACCGAATGATTTACAGAGTGGAGCATGGCAGTTTTATCTGCATCCTCATCAGGATGACAATCTTCTTTCTGCTGGAGGTGGAAGGACTTTTTTTCTTGTTAATTTGGCCTGGGATCATCCATTCCATATTGTTCGTCTAGACAATGGAGGTGATATTCTTCATATACCTAGAGGAACATTTCATCGCTCCGTATCTGATCCAGATGGCTCTGTAGTTCTTAATCAGGCCAAGAGAGATCCAAGCGCATGCGTTGTGAGAGAGTTTCGCGTCTATAACAGTTTAAAGATTCCAAAGCTCTATCAAGTCACTTCAAAAGGCGCCATTCATCCACGTTTGCATGGTCTCGAACCTATTCTGCAAACGGCGTAACATCCAGAGATTGATTGGTGGTCACTAAATCTTTTTTGTGGATGCGGAAAGATAGCTCAACGCATTGCTGATAAAGAGTCGGCCCTGACGTTCAAGGGCGTCACCGAATCGCTCACTGTCTTGTCGTAGGCGATTAGGACCATCAGCTCCCAGAGCACTCAAAATGTAGTTGTGGTCCTCAAGAATCCATCTCTCGAGATTTGTCATTCTCACCTCCAGGTGACATTGCAACCCAAGGGCGTGCTCATCGATTCGAAAAACTTGTTCTTGGCATTGAAGTGATGAGCCCATCAAGGTCGCTGTTGCAGGGAGGCGGATGCGATCGCCATGCCAGTGCAGCACCATTTCACTGGGATTCATCCCCTTTAGGAGTGGTTCGCTGATGGGTTCTGGTAGCCAATGGATGGCTCCAAAGCCAACTTCTTTTATTGGATGAGATGGCATCCCCAGCTGTAGCGAATGCACTGTTCCACCGGCAGCTACTGCTAGGAGTTGAGCCCCGAGGCAAATCCCCAGAACCGGATATTTTTGCTCGTGCCATTGGGTTAACCATTCCAACTCCTTCTGCAGCCATGCGAATGGGGCTGAGTGGCGGTCTTGGACACTCATTGGACCACCAAGTAGAACGGCGATGGTGTTTTCAGTACTGATTGGGTCGGGGAGGGATTCCCAACGATCGGGGCGAATCGTTTGGATTTTCATCCCTAATTCTTTGGCACAGTCACCGATCAGATCAGGCCCTTCCCTGTCAATGTGCTGAATCACTATCAATGTGGGTTGAGATGTCACTGCCTTAGCTGGTAGTTCTATTGATGTTGATGGAACGGCCCTTAGAGATTGCTGGTCGATGAGTTTGTTGATAGTCGTTAGTTCTGAACTGGTGTTCGTATCAAAGATCTATGCCTTGAGCGCGTGATTGATCCTCCTTAGAAGCCTGATAGGAGTCGCTGGAGAAACTAGGGCTATTAGAACACCGAATCAAGGTTTTGGAATACTTTTAGAGCTTGGTGAGGTGTGCCCGTTCTGATCCGGAGTTTTGAAAATAAGCATATGCCTTTTCTGTATTGAGCGAATCGCAAGTTGATGGATTTTTTGGCAACTCTTGATTAAGGAAATGTATGATTAGGATTTCTACCTCCTTG
>TARA_B100001093_G_scaffold427179_1_pt1 | contig 14457 bp, 11 predicted proteins | sample TARA_B100001093 | Tara Oceans TARA_B100001093 (sample SAMEA2623116) | marine metagenome | biome: marine biome (ENVO:00000447); feature: surface water layer (ENVO:00002042); material: "saline water (ENVO:00002010), including plankton (ENVO:xxxxxxxx)" | depth 5 m
GACCACCTTGAAGGAAAATTAATGGTAGATTATGTAAGTGCTCTCAAAAGAGATAGAGTAAAAAAACGTCTTTTAAAAGAATTTATGCGAAAATAACAGATTTTATTATAAAATGAATATATTATTTGCAGGTACGCCTGAAAACTCATCAAAAATCTTACATTCATTGATACAAATAAATGGAATTAATGTAAAAGGCGTCCTTACCCAACCAGATAAAAGGGGTAAAAGGGGTTCTCAACTTCATAGTTCGCATGTTTCAAAAGTTGCAGAAAATGCTGGAATTAAGGTTTTTAAGGAAGTTAATCTAAACAAAGAGCAGTTTAAGCATGATATTGCTAATTTAGACATTGATTTGATGCTTGTGGTTGCCTATGGAAAGATTATTCCTGAGTGGCTATTATTTCAACCAAAATTAATGGCAATGAACATACACTTCTCGTTGTTGCCAAAATATAGAGGGGCTTCACCAATTCAGTCAGCTTTAATAAATGGAGATCTTGAGACCGGAATCACTTTCATGAAAATGAATAACGATTTAGATGCCGGAGAAATTATTAATGTTTTTAAGTGCAAAATAGAAAATGAAGATAATAAGCTTTCACTTGAAAAAAAATTAACTGACATGTCGATAAAAGAAATAAAAGCAATAATAAAAAACATTGAGAAAAATAAAATTAATCTTATTGATCAAAGTAAGGGCAAGATTACATATTGCAAAAAAATAAAAAAAGAAGATGGTTTAATAAATTTTAATCAAAGCAGCAAAAACATATATAACCAATTTAAGGCATATATAGAGTGGCCAGAATCATCATTTGAGCATAAGGATAAATTAATAAAGATTTGTGATTTGCATGTATCTAGAAAAGAAAGTGAGGGTGAGCCAGGCACCATTGCATATTTTGATAAAACTGGTATAACAATAAATACATGTGATAAAATGATAGTAATTACTAACTTACAGTTCCCAAATAAGAATAAAATATCATCATCTGATGCTTTTAATTCATATAGGGAATTTTTCTCATAAAAAAAAATTAATCATAAGTCTTTTAATTAGCTCAAAAGAGGTTTAATTTACACACTATGAAAGTGCTAATTTTGGGTGCTGGCCGTGTAGGGGGTAATCTTGCAAGAGCTCTTGTAAATAATAATTACGATGTAGCAATTATTGATCAAGATAAAAATGCTCTTAATGCGCTTGAAGAGAAGCTGGATATTATGACTATTGAAGGTCATGCATCTCATTCGCTATCTATAAAAAAATCTGGTGCGGATGATTCAACAACAGTTATAGCTGTTACTTCAAATGACGAAGTAAACATAATTGCCTGCCAGATAGCTAAAAAATTATTTAACGTTAAGAAAACAATCTGTAGAATTACTGATTCATCGTATGGCGATGAAGTAGATGTATTTAGTGAAAATGCAATAGATATTGTTATTAGTCCTGAGAATGAAGTTAAGAATCATCTTAAAGATTTAATTATTCATCCTGGCGCAGATCAAATTGAAAAATTTGCAGATGGCAAAGTAAATTTAGTAAGCGTAAAAGCAAAAAAGAAAGGAAAGCTTGTTGGACGGGAGCTTAGAGGCATTAAAGACGATATGCCAGAAACAGATGCATTTGTTGCATCCATATATAGAAAGGGCAAGCCATTTATCCCAACAGGCGAAACAGTCATTAAAGAGAATGATGAAGTGTACTTTGTCTCTTCAGAAAAAAATACAGATCAAATAGTCGATGAATTTAGAGATAATGAAGAAAGTTATTCACGAGTAATGATTGTTGGTGGGGGTAAGATTGGATTTTCATTAGCAAAAGAAATTGAAAATGAATATAAAACAAAGCTAGTAGAGTCAAACGAAGAAAAATGTACTGAGCTATCAAAAAAATTAGATAAAACTATTGTCCTTCATGGTTCTGCCACTGATGAAGGTCTTCTTAAAAGCGAGAGCATATCAAACATAGATATTTTTTGCGCCTTAACAGATGATGATGAAACAAATCTAATGTCCTCTCTTCTTGCAAAAAAAATGGGTGCTAAGAAAACAATGATAATCCTTAACAACCCTTCTTATCTTGGGCTTGTGCCTGGCTTTATTGATATATATATTGCTCCATACAGATTGACCGTATCATCAGTTCTTCAAGACCTTAGAGACAGTGATGTTACTCAAGATGTAATGCTAAAAATGGATACTGGGGCTGAGGCTGTTGAGGGTGTTGTTCATGCTAATGAATACACCACTCCTTTGTTTGGAAAATCAATAAAAGAAATAAACTTGCCTGAGGGCGCCTCGATTGGTGCTGTTGTTCGCCATGGTGAATTAATAATGCCTGAGTCAGAAGTTGAATTATGCCTTAATGACCATCTCATAATATTTTTAGCTAATAAAGATATGATGTCTGAGGTTGAGGTTTTGTTTAAAACATAACAATGAATCTCAAATCTGTAGTCAATCTATTTAGCATATTGGTTTTATTTTTTACCCTTTCGTATATTTTTCCAATTATTGTTTCAATAATATTTGATGACGGTGCCATAAATTTATTTTTATACACATTGATAGGTGTTGGCTTTGTTGGTTTAAGCGGTCTTTTTCTGACAAGGAATGTAAATAATGAGTTATCTCAAAAAGATGGATTCGTAATCATCGTTATGTTTTGGGTGGTTTTGTGTTTGGCGGGTTCAATTCCTTTCTTTCTTAGTGGAATGAACATAGTGGACTCCCTATTTGAATCTATGTCTGGAATAACGACTACGGGCGCAACAGTGATAGCAAATTTAGGCACACTTCCAGAGTCTTTGTTGTTTTATAGGCAACTACTTCAATGGATGGGAGGTATGGGTCTTATTGTTTTAGCAATTGCCGTAATGCCTATTCTGGGTATTGGTGGAGGTCAAATATATAAAACTGAGATTCCTGGGGCAATGGGAGAGCAGAGGTTAACTCCTAGAATTAAAGAAACGGCGCAGGTTTTATGGTTGATATACCTTGGATTAACTATATTGTGTGCCATCCTTTATTACTTGGGTGGAATGAGTTTGTTTGATGCTATTTCTCATGCCATGTCTACCGTAGCAATTGGCGGCTTTTCTACTCACAATGAAAGTATTGGGTATTTCAACAGCATATCAATTGAGCTAATTTGCATTATATTTATGCTATTGTCTGCTTTTAGCTTTACCTTGCATTATTTTGCAGTTTTTAAGAAAAAGCCCCTTAAGTACTTCTACGATCCAGAAATAAGATTTTTTATAAGTATTTTGGCCATTATCTTCATTTTAGGCCTAATAATTGCAAATTTTAGTAATTATGGCCCCTCTGTAAGAGAAATAGCATTCCATAGTGTTTCAATGCTCACAACTACAGGCTTTTCAATTTCAAATGTGTCGGAATGGCCTTTTTCATTATCTTTTTTACTTCTAATTGGAGCATTTATTGGAGCATGTGCAGGTTCTGTTGGAGGCGGAGTTAAGTCTTGGCGTGTTCTTATAATGCTAAACCATGCTCATAAAAATATAATGAAAATCATTCATCCCAATTCAGTGATATCTCTAAAAATAGGAACCAAAAGTGTTGACGATGAGGTTGCAACATCAGTTTGGGGTTTCTTCTCCATATATGTTATCTCATTTATTATTCTGTTGATGGTTGTTCTCATGACAGGGATAGATTTTGAATCAGCATTTTCAGCTGTTGGAGCATGCTTAAATAATCTAGGTCCTGGACTAGGTATAGTTTCTGAAAACTATGCAAATATTAATTCAACAAGCAAGGGAGTTTTAGCTTTTGCAATGTTGCTAGGAAGATTAGAAATCTTTACTTTGCTAGTTATTTTGACTCCTATGTTTTGGAGTAAATAGCTATAGTCCCTCATAAGGATTATTGATAAATCCCTCGCTTCGTTTAAACCTTTTATATTCCCATGAGTAATCAGCCGGCCTTTCATTAATAAATTTTTCAATATCAGAGTTTATTAATAGTTTGTGCTTACTATCATTATATATATCATCAGAACAGTGCTTTAAAATAATATTATTAATATTGTCTTTATTGGTCTGAATGTAAAAATATATAACTGGAGCAAGTGTCTTCGTAGCCAGAGATTGAACAAGGGTCGTAGAATAAGCTCCTTTGTTGTAAAAATTAATGTGTTCTCCTAACCCTCTTTGTGGAACTTGATCTGCTGCAAAACATACAATATTTTTGTTTCTTAAAGCTCTAAGTATTTGCCTTACTCCCCCAATGGTTGTTTTGTAGCATTTAGAATTTCCAGACTGTCTTTGGTTTTTTATAAAAGCTTCTAGTCGTTTATTTTTAACTTTTTTATACAGGCTGTAAGTGGTCTGTTGAGAGTTCATCCATGACAGCAACATGTCAACGCTTCTGTTATGAAATGAGACTGCGATTAGACCATTATGTTTTAGGTTATTTATTAGAAAATTATTTTCAATCCTTAAAATTTTGCTATTTACTTCAGGTTCATTTCTTCCCCACGTATATATAGATTCAAATCCTGAAATAATAGTTTCTCTTATGCTTAACTTTGATAGCAAATCAATGTCACTTTTAGTTCTACTGGGATATGCTATTTTAATGTTTGCTTTGGTTACTTTATAGCTTGATGTTCTTTTGAAAATGCCTATAGACATATAAATATCTAGCAATACTGAAAATAATGGCTTAGGTACTATGGATATAAAATAAAAAAATATTTTCATCGTAATTTTTAGGTAATGCTTGGTATAATCATAGATTATATATTCTCTTTATTAAAGGGTAGCTAATACTAAATGAATTTAGGTTTTATTAGCTTAATAATTATATAAATAGACATTTGTCTATTTATTTATAGGATTTACTTTGGCAGCAAAAAACATGGACGAATTAGTAGCTCTTTGCAAAAGAAGGGGCTTTATTTTTCAATCTAGTGAAATATATGGTGGCTTGCAGGGACTATATGATTATGGCCCTCTAGGTGTTGAGCTGAAAAATAACCTTAAAAATGCCTGGTGGACTAGCATGGTCTACGAAAATGACAATATTGAAGGACTAGACTCTTCAATACTTACCAACCCCATGGTTCTCAAGTATTCTGGACATGAAGATACATTCTCAGATCCAATGGTTGATTGTAAATCATGTAACTTAAGGTTTAGGGCTGATCAGGTTCCTAAAGAGTGTAAGCCTGAAGATTTAACAGAACCTAGAATGTTTAATCTGATGTTTAAAACGAACGTAGGGCCAGTTGATGATGGAAAAAGCTTTGCATATCTTCGCCCAGAGACCGCTCAACAGATTTTTACAAATTTTAAAAATGTAATAGACTCCACATCCAAAAGCATTCCTTTTGGTATAGCTCAAATAGGTAAAGCCTTCAGAAACGAGATTACTCCAAGAAACTTCATCTTTAGAGTTAGGGAATTTGAGCAAATGGAATTGGAATACTTTGTAGAGCCTGGAAAAGATGATGATAGTATCAATGAATGGGTACAAAAAAGATTAAAGTGGTGGGAAGAACAAGGTGTACCCATGAATAGTATTGAGCTGTATGAAGTACCCACGGACGAATTAGCTCATTATTCAAAGAGAACTGTTGATATTATGTATAAATTTCCACATGGTCTTGAAGAGCTTGAGGGTATAGCAAATAGAACTGATTATGATCTTGGGTCCCACTCAAAAAAACAAGACGAACTAAATATAAGCTCAGATGTCAAAGAAAATAAAGATTCTAACTCAAGGCTTGCAATTCAAAATGATGAAGGTAAGTGGTATGTCCCTTATGTTATAGAGCCTTCTGCAGGAGTGGAAAGAGGCTTTCTTGCAATATTAAATGAAGCTTTTGTAGAAGAAGATTTGGATGAAGGTAAAAAACGCATCGTTTTAAAATTAAAACCCCATTTAGCACCAGTTAAAGCTGCGGTTATCCCTCTTAAGAAAAATAATAGCGAAATTGTAGAATTATCTAAAAGTACTAAAAATATGCTCCAGAGCCTGGGTCTTGGCAGAGTTGTTCTTGAAAATACTGGAAATATAGGTAAAGGCTATAGAAGACACGATGAAATAGGAACGCCTATATGCATTACAGTCGACTTTGAATCATTAGAAAATAGAACAGTTACCATAAGGGATAGGGACACAATGAGTCAATCTAGACTAAATATAGATGAGCTTCCTGATTTCTTTGCTAATAAAATTAAATAAAGTTGCAAGTTTTAAGAAGCCTTTTATTTAATCTAGTACTTTATTCAACTTTAATACCAATTTCATTACTAATAATATTGTTGTATCCTTTTATATCCACTTCTTCAATACAAAAAATATCTTCTGTATGGATTATATTCATTTTAAGGTCGCTAAAATCTATATGTGGGGTTAATTGGGTGGTTGAGGGTGAAGAGAATTTACCAAAAAAACCATTTATTTTAGTATCTAATCATCAAAGCGCATGGGAGTCATTCTTTCTTCAAACAATAAGAATACCTTCTGCAAGCATTATTAAGAAAGAGCTTCTATTTATCCCTTTTTTTGGTTGGGCGCTTGCTTGCACTAAACCCATTCATCTCAGAAGAAAAAATAAAATTCGAAGCCTTAAAAAGGTTTTATCTGCAGGCTCTAAGAAGCTTAAGAATGGCTTTTCAATAATAATTTTTCCAGAAGGAACTAGAGCAAAGCCGCATAAAGGGCTTAAAAAATTCTCGAATAGTTGTGGCTCTCTTTCAGTCAAAAATAATGTTCCAATTGTTCCTATATGCCATAATTCAGGACTTTATTGGAAAAATAAACATTTCACAAAGCTTCCTGGCACTGTAATAGTAAGAATTGGTAGGCCAATTTATGGAGATGACCCAAAAGAACTAACTAATAGGGCATATAATTGGATAAATCAAAATTTCAATGAAATACACTAGATTAGATATCTAGTTCTTTTACTGAGAGAGCGTTTGCATCAATAAACTCTCTTCTGGGCTCAACATCATCGCCCATAAGAATTTCAAAAGACTCATTTGCGTCCTGAATATCTTTTATATCGACCCTCATCATTCTTCTATTTTGAGGATCCATTGTTGTTGTCCAAAGTTGCTCAGGATTCATTTCACCCAGACCTTTATATCTTTGCACTTCTAGGCCCCTTGTACCATTTTTTGATAGTGATTTGATTGCATCATCTTTTTCTTTTTCATCGGATGCATATATAAATTCTTTACCCTTAGTAATCTTATATAGAGGCGGTAGAGCTATGTAAATGTGGCCATTATCAACAATTTCATACATCTGTCTATAAAAGAATGTAAGTAATAATGTTCTTATATGCGACCCATCAACATCAGCATCAGTCATAATAATGATTCTGTGGTATCTAAGATTGTTTATATCAAAATCATCTTTTCCGATGCCACAACCAAGAGCTTTAATTAATGTTCCAACTTCCTGCGAACCTAAAACCTTATCAATTCTAGCTTTTTCTACGTTTATGATTTTTCCTTTAAGTGGCAGAATGGCTTGATTTTTTCGATTCCTGCCTTGTTTTGCTGAGCCTCCCGCTGAATCTCCCTCCACAATATATATTTCTGATAATGTGGGGTCTTTCTCCTGACAGTCTGCTAGCTTACCTGGTAATCCTGCAATTTCTAAAACTCCTTTTCTTCTGGTCATTTCTCTAGCCTTTCTTGCAGCCTCCCTAGCAAGAGCTGCTTCAGAAACTTTAGATACAATGCTCATAGCATCTTTAGGGTTTTCTAATAGAAAATCATTGAAATACTTACTAAATACAGTACTTACAACGCTTTCAACTTCTGAAGATACAAGTTTTTCTTTTGTTTGTGAAGAAAACTTAGGGTCTGGAACTTTTACCGAAATAATAGCAGTAAGCCCCTCTCTGACATCCTCTCCCAAAAGTTCTGTGGGCGTTTTCTTAGCATTTTCTTTCTTAATAAATGCCTTTAACACTCTTGTTAGACTTCCTCTGAAACCTGCTAGGTGTGTTCCGCCATCTTTTTGTGGAATATTGTTTGTATAACATAATACATTCTCAGAATATGAGTCAGTCCACTGAAGAGATATTTCTACACCAACGTCATTCTCAGTAGCAGAACATTCAAAAATATCAGAAATTTGTTGTTTTCTGCCTCTCAGATGAGTCACATAGCTGGATAAGCCACCATTATTCTTAAATTTTTTACTTTTGCCTGTTCTTTTATCTTCTACGTTTATAGATACTCCGGCATTAAGAAAAGAAAGCTCTTGAATTCTTTTGTGTATTCTTTCTATCTCGAAATCTATTGAGGTAAAAATCTTGTCTGAGGGGAAAAAAGTAATTTTTGTACCTGTTTTGTCTGATTTCTTAATTTTTTTTAGTTTTGCTGCAGGTTTTCCTTCTTTGTACTCCTGAAAATATTCTCCACCATCTCTGTGAACTTCTAGTAAAAGTTTCTTTGATAGGGCATTTACGACTGAAACGCCAACACCATGAAGACCGCCAGAGACTTTATAGCTATTGTCGTCAAACTTACCACCAGAATGAAGAGTCGTTAGAATTAGTTGTGCAGCGGATATGCCTTCTTTTTTATGAACATCAACCGGGATACCTCTTCCATTGTCTTGGACAGTAACAGAACCGTCTTTATTAATAATTACATGTATATCTGAGCAGTGGCCTGCCATTGCCTCATCGATACAGTTATCCAAAACCTCGAAAACCATGTGATGAAGACCAGAGCCATCATCTGTATCACCAATGTACATACCTGGTCTTTTTTTGACTGCCTCTAGTCCTTTTAAAACTTGGATGTTGGATGAATCATATTTGGCGTCGCTAGATTTTTTTGCCATTTCTTATCCTAATTGTTCCACGTGGAACTTTTTAAAATCATTGAATTCAGTGTTTATTTTACTACTAAAATGATTATCGATACAGGAAAAGATTACCTGATTTTTATTATATTTAAGTAGTTCTATGAATAATCCAAACACCCTGTCATCAAGCTCAGATTTTATATCATCAATTATTAGCGTTGGCTTTAATCCATAATGTTTTTTAAGCACTTCATGTTGAGAATAAGACCAAAGTATTGAAAAGAATTTTTGTTCACCCCTAGATAAAATCTGACGTGCGTCAATGTCATTAATTAAAAATTTTATATCCGCCTTATGAGGTCCCTTTGTTGTAGTTTTTCTTCTAAAATCAGCCTCAACATTGTTTTCTAGAACATCATTAAGACTTTGGTCATCGCCCCAGCCGTTAAAGAAAGTAATATTAATATCATTAAAAAAACTAAAGATATTATTGGGTTTTGTTAGTTTTAAAAAGTTTTCAAACTCAAGCAGGGTAAGCCTAAAGAAACTCCTTCTTAGACATGAGAGACTCTCTCCCTCTTTAATAAAGCTATTATTCCAAATTGGTATTTCATCTCTTATTCCTTTTTTTAAAGAGCTGTTTCTTTGTTTTAGAGACCTATAGAAAGAAAACCATGTGCCTGAAAATTTTTCATCTGCAATAAATATTGATCTGTCTAAAAGCTTTCTTCTAAATTCAGGAGGTGCATCGGCAAATGAAAATGTATTATTGTGAATGGGTGAACAGGGAAATTCTCGAATAAGTTTGCTTGTTGTTATCTTAGAATTGTTTAGCTGAACAGAAATGGGTTTGTTAATATTCTTTTGTATTTCTGCAACATATCCTCTTTCTGAGTCAAAGGCTTTAAGGCTAAAATTATCAAATTTGTAGTTTATTAGTGATGCTATGTTGGAACTTTTAAAAGACTTTCCGCTTGAAAACATAAAGATTGACTCAAGAATGCTTGTTTTGCCAGAGCCGTTTGTGCCGTAAAAAAAATTAACGCCTGGTGATAAATCTAGTTCTAGCTCTTCAAAGCATCTAAATCTTTTAAGAGAAATTTTTGTAAATGACACTTTAGATAACTATATTAAAAGCGGCATTACTACATATTTTAGATTGCTGTTATTTGGGTCTGTGATTAAACAGCTTTTATCAGAGCCAAAGAAATGAACCTCAACCTGATCACAGTCTAGGGTTGAGAGAATTTCTTGCAAATAATTTACGTTAAATGCAATATCTACGTCTTCGCCTGAATATTTGCAGTTAATGTTTTCTTCTCCTTGTTCTTTTTCAGGGTTATTGGCAGAAATATTTAGAGAATTTCCTTTTGTAACAATTCTTACTCCTTTGTATTTTTCGCTTGAAAGAACACTTACTCTACTTAAGCTGTCTGAAAATAACTTTTTGTCTATCTCTAAAAGAGAGCTTTCTCCGGAGGGGATAACTTGCTGATAGTCAGGAAATTTTCCTTCTATTAATTTGCTGATAAATCTAGTGCCAGCAGCCTCTACCAAAACAGAGGATTGAGATATTTTCATGACAACATTATCAGAGTTGTCACCTACAAGTTTGCCGATTTCATTTATAGATTTTCTAGGGACAATGCCACTAGTGCTCTCTGAGGCCGCCTCATTGAGTGATGTTGATGCAAGGGCAAGTCTGTGTGCATCAGTTGCAACAGATGTAATATCTTTATCATCAATAGAAAGGAAAAGGCCGTTGAGGTAATGCCTCCAGTCTTGATTTCCCATTGCAAAGGAGGTTTTTGATATAAGTGTTTTAAGGTTTTCTGAGGATATGTTGACTTGTGATTGGGTGTCTTCTGTTTCAAAAATAGGAAAGTCATCACTTGGAAGGGTTGATAAATTATATTTACCTGAGCTAGTTTCAATTTTCAAATTGTCACCATCAAGGAAAAAATGTATTTCAGTTAAATCGGGTAAGAGCCTGCATAGATCGCTTAGCTTTCTTGCAGGGGCTGTGGTTTTTCCTCCGCTTTTAAAATTTGAAATCGTTGAGGTTGTAGAAATTTCACTCTCAAGATCTGTTGCTGTAAGCTTGAGAGAAGACTCATCAACTTCTATAAGGACATTGGATAGTATTGGTAATGTTTGTCTTTTTTCAACAACTCCAAGAGTTAGGTTGAGGGATTTTACAACCTCTTCTTTTAAGATATAAAAGTCCATTAATTTGTCAGAGCCCTGTTTAGATTTCTATAGTCCTCTTCGTGTGAGGGGTTTTCCTTTCGAAGTTCTTTAATTTTTTTACAAGCATGAAGAACGGTAGTGTGATCTCTGCCGTTAAAGGCTTCACCGATTTCTGGCAGGCTGTGATTTGTCAGCTCTTTCGTTAATGCCATTGCCATTTGCCTTGGTCTTGTAATAGACCTGCTCCTTCTTTTCGATAGAAGGTCTGAAAGCTTAATGTTGTAATACTCAGCCACCGTTTTTTGAATATTTTCAACGCTAACCATTTTTGCTGATATAACAAACAAGTCTTTTAGTGCATCTTTAACAAGAGCGAGATCTATATCTTGGTTTGTAAATCTTGCATTTGCAACAACCCTTTTTAGGGCACCTTCAAGCTCTCTGATGTTTGATCGAATTCGCTGAGCAATGTATATAGCACAATCGTTAGGAAGAATTACGCCCATTCTATTTGCCTTGTTTAAAAGAACGGCCGCTCTTGTTTCTAGCTCTGGAGGGTCGATAATAACAGGTAGGCCCCAACCAAGCCTTGACTTTAACCTCTCTTCTAGGCCATCTATTTCTTTAGGATATTTGTCACAAGTTAATATCATTTGATTGTTTCTGTCTAATAGCGCATTAAAGGTATGAAAAAACTCTTCTTGTGATTGTTCTTTGCCAGCAAAAAATTGAATATCATCAATCAATAATGCGTCTGCATTTCTGTAATATGATTTAAATTCATTCATCGCACCAAGTTGAAGGGCTTTAACCATGTCAGATACAAATTTTTCAGAGTGAACATAAACAATCCTCTTGTTTGGCTCATTGTTCAAAATTTCATTTCCAACCGCATGCATCAAATGAGTTTTACCCAAACCAACACCCCCATATATAAATAAAGGGTTATAGTCTCCCTTGGGGTTTGCTGCCACCTGTTTTGCTGCTGCTAAGGCTAAATGATTTGACTTTCCTTCAACAAAACTATCAAAAGTATAGCCATCCACAAGTTTAATTTCAGAATTTTTGCTGTTATTTTTATATTTATCAACAAATGTTTCTTTAGTTAATGTTTTAAAAACAAGACTTATGTTCTTTTTTGAGTTAATTTTAACCAATTCCTTTATATCTTCTGCAAAATTCTTTTCAATATAGTTTAGAATAAAGTCATTTGGAGCTAATAGCTCAAGGGTATTTTGATCGTGCGTTGCCTTAAGGGGCCTAATCCAGGTGTTGAAATCCTCTTGTGATAATTTATTTTCCAGCTTTTCTGAGCACTTATTCCAAAGTTCCAACATAATCTCCTATTAAGTTAGATAGTCTATTAAAAAATTAACAAGATATCTACAGAATAAATGCTAGAATTTTCTGTGGATAACTTGTATATAAAAATTAATTACTTTATTCGTTTTTTTTATGTATTTAAAAAATATATTAGGATATAATTCTCCACACTTTTTGACCTTAATATTATGAAGAGAACATTTCAACCCAGCAACTTAAAAAGAAAGAGAACACACGGCTTCCGTGCCAGAATGTCTACAAAGGCTGGCAGAGCGGTTTTATCAAATAGAAGAAAGAAAGGTAGAAAAGTTCTAAGCGCCTAACTTGCCAAACCCAAAACAAATCAAACACAACCTTGAAAGGGTTTTTTCTAATAAATACTTTAGGCTTTTTAAAAAAGAAGTTTGTCCTCATAAATTAGAAATATCTATTTCAAAGAAATATTTCAAACTTGCAGTAGAGAGGAACCTTTACAAAAGAAGGGTTAAAGAGATTTTGAGAAAAAATAGCTTTAATGATTTTTTGAAAGGGGGGTATGTTTTTTCTGTATTTAGGCCTTTTGCAGAGTTATCATATGCTCAGGCAGAAAAAGAAATTACTATAGCGATAAAGGCAGTTACAAAAGAGTAGTTTAGAAAATGAATATAAGAAATTTTTATTGGTTAATCATTGTTGTTCTATCGGGCGCCTTGTTGTTTGAGTGGACTTCAGAAAAAAAATTAGAATCGATTGAGAGCCATATGATGCTTGCCGAGTCTATGAACCAGGTTGGCTTGGGTGAAGATCATGTTGCTGTTGAGAACGAGGAGCTGTTTATTGTTGTTTCAATTGAAAGTGGTTCAATAATAGAAGCTCGTTTAAAAAAACACCCCGTGGAAAAAGTTGTTGGCTCTTTGGGTTTTAGGGTTTTTGGAAGCGATTCTGTTTTTAATTATTATTTCAAAAGCGGTTTCACAGGAAGCAATCCGTCTTATGAGTTATTAGATGCTGGCGAGGGATATGCGGTGCTTGTGGACAAGATGTCTGGAATTACTAAAACCATTTCCTTGTCAGATACAGACTATGAGATATCTGTTTTGGACTCAGTGGATGGGGGTGTTCAAGGAAAGTCTTATGCTGGTTTGTACAGGACAAGTGGGAGGCCGCTTGACCTTAAACAGGACGCCTTAAGTGGTGGAATGATGAACAATGGTTCTTTTTTGGGTATTGCTATTAGCACTGACAGCGAACCATATGAAACAATAAAACTTAATCAGGTTGACAAGGAGGGCGGTATTGAGGCGCTCTCAAGGTCTGGCTGGATAGCTTTTGTACAGAAATATTTTTTTGCTGCCTTGTTAGGCTCTGATGAAAGCATTTATAACTTCTACGCCCTCCCTGGTGAGGGTGGTTTGTATCGAATGGGTTATACGGTAGAAAACTCATCAGCTGGTTCCTTGGTGTTTGAGCATGAGCATAGAATTTTTATCGGCCCAAAAATTAGAAAAGACTTGATGAAAAGAGCTGATAGTTTGGAGCTGTCAATCGAGATGGGTTGGTTTTGGTTTTTGGCTCAACCTATGGTTTGGGTTATGGATAATATAAATGAGTATGTAAATAATTGGGGAATGACTATTGTTATTTTTACTTTGTTGATTAAGTTGGTTTTTTGGCCTGTTACCGCAAAGGCCTTCACCTCGATGGCTGCTATGAAAAAAATTACTCCTGAGCTGAATGAGATTAAGGAAAGGTACAAGGGCGACGCACAAAAAACGCAGACAGAAACAATGAAGTTGTTTAAAAAACATGGGGCGAACCCCTTGGGTGGTTGTCTGCCGATGTTTATACAAATGCCCTTTTTTATAGGTTTTTTCTTTGCGCTCAGGGAGATGGTTGAGCTTAGGCATAGTTCTTTTGGTATATGGACAGACCTGTCTGTACCCGACCCTTATTTTATATTTCCTATACTTTTCGCTCTTTTGATGACTTTAACTCAAAGACTAAACCCGCAGCCCGCTGGAATGGACCCAACCCAGGCTCAAATAATGCGCTATATGCCAATAATGTTTTCTGTTTTTTTTGTTTTTATGCCGGCTGCCCTGGGTCTTTATATGGTTGTAAACACAGGGGTTCAGCTGCTGCAACAAGCCTATA
>TARA_B100001093_G_scaffold108700_1_pt1 | contig 14441 bp, 9 predicted proteins | sample TARA_B100001093 | Tara Oceans TARA_B100001093 (sample SAMEA2623116) | marine metagenome | biome: marine biome (ENVO:00000447); feature: surface water layer (ENVO:00002042); material: "saline water (ENVO:00002010), including plankton (ENVO:xxxxxxxx)" | depth 5 m
TTTGATATGTCGCAACTTTGAATGGAAAAACCATCAAAGATGCTACGGGCATCAAATCCGATGAGAGTATTACTCAGATCGACGTGACGAGACAATGACTGCTCCTGCGAGAGCGATAGTCGTCATTGCCACCAAGAACCCTGGAACTGTTTCTTCATCAGCATCCATGCTGTTGTCGACTGCTGGAGGTGTTGCAACAACTCCACCGTCTCCAACAATGACCTTTCCAAACATTCCTGCAGCAAGATGTGGTTCACATGCGTAGTAGAAAGTGGTGCTGTCAACATCAAATGTATATCGGAAATCAACTGTTGTCATTGCAACCCCTGAGGTTACACCGTTCGCTGTGTATGTGGTTGATTGGTCTCCATCGACTTCACGAACATTGTGGGCCATGGATTCGTTCTCCCATTGCCAGCAAACTGTTTGACCGACTGAAATTGTCACTTCTGCAGGGCTGTATTTCATTCCACTTGGAGCGATTCGAACGACTGCATCACAAGTAGCGAGCACCGGTTCTTCTGGCTCATCTACTGGGTCTGCTGGTGGCATCAAGACTTTGTCGATGACGTGAACAACACCGTTGGAAGCTACAACATCTGCAGTTACTACATTTGCGTCATTAACCATGACGCCTGCGTCGTTAACTGTGAATGTTACATCATCGCCGTTGAGTGCGGTTGCGGTCATACCGTCAGTCAATGCAGTTGAAAGAACGCTACCAGAAACGACGTGGTAGGTGAGGATATCAGCAAGCGTTGCTATCTCTTCATCTGTCTCAAAAGTTGAGAGGTCGATTCCTGCTGCTGCGAAGGCCTCATCGGTTGGTGCGAACACTGTGAATGGACCGTCACCTTGCAGTGTTGTCACAAGGTCTGCTTTAGACAATGCAGCTACGAGCGAGTCGTGGACTCCTGTGCCGGTTGCGATGGTAGGAATGTCAACCAAATCTGCTGGTGGCATCAAAACCTTGTCAATAACGTGAACTACGCCATTGGAGGCTACAACATCTGCAGTCACCACATTTGCGTCATTAACCATGACACCTGCGTCGTTGACTGTGAATGTCACATCATCACCATTGAGCGCAGTAGCGACCATGCCGTCCGTCAATGCAGACGACAATACACTTCCAGAAACGACGTGGTAAGTGAGAATGTCAACAAGCGTGTCATTTTCAGCATCGGTATCGAAACTTGCAAGGTCAATTCCTGCTGCTGTGAATGCCTCATCGGTTGGTGCAAACACGGTGAATGGACCGTCGCCTTGTAGAGTCGCAACGAGATTTGCCTGCGACAATGCTGCAACAAGTGAATCGTGAACTCCTGTGCCGGTTGCGATGGTAGGAATGTCAACCAAATCTGCTGGTGGCATCAAAACCTTGTCAATAACGTGGACTACGCCATTGGAGGCTACAACATCTGCAGTCACTACATTGGCATCGTTAACCATGACGCCAGCTTCGTTGACTGTGAATGTCACATCGTCACCGTTAACCGCAGTAGCGGTCAATCCGTCTGTCAATGCAGTTGAAAGAACGCTGCCAGAGACAACGTGGTAGGTGAGTATGTCAGCGAGCGCTGCAATCTCTTCATCGGTTACGAAGGTCGAGAGGTCGATTCCTGCATCTGTAAATGCTTGATCTGTTGGAGCAAACACGGTGAATGGACCGTCACCTTGCAAAGTTGTCACAAGGTCTGCTTTGGACAGTGCAGCAACGAGTGAATCGTGGACTCCTGTGCCGGTTGCGATGGTAGGAATGTCTACAAGAGTGACTGGTTGAGTGAGGGTGAAGTCTGCGAACATACCTGAATGGACGGTGCAGAAGTAACTGAGTGTGTCTTCGACTGTAAATCCGTCTTTGAAGAAGGCAGTAAAGGACTCATCGTTCGAAATTCCGGTCGTGCTGGTTCCGTCTCCTACGATGAAAACTTCTGCACTTGAATCGGCTTCGTATCCACTGTCACCAATGTAGAATGGGTGGGTAGATGGATTGTTGAGTCTTTGGAACTTGTAACTTTGTGTGATATCAATCTCGTTCAGAGGGTAATAACCTGCTGAATCAGTGTAGAATTGATAGTAAGGAGATGTCATTGAACCATCGCTAACGAATACATCAACAGGAGGCATCAAAACCTTGTCGATGACATGGATTACACCGTTTGAGGTTTCGACATCTGCGCCGGTAACAACTGCACCGTTGACCTTGACTTCGCTTGTGCTGACAGTGAAAGACAACTTGTCCCCATTGAGCGCATCTGCTGCTGTGCTGTCAGCCAAGTCAGTTGACATCACTTTGCCTGCTACAACGTGGTAGGTGAGAATATCGGCAAGGGTTGCGTTCTCTGCATCGGTGTCAAATGTTGACAGATCGATACCTGCGTCGATGAACGCTTGGTCTGTTGGAGCGAAGACCGTGAACGGCCCATCACCTTGGAGGGTTGTGACCAGATTTGCATGGGTTAGTGCAGCAACCAGAGAGTCGTGGACTCCTGTAGCGGCTGCGTTAGTTGGAATGTCTTCGGTAGCATCTGCTGACACGCTTAATGGCAGTGTTGAAATCAAAAGGCTTGCTAAAATCAAGGTTGTTAAACTTCTCTTCATATTGTAGAAGCCTTCACTACCCCTACTTAAACAACTGTTAACGAACTCTGTCAAAAAGGAGAACGATATTCATCAACATCTGCAGAGATTCTGAGGAGTTGGTTGTATTTTGCCACTCTATCACTGCGAGCAGGTGCTCCGGTCTTAATTTGTCCAGCACGGGTGCCGACTGCAAGGTCAGCGATGGTTACGTCTTCAGTTTCACCACTGCGATGAGAAATGACGTTATTGAATCCGTTTGAAGTCGCCATGTCCATTGCTTCGAGAGTTTCAGTTACCGTACCCACTTGATTGAGCTTGACGAGCATTGCATTCGCAGCACCCAATTCGATACCTTGAGCGAGTCGTTCAGACTGCGTAACAAACAGATCATCACCGACTGACTGAACTCGGTGGCCTTCGCGTTTGGTGAAATCGGTCCAGCCGCGCCAATCATCTTCTCCGAAGCCGTCTTCAATAGACAGAATAGGGTATTCATCAAGCCAGGCCGAGTACACATCGGCTAATTGTTCACTGGTCAGGACTTTTCCATCCATGTGGTAACCGTCTTCTTTGTGAAATTCTGTGGCTGCGACATCCATAGCAATTCCCATTTCTTCAACCGAGTAACCTGCGGCCTCGATTGCACGAACCATGTATTTGAGGCCGTCTTCATTTGCCGGCAAATTCGGCGCAAAACCCCCTTCATCGCCAACTCCGCCGAGTAAGCCATCTGCTTTGAGTTCCTTTTTCAGAGCATGATATGTCTCAACACCTGCACGCAATCCCTCTTCAAAGGTGTCAAAACCATGAGGCATTACCATAAATTCCTGAACATCTACATTGCTGGCAGCATGAGCGCCACCGTTCAGAATATTGAGCATGGGGACAGGCATTAATCCGCCTGCGACACCGCCGATGTATTTCCAAAGAGGTAATTCATGATAGGCAGCACCAGAATGAAGGCATGCAAGTGACGCTCCAAGCATAGCGTTAGCACCAAGTTCGGCTTTGTTTGGAGTCCCATCAAGTTCAATCATCAATTCATCGAGAATTCGTTGTTCATCAACTGGCATGCCGAGAAGTACCTCTTCAATACGATCGGTGACATTTTGAACCGCCTGTGTGACTCCTTTTCCAAGATATTTTGAGGCATCTCCATCCCGCATCTCAAGTGATTCATATGCTCCAGTAGAAGCTCCTGAAGGTACAGCGGCCCGCCCTAGTAAATTTCCATCTACATAGCAATCAACTTCGACAGTTGGATTCCCACGACTGTCGAGAATCATTCGAGCATCGAGACCGGTGATGTGACCAGACATGAACTTCCCCAATTCGCTCCAACCGTCGGCGACCTTTGAATCAAACGGACAAACGAGACCCGGTTGTGAAAATAGGCGTTTTTCCAAAGATATTCCCTTTTCCGGCATGTAAGTGCCCCTTAATGTCGTAAAAAGGCACGAAGGTGAATTGATATACTCTAAACGGTAGGGCCGAACATGCCTCGTGTTTCCGAAATAGACCGCGCAATTCTTGCCCAACTCCGCACAAACGGAAGAATGTCCTATGTCGAATTGGCGAAAGAAGTCGGTGCATCTGAGCGAACAGTACGGACACATGTTCGTAAAATGGAAGAAGATGGAACCATCCGAGGCTATACTGTCCGAGAAGGAGGAGTAGGACTTACTGCTCTTGTTCGAATCAAAGTTTCACCAGGTGCAGAAATCGGTTCGTTTGCTTCTGAAGTGACGGGATGGGATGGGATCGAGATTATTTACGAAGTCTCAGGAAGCGCTGATTTGGTAGCCTTGGTTCACGTTGATGACACAATGGCTCTGCGAACATTACTCGATAAAATGTGGCTTGCTGCCCCGAATGAAATCGCGTCAACAACCACCGAATTGGTGCTTGAACAGTATTGATTACTCTTCTTCTTTTGGTGGAGAAGGAATTTCTTCCTTGGTTGAATCGTCAACGATTCCGTAATCGATGCCGCAACTTCTGCAAACCATGTTTTCGTCCCAATCACATTGCCTGCGGCATCCAGTCATAGGCCTACACTCACCTTTTCCACTTGACCGAACAACCGATAGATTCGGTAATACTCACTGATGGAGCGTTGCCTTCAAGCATCGCTTGAACCGCATCATCAAGTTCCTTGGTTTGAACAAGAGTAGGATCTCGAGGAGAGTCGTCCATACGGCCTCTGTAAATTAACTTCAGTTCACTATCAAAAAGGAAAAACTCCGGCGTTCTTTTCGCATCGTAAGCATGCGCAACATCTTGAGTTGCGTCGTGAAGATAAGGATATGACATGCTTTGAGCCCTGGTTTCCATGTGTTCAAATGAATCATTTGGGTATACCAGAGGGTCGTTGGAGTTGATGCCGATAAATCCTATTTCGAGATTTTCAGCTTTCATGGACATTGCTTCAAGACGTGAAATACTCGCAATCACATAGGGGCAGTGGTTGCATTCAAAGACGACTATGAGTCCATTCTTACCACTCGCTTGCTCAAGAGTCATCATTTTTGTACCCTTGTTCGGGTTCGAATTTTGAAGTTCAAATGTCGGGGCGAGGTCTCCGATACTAAGGGCCATGTGTGAATGAAAGAGCCGCTACTCAAAACCCTTCGCTTGTGTGAAGGATTCACCATTAGCGTTCGAATGCGTAAAAAAAGCAAAATCGGGAATGACATGGGCGAGAGTTCAAGTCAATGCGACCGATGGTCCAATTGAAGAGCATGGTTACTGAGCGATGCGGCGGGCATATTACGCTCTTATTTTCAATTTGGAAAGACGCTCACTTGGCTCGCTCTCAAGGAAGTAGGGGTGCTGGGATTAACGTCGCTGACGGCGTTGAAGCGACCGTAGAATACATCGCATCAAACTTGCCAGAAACCGAAAGGAAATTGTCCTCAGGGTCGCAATTGGACATACCTGCTGGACCTGTTGCTGATGGGGAACTGTTCATCGAAGTTCTTGGAATGGACGGGGCAGAATTACCTCACTCCGGGCAGATATACATCGACCTTGTTGAAGAATTAAGAATTGCCAGATTACTCAAAAGAGAAGATTCCTACAGAATTGAGATAAAGTTGGAATTACCAACCAGTCAAGGTTTCGGAATGTCTGCTGCTGGATTAGTCGCCGTCGCAAGGGCATTTCGAACACTTTCCAAAAAAGGGACAGATGAACAATTCCTTCGTCTTGCTCACCGTGTAGAGAGAATGCATGGTTCGGGGCTGGGCGATGTGCTCGGAATCTCTGCTCAGGGCGTGGAATTGCGACTTGAACCCGGAGCCCCTGGTGCGGGAGGTAAGGTTGTGAGTTTTACGACCCACCAGCCTCTTCTCTTGGTTTGGAGGCCTGATGAAAGTCGACATACCTCCACCTACATAGATGATGAGGGATGGCAACGTTCCATCTCAAAGGCAGGTGAACGCTCAGTCTCCCGTCTAAGGTTGAAAGAATGGAATTTTGAGCGATGGGCAGATTTGATGCTTGAATCAAGGAACTTTGCTGAAGCATCAGGGTTACTCAACGAGGAAGTGCGTAAAGATTTGTTATCAAAAGTGCAAAAAGAAATTCTTCGACTTGATCTTCAAGCACGCCTCAATGTTCGTCTATGCATGCTTGGCGTGTCGGTTTCAATTCTCCCTCGACGTTTAGAAGAGCCTCTATTAGAGCAAGAAATGGATGACATTGCCGATGCATTAAGAGCCATAGGACTCGGAGTTCGAAAAACGACAATTCGTTAATTATTCTCCAGGTCCCAGTTTACTTAAATCCAGAAGATTTGCATCTAAAAGTGTGCAACCTGGCATGAATAGATTCTCAGAAAATCCGTGACGATAGACAACTGCTCCACTTCCCCATTCCTCGATATAACGCGCCATCTGTTTCGCCATTTTCTTACGTTGAAAATCGACATCAGCACCATAAAAGTGCTTTGCATCAATCCAGGCTACAGGCTTTCCGTTTATCTCAACATGGTCGAGAAAGAGGATGTCAGGAGTGCGAACTGGTCGTCCTAAATCTTGTTTTTGCTCCTTCACCATCTCTGGCTGACGTCGAAGCCGAACGCCCTGTTCTTCAAACCAATCAGCAAGGATATCTTCGAACAAATCTGCGCGTTCTTGAGATTCGCCTTGATCCACATTCGAAACACGGTCCGCTGCTTCAGCAGCTTCAAACTCGGTCCGTTCACGTTCGCTAAGTCGACTTGGTTGACGTAGACTTTCCTTGATCCTTGACTTTGACCAACGCATCTCAGTGAGAATGATACGGAAAATATTCATTGGAGGGAAATCAAAACGCGTTGACAAATCAACAACACTAACGCCTTCTTTGTAAAGGCGTAGCATGTTTTTTCCTTGAGAGCGAAGACGTCCGTGCCCGTAAACTGTTTTTTGCTGCAAGAGAGCGGAACGAAGTGAAAGTGCTTGTTCAAGCGTCATTTTGTAACCTTTAGCAATGTCTGCAATTTCATCGACACGGTCATCTTCTAACCAACCAAATTCACCTTTACGCATAACTTTGCCAGCCATCGCTTCTTCGTCTTTTAGAGGCACGGGTGAAAGTTTCCATTCAAACTTGAATGTCTTCGGTTGTTCAAGGTCTTCAGGAAAACCCATGGGAGGAGGATTCTGATCAAATCGAACACGGGCTTGGGTTTCCATGTCTTTTATGATTGCAGCATTTCGCTCTTCAAGTGTTTTTTTAGCAGTACTACCGTATCGTCGAGGCCGATTTTGACGGTCTTGACGGTTTCTCCCCCGATTATTTCGAGAACGATTGCTTTTGCCAGAGGATGAGCCACCATTTTTTCCGCTGTTCGGTTGGCTCATCATTCCTCGTCGTCGCCGACCGTCTTTGAATGCTCGCTTCTATCCTCGACAAATGAAAACGATTGAGATTCCTCAAAAAAGGAAGTTGCTTTACTGGAAAGGTCGTTGAGCCATTGGGTGGCAAAAAACTTCGCTTGAGCATTTACTCGAGCACGTATGAGCCGAGCCCACCATGGTATTTGCCACCAAGCAGCAATTTCCACGCCCCCCTCATCTTCGCAGAGTACCGTTACAGTGAGTTGTAATGATTTTAATGAAGTTCCAATTGTTTTCCCTTCCCTCTGTTGCCCTAACCATTCAAATTCAATTTCAATAAATTCCGGATTTTGACCTTTCCTAATTGATTTAACAAGCCATAATTCCTCAACCAAACGTTGCCGCTCAATTCTATGTAAGTCAAATCGTTGCCCTTCGGTCAGAGGACCAGTTGAGGAAGACAATACCCTTTGGGCTGAACTGTTCCAAGAAGGCCAAGTGTCGAGATCGAGAAGGTTTTTTCCGACTTGAACCGATTGGCTGCTTTCCAATGGAAATCGCCAAACGCCCTGCGGAGTGCCCATATGATTTCCACCAATTCCTGTATCAAGAAGTTGTGGGATAAAGGCACGGTTTCAAATGCTGTAGTGACATCGGTGAAATATGCGCAGAAGCGGCTTTTGCATCGTTTTCGTGACTTTATTCATTCTTGGTAGTATATCTCCAGCATCTCTCAGTACAGATGAATGGAATAATTCATCCAACCAAGTATTCGCTGCAGAAGGGAACAACTCATCAACTCTCGGCTGGATTTCGACTTTTGGAGGCTCAACAAATGATTACCTCGTTGAAACCATTGTCTATGATAACGGTACCAGTGTTTCAGTAGGTTGGTTTCAAGGTAATATTCAATTTAGAGATATCATCGATGGCTTAGGAGCAACTGGAGGAAGTCAAGATTTTGATTTCTTCTTTACTTGGATGGATGAAAACGGAAACATAACTTCTGCAATGAGTGCTGGTTCAAACGCCGTAGACACGATTGACGCAATCGACATACTTCCGAACGGTGACCTTTTGATTGCAGGTACCTATTGTCTTAACAGCGTAAGTCAACAATGCGAATTGAGCCTCGGCGAATTAAGTCCGTTAACCAAAAAAGAACAAGATGAAGACGGTAACGCTTTTCTTGCTCGTTTAGATTCGAGTGGAGAATGGGTATGGTCGACTCAAATTCAAAACATTAACGAACTGTTTGTCATTGATATGATGGTTTCAGATACCAATGAAATTCACCTTGCTGTAAGCTTTCGAGAAACTTTAGAATTTAATGAAACTATGATTCCAGCGACAAATGAACCAAGTTTACTCATCGCGACCTATGATGAAAACGGAGCAGTACTTTCACATGTTGCAGCTGAAGCTGCTGACGGGATTGAAAAAATTGGTTCTCTTTGCAGTGATGGCTCAGGACAGATGTATGTTGCAGTCACGTATACTGGTCAACTCATCATCAACAATGATCAATATGATTCAGTAGGTTCAACCGATGTACTGATTGCGAGTTTCTCCGAATTTGGTTGGAATTGGGCAATCTCAGCTGGAGGCATTGGGGAAGACCGCGTTTGGGATTGCGACGGAAAAGATACCGAAGGAATCCATGCTGTTGGAGAATATTATGGGAATGCTACTTTTGGCTCTCTTTTCACTGAACAATCATCTGGAATTGATTTCTTTGTCAGCGAAATTTCGTCCACCGGAGGGTGGGCTGGACTGGTTTCTGCTGGAGGCATTGGCCTTGACCGTGCGACTTCAGTGGTTCATTCCGAGCAAGGAAGTACCTATGTTGCCGGAGTGACATCAGCAGGTATGACACTTGGTGCCGATGTACTCGGTGACCTTGATGGGATAAATGATGACACTCACAATGACATATTCCTTGCCGAGTTACTCGACAATAATACTTGGGAATGGGCAATTCAAGCGGGTGGAGACGGTAACGATGAGCCTGTTGACCTTTTACTCGCACTCGACGGTTCTCCGATGATGTCATTGATGTATTCTGGTTCTTTTGAAGCGGGGAACAGCGCTGTTTCCAGTTGGGGAGGTTTTGATTCAGGTGTATGGCTGTATCAAACCGATCGGGATAACGATGGTCTCTTGGATGGAGAAGATAACTGTCCACGGATTGCAAACGCTGACCAAGCGAATCATGACAATGACCTTCGCGGCGATGTGTGTGATGAAGACGACGACAACGACAACGTGATTGACGAAATGGACGATTGCCAGTTGGGTGAAACTTGGTGGTTCTCTGAACCTTCTTCCGACCATGACAGTGACGGATGCAAAGATTCCACCGAAGATTTCGATGACGACGAGGACACTGTTTTCGACCATAATGATGCCTGTCCTCTTGGCCCAGTCGGTTGGGTCTCAACCCTTGAAACCGATAGTGAGGGTGATGGATGCGCAGACATTGATTCGGACGAAGATGGATGGGTTGACCAAATGGACAATTGCCCCAGTGTTCTCAATACCGACCAACTTGATTTGGATGGAGACGGCATAGGAGATGTATGCGATATTGACGAAGACGGCGATGGTATTGCAAACCCATCAGATAACTGTCCCCGTGATTTCCCGGTATGGACGTCAACCGATGTAAACGATTATGATCAAGACGGATGCCACGACTCCCTCACTGATTTCGATGATGATGGAGATGGAGTAAACGATGCTGTTGATGGATGCCCTCGAGGAGAAATGCGATGGTCATCAAGCGCATCAGTAGATGACTATGACGGAGATGGTTGTCGCGACATCAGTGAAGATGACGACGACGATAACGATGGAGTGTTGGATGCACTTGACAACTGTCCATTCGGAATTATTGGTGTCGCTGCACCAGGGCAGGACATTGATAATGACGGCTGTATCGATAGCGCAGAAGATGATGATGACGACGGAGACGGTGTAGTTGACATCACAGATGAGTGTCCTCGAACTGTTGCTGGACGGGAAGTTGGAATCACAGGATGCAGTCAATACCAACTTGATGACGATCTTGATGGAATCCCAAATGCCATCGACCTTTGCCAAAATACGCCAGCGGGTAAGATTGTGGACTTATCTGGATGTCAAATCCTTTCAGAATCAACATCTGCTGATGGAGCCTCTTCTGATGATGGCGTCAGTATGACTTCTGCACTGTATATATTCGCCATCCTGTTCCTTTGTGCGGCTGTTTTTGTTACCTTTTCAAATAGAGATTCTGAAAAGACAAACTTTTCACAAGATATTGTCGAACCACAAAAAGAATACCGAGTCGACAACCAGTTCGCTCACCTTAACGCGGAAAATGAACAAGAATGAGATTCTATCAAAATACACAACTTAGAAGTGTAAGAGGGGCCACGGCAATGCATGACTCCTCTGTTCCGAGTATTGCTAAGTGCTGCGTTAATTCTCCTTCTCGCAGCTGCTCCAACCATTGAAGGTTCAAGCAGTGGAAAGCATAACCAATCATCAGGATGCTCTTGCCATTCAAATGGAGGCAATGGAATAACCGCAAACCATGACTTCCCAGCATCCTATTCGCCTGGGGTGACATACAGTATCACCATTGAAGGAGTCGGTGGCAGCCAAGCTTCTACTGGCGGTTTTTCTCTCAAAGTGAGTCAAGGCTCTTTTTCGAATGCTGGAACTTTGGTTAAATTCTCCGGAACCAGTGCAACGCATTCTGGTTCTGGAGCACTCAGCTGGACCATGGATTGGACTGCTCCGGCATCTGGAAGTGGAACGGTCAATATCGGGCTGTCTGTTCTTCAAGCAAACGCTAATGGTCAAACCAGCGGAGATTCATGGGACACCGCTACTGCAACAATCAGCGAAATTATCCCACAAAATCAACCACCATCCGCTCTGGATGTGAGAATTATGCCGGATGGTAATGTTCCAGTGGATGAATCCATCATGCTCTCATACATTTTCGATGATGCAGATGGAGATTTTGAAGCCAACTCTCAAATTCGATGGACCAACAACGGTGTTGTTGACTCTACCTACAACGATCAAATGACGCTACCCGCATCTGCTACTTCTGTTGGAGATACGTGGACTGTTTCAGTGACACCGTATGATGGCAAAGATTTCGGTTCAACCGTTAATTGCCCTGATAACGCAGTTATTGTCGATATTGATTCAGATGGAGATGGAACGCTTGATGAAGACGACGCATTCCCGAATGATGCATCTGAGACAGCCGATAGCGACAGTGACGGTGTTGGCGACAATGCTGATGCTTTCCCTCAAGATGCTTCTGAAACAACCGATAGCGACAGTGACGGTGTTGGAGACAATGCTGATGCTTTCCCTCAAGATGCTTCTGAAACAACCGATTCGGATAGTGATGGCGTTGGCGATAATGCTGATTTGTTCCCGAACAACCCACTCGAAACAACTGATTCGGACAGCGATGGCGTCGGCGATAACGGAGATGCATTTCCAAACGACCCCGCTGAAACACTTGATTCCGACAATGATGGTGTAGGAAACAACGCTGATGCGTTCCCATTTGACGAAACTGAAACGTCTGATTCAGACATGGATGGCGTTGGTGATAACGCTGACGCATTTCCAAGCGACCCAACTGAAACACTTGACACGGATGGAGATCTTGTAGGGGATAACGCTGATGCATTCCCGAACGACCCCGCTGAAACAATTGACACGGATGGAGATCTCGTAGGGGATAACGCTGATGCATTCCCGAACGACTCTTCTGAATCGCTTGATTCAGACAGTGATGGAGTAGGAGACAATGCTGATGCTTTCCCAGAAGATGCGACAGAAACCCTCGATTCCGACGCAGATGGAGTTGGAGACAACGCAGATGCTTTCCCGCAAGATGGAACTGAAACTGCAGATTTCGATGGCGATGGTGTCGGAGACAATGCTGATGCATTCCCGCAAGATGGAACTGAAACTACAGACAGTGATGGAGATGGCGTTGGAGACAATGCTGATGTCTTCCCGCAAGACATGACTGAATCACTCGATTCTGATGGAGATGGTGTAGGAAACAACGCTGATGCGTTCCCAGAGGATGCAACGGAAACGCTGGATACCGACGGCGATGGTGTTGGAGACAATGCCCAGCTGATTGCTGAAACGCTGGCTGCTGAAAAAGCAGCTGAAGAAGAGGCGGCACAGAAACAGATGATGACTGTCATCGTCATTGTTGTATTACTCGTTGGCGGCATAGCAGGAGCTGTTCTGTTCGTGCGCAAGCGTGGCGGCGATGAACAGGAAGATGCGAAGGATTTCTCTCTTGCAGGAATTACAAATCAAGTGCAACCGATTCAACAAATTGACCAACAACCAGTCATCCAACAACCTGTCATCCAACAACCTGTAGCGGTTGCTGAACCAACTGTTCTGCGTCAATGGACTGATGAAGCAGGTTACACTTGGAGAGCAATGGACGATGGCTCAAACTATTGGTGGACCGGAACAGAATGGCAAAAGCGCTGATTAAGCGTAAACAATTGCTGGAGCGAGGGGGAGAGCGCCACCCGCTCGACCTGTCTGATCTTCTGGTGATTCTCCAAGAACGACTTCAACAGACTGAAGACCCAATTCTTCTGCGATGAAGGAAGATCGCTTAGACAAAGCCTCAACTTCATCAAGCGTACTTCGAATGAGAACGCGTGAATCATCGTCCCACTTGAAGACTTGAGGGAGCATCTTTTTGCCCCAATAGCCAATAATTTCGCCCTTACGCTCACCCTGAGCGATTTCCATTTGAGCGACATGAGACACAAACTGTTTGGGACTGCCACCTTGTTCAATAAAATTGAGTGCTTCAACTGCCATTACACGCTTCCATGTTGGAGATACTACGACGATAGCAGATTGGGCAGGACCATCCAAATGACGTTCTGCAACATCTTTGATTCGTCGAGCCGAATCAAGAACACTGCGAAGAAGAGTTTCACTGTCAAGAGCTGATTGTTCTTCATCTGAAATTGCTGGAAGTACATGCATTTCCGTGCCGCACACCAGTCCTTCCCTGCCAAGAGTCTGCCACCATTCCTCCGCCATGTGAGGTGTTGAAACAGAAACAAGATGTGTCCAAGAATTGAGAATTTGCGAGCCTATTTCGGGGTTCTCTCCACCACGCCGAGTATACCAATTGATATCTTTGATGAACTCATAATGAGAGATTTCAACTGCTCGACGTAGGTCAAAGTTGTCCATTGCATGTTGAAATTCTTCACAACGCTGCTTCAGACGTCCAAGCATCCAAGTATCCATTTGAGAATCACCTCCACTCCATGCAAGGAGTCGGTCTGGCATAGTTGCCATCTGCATCATAACCCGATGATTTGAAGCAATTGCAGAGTCTGACCAGTCCATTCCCGCAGTTGGGTTCGCTGCGAAGAGAATAAACAGACGCACCGTATCTGCACCGTATTTTTCAACCATATGTTCTGGGGAAACAGTATTGCCTAGAGACTTACTCATCTTTGCAGAGCGTTCAGTCAAAGGTGAATCACAATGTGGACAGGGTGAACCTGCATGAGAGACTGAGAAGGTAAGTTGACAAGATTCACACCAGGGCGCTGGAGCATTTACCATTCCCTGACAAAGTAATTCATTGAACGGTTCATCAATTGAATGCAGGCCTAAATCTCGAAGAGCCTTGGTGTAGAAACGGGCATAAATTAAGTGCATTTGAGCATGTTCAATACCACCGCAATAGAAATCTACATTCATGAAATGGTTCATGATATCAGGATCAAAACACATCTCATCGTTTAACGGGTCAGTGAATCGCATGTAATACCACGATGAGTCAACAAATGTATCCATAGTGTCCGTTTCACGACGAGCAGGTTTACCGCATGTAGGACAGTCAACATTGAGGAATTTTTCAGAGGTTTCCAAAGGATTTCCATGTCCAAATTCTACATCGGTCGGTAATTCAACGGGTAAATCTTCCACAGGAACGGGCACAGCTCCGCAGCT
>TARA_B100001093_G_scaffold426682_1_pt1 | contig 14428 bp, 14 predicted proteins | sample TARA_B100001093 | Tara Oceans TARA_B100001093 (sample SAMEA2623116) | marine metagenome | biome: marine biome (ENVO:00000447); feature: surface water layer (ENVO:00002042); material: "saline water (ENVO:00002010), including plankton (ENVO:xxxxxxxx)" | depth 5 m
CTAAGTTGTATGCTTATTATATGGTAAAATGTTATCGTGAAGGATATGGGTTATTTGCTGTAAATGGTATCTTGTTCAATCATGAAAGTCCACGACGTGGAGAGAATTTTCTTACAATGAAAGTAGTTAAGAATGTGAAAGAAATAGCAGAAGGGAAAAAGGAATTTGTTGAGTTAGGTAACATAGATTCAAAGCGAGACTGGGGTCATGCAAAAGATTATGTATATGGTATGTGGTTAATGTTACAACAAGAAAATTCAGATGATTTTGTTCTTGCTACTGGGGAAACATATACAGTTAGAGAGTTTGTTGAAAAGGCTTTTGCTTTTAAAAAATATAAAATTCGATGGGAAGGCGAAGGACTACATGAGATAGGCGTAGATCAAAATGGTACTATTAGAGTAAAGATTAATCCAAAATATTACAGACCTTGTGAAGTTGATTTGTTATTAGGAAATGCCAAAAAGGCTGAGAAAGAATTGGGATGGAAAAGAAAGTTTGATACGTTGGATAAGTTAATTGAAGATATGTTTAATTGAAATATGTTTCAGAATTAATATTTTTATCATCAATAAAAAGATCATATGCTGGTTTACCCATTTTTAATTCATGAAATTTACAACCCCAAGATTTTAATTGTTCATATGTTATATTAAACCATAATTTTTGCGTTACAGTACCTCTGGCCGTCCAATAAATTATTTTATGTCCTTCATCATATAATTTATTAATTTTTGTTATACGTGATGTATATGGTTTAGCCTTTGAATAGTCCATTTTACATTTTCGATCTTGTTCAGTATAAAAACAAATTGTATCGTCAATATCAACAATTATAAGCATATAATCTATTTAAAAACTATATTTTTAAATGTATTATAAATGGTAAAATTTATTGCTGAGATAGGTATTAATCATAATGGTTCTATGGATCTTTGTAAACAAATGATGATGTTAGCCAAAGTCGCTGGATGTGATTATGCAAAAATCCAAAAACGAAATCCTGATGTGTGTGTTCCTGAGAAACAAAAATTAAAACCAAAATCTACACCATGGGGTGATATGACTTATATTGAATATAAGCATAAAATAGAATTTTCAGAAGAACAAATAAAAGAACTAATTGCATTTGGTAAAACTATTGGAATTGAACTATTTGCTAGCACATGGGATAAAGACAGTGTAGATGTTATGGCAAGACATACAAATATTGGTAAATTAGGGAGTGCCTCTATTAATGATTTGGAATTATGTAAGTATGCTAGGGAAAAGTTTGATTTTTTAATTATTAGTACAGGCATGAGTACAGAAGAAGAAATAGAAAAATGTGTAGAAATCTGTAATCCAGATGTTATTATGCATACTAATTCTACTTATCCTTGTCCTGAAGAAGATTTAAATTTGCGATATATCGAATGGCTTAAAAATAAATACCCAACAAAAGAAATAGGTTACAGTGGTCATGAATATCGATTACAAACTACAACTGCCGCCGTAGCTCTTGGATCAACTTGGGTTGAAAGACACATAACATTAGATAGAAACATGTGGGGAAGTGACCAAAAATCTTCTATTGAACCGGCTGGTTTATTTCATTTGATGGCTGACATTGCTGCTGTTGAAAAAGCTATACAATTTCCACCTCAAAAAAGAAAACAATTTAAAGGTGAAAATAGCAAAAGAGAAAGCCTTAGAAAAAAGATTTAAAAGATTAAAGATTAATATATAATAAAGTAAATGAAATTGGCTTTTGTTGGTGGTTCATCTTCAGGTATAGGTTTTGCTATAGCAAAAATGTTATTGCGAAATAATTATAGTGTTTTTATTACTTCAAAAAATAAAGAAAAATTATTATTGGCAAAAGAAAAATTAAATTCAGATAAAGTTTATTCAAAAGAAGCAGATTTTTCGGATTTAAATTCTGTAAAAAACTTAATAAAAGAGGTAAAAAAAATAGGAGACCCATCAATAATAATTTTAAATACTGGTGGTCCTCCTCCATCTAAATTGTTAGATATAGATGAAAATATGTTTAATAAATATCATAATCAAACATATCTAAGTCATATATTGATAATTAAAAATTTTATAGAAAATATGAAAATTAAAAAATGGGGAAGAATTGTAAATGTAAGTTCAAAGTTAGTAAAAGAACCTAATAATAATTTAGTTTTATCAAGCTCATATAGAGCTGCTTTAATAAATTCATTAAAATGTTTATCAAAAGATATTGGCGAATATAATATAACCGTAAATAGTATATATACTGGTTCAGTAAATACAGAAAGATTTGAAAATTTATTAAAAAAGAAAGTAAAAGAAAATTTAAAATTTGAAGACATTCTTTTACAAACAAAAAACAAAACACCATGCAAATTTATAGCAAGCTCTGAAGATTATTCTAATTTAGTTGAATTTTTAATAAGTGATAAAACAAATTATATTACAGGATGCGGTATAAATTTTGATGGTGGTGCTAGTTCAGCTAGTTTTTAATAGATTTATTATATAATTGAATTTTTTTTATATAATTATCAATTTTATCAATTAATAATCCTTGATTATCAGGATATACATTTTTGTTATCTAATTTTACATAAAAAAACAAACTATGTATATCATATGTTAAAGATAAATAGCATATTACAGGGTCATCGCAATGTAATCCATAAGCAACATTAGTATTTATTTTTTTTATTTCTTTTATTTTATTTAATTTGCATTCTTCTACTTTCCTACTTAAATTTGTATATATAAATATTATATCTGGATATAAATTTTTGGCTTTTATTATATTACTCTTTTCCGATAACCCCAAAGACATATAGACAGGTATATTAAGTTTATATATTTGTTCAATAAATTTATATTGTGAATTTGAATAACTTAATATTTTACAAAAATCTATTTTACACTCGTTATAAAAAAAGGATACCAATTTATTTTGTAAATTATTATCTGTTCCTGCTATAGTAACTCCAAATTTTTTATTGTTATTTTTTATTAATTTACTCATTTTAATATAAAATTCATTTGATAATTTTATATGATGTGGTTTTAAATTGTCATAATAACCCTCTTCTCTTATTTGAAAAGTAATTGCTTCTGTTTTTGTATTTAATAATTTTAATACCATTTCTTCTCCCAACTTTTCATCGCCTAAGTGATTTAAACCAATTTCTGAAATTATTAACATTTATAATATTAAACAGTTTTATATATTTAATATTGTATTATTGAATAGAATATCCACCATCCAATATAATATTTTGTCCCGTCATCGTTTCAATGTTCAATAAATAATCAATTGTTTTATTAATTTCTATAATTGGTATTGTTGTTTTTAATGGTACATTTTTTTTATATTGTTTTACAAATTCTGTGTCTTTTACAAGAGAATTTGTAATTCCACCAGGAGCAATACAATTTACTCTTATACTGTCTTCGGCTAATATCACTGCCAAATGTTTTGTCAATCCAATTAATCCATGTTTTGATGCCGTGTAAGCAGGATTCTTAATTTTACCATTATATAAATCCAATCTTGGCGATACAACGGAATATAAACTAGAAATATTTATTATATTTTTTAAATTAATTTTATTTATTCTATAACATTCTTTAATAATTAAAAATATAGAATTCAAATTAACATCAATCATCTTTTTAAAATATATATAATCAATATCTAAAATAGTCTTCGCTACTAAAGGCCAATCTGGTATGCCAATACAATTTATTATGCTGTCTATTTTTTTTTCTTTATGCATTTCAAAAAAATTTTTTACAGAATCTTCGTTTGTAGCATCTACTGATGGATCTCCTAATAAATCTAATTCTAATAATTGTTTGCCTTCGCTTAATAAATATTTTTTTATTTCTTTACCTATTACACCACTCGATCCCGTTAATAATATATAATTCATTATATAATTTATTAATGATTTATTTTTAACTTTTTTCTAATATTATTATTTTCCAAGGCATGTAGATTACATCCGAGAATTGCAAGAAATTATTTTTACTAGTTTTTATTGTATATGTCCCTCTGCCTTTTTGAATAGGTTTGTTTAATTCTTTTTTAATTTCAAAATTTTCGCAACATTTTATATTATAATTATATTTATTTCCTATCTCTATAATTTTATCTGTTGGAACTATGTTGTAATATACTACTTCATCATTGTAAGGATCATTTATTTTAATATTTATATCTAATTTTGAATCGGTAAATAAAGAAAAAAACACAACGTATTTACTTGATAATTCGAAATGATTTTTTATAAATTTATATGATTTTTCTGGCGATATAATATTTAAGACTTGATTCGAAATAACTAAATCTGTTTTTTCCACTGTCTTATAATTGAATATATTAGTTAAAATAAACTCCCCATTTTCATTTTTATCCCTTGCTATATCCAATACCTTTGGATTTATGTCTATACCTACATATTTCACATCCATTATTTGTGATAAATAATAACATAAACTTCCACTTCCACAACCAATATCTATCATATTCGCAAAATTTAACTTCTTCAAAATATTTTTTATAAATTTAATACTTTCATATTCCTTATCGTATTGACGTGTAAAAAAATCCAAATTTTTTGTTTCTTTCCATACAATATCGGAATTATCGCTTTTTCTAAAATAATTTATTGTCTTTTTTAAACAACTAGCCTTATATCTTGCCAAATCTAAATTTCTATAATTAGTTTTAAAAACCATCATACGTTTCTGTATTTCTTCAGCTACTGGACATAACCCCTGTTCATATTTAACATTTTTATATAATTCAGGGTTTCTTTTTTTAAAATTTCCATTTCTCATAACCGGTTCCATATACGGAACTTTCCATCCACCATAAAACCCGTCACCACCAAATTCTATGTATTTCTGTCTAAAATCGTACCAAGATACACCTATCTTTTCATCTCCATAATATTTAACTCCTAATGCCCAATAACTATTATCTCTATCATCAAATTCTTTTTGAGGGATTAAATAGTCGCAATCTTTAATAACATCTCTAAAAATATTAGCTGATTGTTTTCTCAAACTAACAATATCTTCTAATCTTTCAAATTGTGCATATGCTACCGCCGAATTAATTTCTGGCATTCTATAGTTCCATCCTATTTCATCATGTCTTTCATAATTAGGATTCTGCCATATATCTTTATTTGTTTTAACTGCCCCATTGCCTGCTTTTAGATTTTTAAATCCATGACATCCCATTTTTCTACAATATTCACCGTATTTCTCATTATTCGTTATTATCATACCTCCTTCGCCACAAGAAATATGTTTTGAATTTTCAAAACTATAACTAGCCATAGCACCAAAAGAACCTGTACTTTTTCCCTTATATTTACTTAATACACATTCGGCATTGTCTTCAATAACAGGTATGTTATATTTATCTGCTATTTGTAATATTTTATCATAATCACACGGCAATCCATAAACATTTACTACAAAAATAGCTTTTGTTTTTGATGTAATTTTTTCTTCTAATTTATTAGGATCTATATTAAATGTATCAGGATCTACGTCAACATAAACTGGTATTCCATTCGCATGAATTGTAGTAGCACTATTCATTATAACTGTAAATGCTGGTGAAATCACTTCATCTCCAGGCATAACCCCTGCCGCCAATAATGCCGCATGCATAGTAGAAGTTCCTGAATTAAATGCTATTCCATATTTACATTCATGCTTTTTCGAAAAATCTTTTTCTAATAATTTAGTCCATGACCCCGAAGTACAAGATAGTTTTGCACTATTTATTATTTCACTAACGTATTTCATTTCATTTCCTATAAATTTTTTACTATTCTTCAAAACAAGTTTTGTTTTTTTTTCTTGATTTGTCTTCCATTCATTTTGACGAAAAAAATTAATGTCTTTTATTTTTGGATTAGCGTCTATAACTCTAATTATACAAAATAAATCTATGCTTAGAAGTTTTGTTTCTGTTAGTGATTGTTCAATCACAGCATTAAAAAAATCTAAATCTTCTTTATAGTCCAACGTCATTCTAATATCATCTCTGTAAAATGAATCAGGCACATTTTGCAGTTCTTCTATTTTAAATATTCCTGTTTCTGTAAAATATACCCACATCATTTCTGTATCACGATCATCTTTTAAATTAATAACCCGTTCAAGAGCATTAAATGTAAAACCATATGTAAAAGAACCACATATTAGCCCTGTATGATCTCCTTTTATAAAATCCACATCATTTTTTTTTAATTGTTCAAATGCTTTATCTATTAAAGAACATTCTACAAATAAATCGTCACCATCAACTGTAACAATATGTTTAATAGAGTTTTCTATACAAGCACCATGCCATCTTGCTAATTTATCATTTTCACTACCTCTGTACCATTCTATGCTTAATTTATCTGCTATTTCTACTAATCTATCATCTTCTTTATTTGTAGTTGTACATAATATTATTTTTGCCCTGCTTTTGACCTGTGTTTTAAGTCTACATATTAAATATTCTATTGTTGTCATACCATTAGACTCTAATTTCAATAAAGCCTTATTGGGCAATCGGGTTGAACTAGTTCTTACTGTCAATAAAATAGCATCCATAATATATAATATAATATGTGTATGTTTATATTATTACTTGATGTTTAAACTATTTTTTACTTCTTCATTTAAATAAATTTTTTTTTGAGATTGATTTATTAATTTTACTAATAATTTTTTTTCAAAATGATAAGAATAACCGTGTGTACCAGTTTTTTCTTGTCCATATTCTGGGTGATAACTCTCATTATTATACCAAGTAAAACCATATATACCTATTTCACTTGCTGATGAATTTAATAAATAATTTATAGCAAATGTACCCAATGTAGCTCTTGTTTTTGCAGTATTATCAAATAAACAAGACAACAAACCAATATTATAAAATTTAATATTAGATAAATTATCTTTCAAATAATTATAGTGCTTCCATATATCTCTATTATGCACGTCTCTTATTCCGGGAATACAAGGTTTTATAGGACAAATAACCATACTCATATCTTTATACTTTTCTACAGGATCTGCATCAGGAAAACAACCATTAAATAATACGTCTATTTTTTTCCCATAATTTTTGTAATCTTTCATGTTATACATCCATCCAACTTTACATACAATATCATAATTATCAATTTCATCACCCTTATTTTGTCCTATTAAACTTGGAGATGGTCCTACTATAGCTACTCTTTTCCCTTCAAAAAAATTATTTAATTCTTTAAAATCGTCATTTTGACTATAAGGTAATATAGGACTACCATAATGTGGTTCATGAGCTATTATTTTTTTAAAATCTTCTATTGTATTAATTGTAAATATCATTAGTTAAAAGAATACATATATATATATTTAAATTATAATGTTAAAATATATTATTATTAATGGTCTTATTCGCGACGAAGATACCTTTTTTAAAACTATAAAAATATATAACACACTTATCCAAGAAAATATAATCGATAAAATTTTATTAGTTACAGACAAAAATCTTAAAACAAACGCAAACAATAAACCTCTTGGTAATGTATTAAATAATGTTTTAAGAAAAAAACTTATTGAAAATAATGTGGAAATTTTTGAAATTGAAAATCTTTCTATTGAAGAAGTAGAACAAATTGATCCCATAATTAGAAAAAGACCAAGAAATTCTTTGCGAAAAAATACATTAGTTGGATTATCTTTATGGAGACCAATGTATGCCTTTAAAAAAGCTTTGGAATACATACCCGAAAATTCTTTCGTTTTAAAAACAAGAACCGATTGTTTATTGTCATATAATTTATTAAAAAAAATATTTACTACATATATTATACCCAATAAACCTTCATCTTTATTAAAATATAAAATATGGTCCACCGGTTTTGATGAAAAAGAATTATTCTATATAATGGATTTCTGTTTTGCAGGTCATAGGAATGATTTATTAAAAACAACACATATGAAAGGTATTTATCTTAAATGGGGAAATAAAAGTCCAACAGGCGTCAATAATTTTAATACTTTATGGTGGGTAGATATATTTATAAATGAATTCCCAAAAATAAAAGATTATATTCAAAGCTACGTTAATGAATCAACATCTATCAAACAATACCAAGAAAATTTATATTATGAATGTATGGCTTATTATTATAAAAAATTGGATGAATATTTTATTATTGATTCTGGTAATAGGGAATTCATGATTTCGCAATCATGGGGTAATAAAGATGTTTTTATAGCACATTCCGAAATTCATAAACATAATCAAGGTAATACAAGATATGAATTCAAAAATTCTGTATGGATTAATAAATTTAAAAAAAACTTATTTAAGTCTAATGAACATTTATACAATATATATAATGTTTTCAATTCCATCTACCAAAATAGAGTATGAAAATACCAAAACTGAATTATGCAAAATCGGTGAAAAATATGGAACAGATAAATCCCCTTATAATAAGAAAAATTTTATTCACGGTGGAAAAGGTCACAGACATCCATATACCTGCTATTATGATTCTATTTTCAGAAATTTGAAAAATAAAAATATAACCTTCGCCGAAATCGGCATTTTATTAGGTGACTCTATACGTATGTGGAGAGAATATTTTACAAAAGCAAAAATTATAGGTTTAAATGATGTTTTAGATAAACACAACACAAACGTTCCTAATTGTTCTTTTGAATATATTGATGTTAAATCTGTAAATTCTATAACTAATATTTTTGATAAATATAAAAAATTCGATATTATTATTGATGATGCTTCTCATAAATTTAATGACCAGATGAATGTTATTAATGTAGCATATAAATATTTAAATGATAATGGTATATTAATAATTGAAGATATTTTTGAAGACAAAGACATATTCATGAAATACAATTGTGAAAAATACGCGAATATGTCGTTTTTTGACGAAAATCAAAAAAAACAAGCTATAAATTTATCTATTGAAAATTTGTATCTGAAAAATATTGAAAATATTTCACATCATTATAAAACAATAGAATTTGTTTCTGTAAAACATAATAACAGTTATACTCCCGGTTGGAATAATAATAAATTGCTTATTTTAAAAAAAAATTAAAACATATCGTCATTAATACTTCTTATATATTTTTCTAATTTTTCATCCATATTTATTAAACTATAGATTACATTATATATCTTTAATATCTCATTGAATCTTTGCTCTTTATTTTTATTACTTGAAAAAACTAAAAAATGACAATGGTGAATATTTTTTGCTAATAAATTCTTATTCGGATATTTATTATACAAACAACCCCTATAATTATATTTCCACAATCCTAATTCTTCCCCTATATATTTTATTCCTTCTTTTTTACTATTGAATTGTGAATAATATAAAACATTTACTATGTATTCCCAGTACGTTCCACTATAATCTAAAATTCTATTTCCAAAATTAAAATTATAATTTGGAAATATCATTTGTAATTTTTTTTTATCACCTTCTATTGGCCATTCTCTAATTAATTCATCCACTTTATTAAAACTGGTGTTTTTTGGAAAATATACTAATCCTGAATTCATATATTCAAATTTATCAAATTCATTATTGTTTTTAAATGACATATTCCAATATCCTATACCAAATGTTAATACCCTTTTATAATTGAATATTTCATCACAATTTTTAAATAATATTGTGTCAGCTTCCATATATAAAACATTTCCTGTTTGTGTTAATAATTGTATTTTTTTTATTATATCAACCCACATGTCTCTCAAATTTTTCACAATTTCTTCGATTACTAAAACTTTCGCTTCCGTTTTTGTTTTTTTTATGCAATATACATTTATATTTACTAACTTCTTATAATACATCCATATCTTTTCATCTATATTCTCTATTTTATATAATGGTATGAGTATTGTATTCATATTATTATATATTTTTTGCTATATTTAAATAACTTTCCATAACCTTTATTGTTGAATCGGGTAAAAACTTTTTATAAGCATCTTCAGGACTATATGTATTCTTAGGAATACCAAATGGCATATCATCTCTCTGTTTATAATTAAAATGATTTAATAAATCTAAAGTTTTTTCATATCCTATAAATTCTTCTTTTAAATTTTTCGTCAAGTCCTGTACATTCCTATCTTGAAATACAGTGGCTTTTGTATATACTACTTTAAATCCACACGCCTCCAAATAGTATGACGACCATATATCGTCCATTCTCCCTATACCTGGCATAACCAAATATTTTTTCAATGCTTCGCGCGAAAACAATGTATTCTGTGAATTAAATGGCGAATACACATTTGTCGCTATTGGAAAATATTTATCATCAAAAAAACACATCGGTTTATGTTCTAATCTACAAACAGCATCAATGTCCGGATCTCCATTCCAAAACATAGCTTGTATATCAGGAACTATCGTTTTTCTTGTTATTGTATACCTTTCATTCCTCCCATTTAATAATTGTATTGGATATCCTCTATGCCATAAATCTTTGTAGTTCGTTACTCCTACCGGATCAAACGCAATATCGTTTGTTTTATAATAATATACATTTGTTGGTTTCCCTATTCTAATATTTTTATCCCAATTATCCAAAGGTATATTGTCGTCATCTACACTTGCTATTATTTCCCCTCCTCTTTTTAATGCTTCCAAATAACCTATATTTCTTCTTTGGATTTTATTCCACCCTATTAAATCACTAATCTCTTTCCAATTCTCTTCTTGATATTCAGGAGTCATATAAAAAACATTCTTATTTTCATTACTTAATTTAATATACTCTTCATGTGGTGTCTTTTTATCACCAACTATTATTAATTCCCAATCTTTAAATGTGGCAAATTTTTTCATTGCTTCTGATACTGGATAAATTGTCGTCGCTACAATTATTTTTTTCATATAAGTATTAAATTTAGATACTATTTAAATAAAAATATATATTAAACATTTATAATGAATAAATTGGCCATTTGTATTTCTGGTTCTTTAAGATCTGTAGAATATTGTTTAAACAACTTTATTGAAAATATTATACTACCTAATCAAAAAGAAATGAAGATTGTAATATTCTATTACATTCCCAACGATATCAATGCTACTAAAATAGATGTGTTGAAAAAAACACTAGAAGATATATGTGAGTCTTTCTATCTAATTAAAGATGATATATCATTACCAGTTCCTAATGTTATTTGGAAAGGCCGACCCACAAGCCAAAATATAGATAAAGTTAGTACAGCCGGAATTAATGGATATTTACAACAACTTTACGGTATCCAACAATCGTATTTAATGATGGAGAATTTCGAGAAAAAAAATAATACAACATTTGACTATGTTTTAAGGGTTAGACATGATGTTATTTTTAATAAACCAGTTCTTCTGAATAAATTTATAAAAGATGCAATTATTGTACCAGATTTTCATTATTGGACCGGTATCAATGACCGTTTCGCTTTCGGAAAAAAAAATTTGATGAAACATTATATGCTTATGTATACTAATATCTATAAATTAAGTAATAACACTCTTACTATTAACAATGCAGAACATTTTGCCAAAATAAATCTTTGTGTTAATAATGTCTCATATAAACATGAAAAAAGCATTAAATTCAATAGAATACGAATGGGTGGTATCATATCGAAAGATTCATTTTAATTCAATCATTTTATAATATCCCCCTTCAGCATATTTCATATTTGTTGTTGCTGATTGTTTGCTTTCACTCTTATTATAATAATTTAATGGTAAAATTCTAAAATCCATACTCACACGGGTTTTACCTGTTTTATTTATTTTATTATAATGCGTACATAAATTAGCATTAAATGAAGTACAATCTCCCGCTTTCATTGTAATTGGAACATAGTTTTCACTTCTAGGCATTTTTTCAATCCAAATCGCATTCGAATCAAACATATCCGTAAAAACATATGAAAAATTTATTTCCCCGATTGGATGAAATTCACTATCTATATGTTTTCTAGCTACAGCTATATTATTAGGTAATTGAAATCGCATTGTTGGGAACTGCTGCACCAATGCTGTCTTCAAACCTAAATAAGGAAGTATTATATCTTTAATAAAGGTATCATATTTATTTTTAATCACCTTTCCCGCATCACTATGTAAATATTTATAAAATGTCTCATGAAATTCAGTATTTGAGTCTGTACCAAATTTTTTAAATACTTCATAATCTTTCATTTTAATTTTATGCAACTCGCTCAAATCAGTAACACCAAATAATTCAGTTAAACATGTTATGAAGCTATATTTTTCTTGATCGAACTTTAATTTGTTTATGTGCTTCTTTCCAAAAACCATTTCTGTTTCAAAATCAAATTCCATATATGTTATCTCATTAATAATATTTAAATATATTTACGCATCATATTTTTCCAATCCCCAAACCTACAATGTTTTAAATACCAATCTCGACCATTTCTACCTATTTCTTCTTTATGATTCAATGTATATTCTATTTTTTCTTTCACATAATCAATATCTGTTCTTTTTTCCCAATCTATTTTTACAAAACAATCCTCAGGAATATCACTATAGAATAAACCGGTATTTGTTGAAATAACCGGAATTCCACAAAGCAAGGCATCCAAAGCAGAATAAGAAAATCCTTCACATAAAGAAATATTTAAAAAAATATCACTATTCAAATAAATATCTTGTTTTCGTCTATTAAAATCATCTATTCCAACTTGACTAATTTCTTTCGGATGCACTGATAATTTTTTAAATATAAACTTATCTGATTTCAATAAACTATCGACTACTAATTTTCCTTTATTTACTCCTTGCCAATTTCCCAAAATAACAGGCTTACTATTCCATTTAGTCTTGTGTTTACCTTCATCTAACTCCGAAGTATGTAATATTTTTCTAATTGGAAATCTCGTATATGTTTTACCATAATATTTGGTGAATTCATCTGTACAAAACTGAGAAATACTAATTATTCTTGTACGATTAGGATCTCTATGATATAACATCTTTTTCTGTCCATTACAGCACAAATCTCTCCAATATTTATCCCATCCTGGTTCTCTAGCCGCGTGTGTTTCAGCTACCCCATGATGCACCAATACTGTTTCATATTTATTGGGTATATCACAAGCAAGATGATTGTCAGTGATTACCAATGGATTTTTACATCTTTCTAAAAATGAAAGCAACTTCGCCTTCTCATGAGGTCCCGTAAAATGTTTGTAATTTGGAAAAGCCTTAGATATATGATAATCATATCTTGCTACGCCCCCAAAATTTCCTCTATAATAACTACCACAACAATAGTGAATAATAGTCTGCGATAAGATTTCATTCTTATAATTCTTTCTAAAATGTTTGTATAATTCTAAACAATTTGACCTCCGTTCTTCCTCTTCCTTCTCTCCAATACCACCAAGAATGTTATCTATATTAGCCAACTCACTTTCTTTTATTCGCACAATAGATTTTTCCCATAACCCATGCTTAGGCAATTCTAATGTATCCGCTAATAATACAGGTATTGAACCCGCGCCCAATGCCTCCCAAAATCGAATCGAATTTGGACCACTACCACTGGGAGCAAGAGCGTATCTTGAGTCAAGCAGAATTGAATTATATAATTTTGTTTTGATCTTATGTCCTTGATCTTCATTTAATTTCCCATTTATATCTTGTCCACCACCATATACATCACAATTAAAATGCCAATCTCCCGTATTTCTAATTATACAATCTTTTCTACCATTTTTATTCAAATCAAATATTCTCAATCGAATATCTGTTAAATAACAATTTGCCTGATATCCCCCAGCAAAACTATAAAAATATATTCTTTCTTTATTTAATAAATCTACACTATTAAAGACTTCGTTTCGTGTCGTATCTTCCAAATTTACTGCATATAATGGACAAGCTATAAACTTAATAGACCCCATTTTATCTCTACCCAAACATTTATGAGGTGTATATACTATAGTTATACCCAATAAACTCCAAAGCTTTACTAACTTGTGATAACCTATATGCTGACAACATGTATAATAACTTTTATTTAATGGAATTACTGCTTTAAATATTTCTAGTAATCGTTCTTGATTTATATTTTTGTCTATTACAGTTGCCCAAGGAAAAGGAAAATAATTACTATCACCTTTATTTTGTATATAAAACTCTTTTTCTGTTATTACCGGATACTGCCAAAATAACCCCAGTTGTTTTAATAAACTATCAATATTCATTATAATTTATTAATCATTTTTTATTTAAATTAAAGTCTTTTCCAATATTTATTCAAATATAACTGAATTACATCTTTGTAATTGTTCATTAAACTTTTATTCCATAATCCAAAATATAAAGACAATATC
>TARA_B100001093_G_scaffold498098_1_pt1 | contig 14419 bp, 12 predicted proteins | sample TARA_B100001093 | Tara Oceans TARA_B100001093 (sample SAMEA2623116) | marine metagenome | biome: marine biome (ENVO:00000447); feature: surface water layer (ENVO:00002042); material: "saline water (ENVO:00002010), including plankton (ENVO:xxxxxxxx)" | depth 5 m
CTGCTGAATAGGTACTTGGACACCCGAGATGGTCAGCGCTACTTGCAGGATCCCAAGTGATGCGGCGCCGATGAGTGTCCCGACGATCGATCCTCGACCACCCTTGAGGTAGTTGCCGCCGATGATCGCTGCGGCGAAACTAGCGAGCAGAACGGTGGAACCGGCGGTGGGATCGGCTGTTGTGCGTTCGAGGGTGTTGATGACGCCAGCGAGGGCCGCGACGAAGCCGGAGATCATGAATCCGGTGAAGATCCTCTTGTTGACCGGTATGCCTGCGTCCCGTGCGGCTTGACGGTTGCCGCCGACGGCGAAGAATTCACGGCCCGTCTTCACTCGCGAAACGAAAAGCTGGATGGCGATGAACACCAGAATGAAGAGCAGGATGCGGGGCGTGAGTGGCCCGACAAGCGGTTGGCCGAAGGCGATTCCGGCGTCTTTGTTTGCCAGACTGACGGGGGCTTCGTTGGACAAGACGAATGCGAGTCCGCGTAGCGCAAATAGTGTGCCGAGTGTCGCGATGAAGGAGTTGATGCCGATCACCGCGACGAAGAATGCGTTGATGACACCGACCACGAGTCCGGCGACGAGAGCCGCCACTATTCCGAGCGCAAGGTCGGGGATGCTGGCCATGATGACGCCGGCGACAGCCAAGGTGCTGGCCACACTCAGGTCCAGTTCACCCATCAAGATGACTGCTGTCAGACCCAGAGCGACGATGCCGATCAAGGCGATGCGGCCCAGTGTGACGTCGTAGGCGGTCAAGGCGAGCGGCTCGAGAAGCGCGACCATGATGATGATGAAGGTCAGCAGCACGATGCCGCGTCCCTCGGTGCGTCGCGACGCAGTTCTACGAACGCGACCCCACGTGCCCGTCGACTCGTCGGTGCCCAGAGAAATAGTGCTACTCATCGCTGGGCGACCTTGCGTGCGAGGGCGTCCAAGGAGACAGCGAGCACGATCAGCACACCGAGCGCCACCTGCTGGTATCCGAAGCTGATGCCTGAGAGAACCAGGATGTTTGTCAGCACGCTGACGAAGATCACTCCCAGGAACGTTCGATAGACGCTGCCTCGGCCACCGAACACGCTCGTCCCTCCGACGATGATCGCTGCGAGGGCCCGGAACTCGTACCCGACTCCGTCATTCGAGACCGCAGTGTTGGAGAAGGCGGCGAGGACGAAGCCGGCGATCATCGCAGCGACGGCCGTCACCAGGAAGGCTCCGATGATCACCAGAGCCGTGTTGGTGCCACCGAGGCGGGTCGCGGACTCGTTAACGCCGAAGGAGCGAACGAGGAAGCCGAAGTTGGTCCGGTTCAGGATCAGCCCGAGGACGATCGTCATGATGATCAAGACGATGGCCGAATACGGAATCGGTCCGATCTTGCCGAGACCAAACGTCCTAACCGGCCCATCGGGTGGTCCGAAGAAGATCGAACCTCCGGAGAACAAGCGCAATAGTCCTAGCCCGATGAAGGTCGTGGCCAACGTCACGATGACGGCGTTCGCCTTGAAGATTCCTACAGCCGTGCCGTTGACCAATGCGAAGAGCGTGGCCGCTGCAAGGGCCGCGAGGATGGCTGGGAAGAGTCCGTAGTTGTTACTGACCGCAATCAAAATCACGCCGGACGTTGCCACCTGGGCGACAACCGACAGGTCGAGGTAGTTGCCGCTGATCACCACGAACGTCATACCCACCGCGACAATCCCGATGGGAGCTGCCCGGTGGAAGACGTCGGTGATGTTCATCAGTGAGCCGAATCCGTCCACGAAAATGAGCGCGAACAGGATCAGGATTGCGGTGAAGATGAAGATGCCGTTTTGGGACATCCAGGTGAGGACGCCGGCGAGCCTTGAGGATTCGCTTTGCGTCGGTGCCCCCGCCTCCGACGGCGCTGTTTGCTGGGCCATCACGCGACCGCCTCTGCTTCGCCAGCGGCAAGAGTCATGACCGACTGCTCCGTAGCGTCCTCGCGTGCCAGAGATCCGGTGATGCGTCCATCCCTCATGACGTGGATGACGTCGGACAACTCCAGAAGTTCGGGTAGATCGGAACTGACGACGAGAACCGCGGTGCCGTTGTCGGCCATCTCTTTGACGAGGCGGTGGATTTCTGCTTTTGCACCAACGTCGACCCCACGCGTTGGTTCATCGAGAACCATGAAGTCCGGTCGGCGGCCGAGCCACTTCGCCAAGACGACCTTTTGCTGGTTTCCACCGCTGTATTGCCCCGCCTCCCGCTCGATCTCTGGCGGCCGCAGGCCCACTTTGTCCGCGAGTTCCTGGGCGAACTCCGCGATTCTTCGCGGAGCTTTAATGCCGAAGCGTGAGAGTTGCTGCCGGTTGGGCAGTCGAATGTTGTCCGACACGGTCATGATCAGGGCGAGGCCATCGGTGCGGCGCTCTTCGGGGACGTAGCCGACGCCGTTGCGAACGGCTGACGTGTAGCTCGAGAGTGTGACGCTGCGGCCGTCGCGTGTGAGGGTCACGCGGCCGGCCGTCCGGTTGTCCGCGCCGATAATTGCGCGGACAAGTTCGGACCGACCAGCGCCGACTAGTCCACCCAGGCCCACGATCTCTCCGGCTCGGACTTCGAGGCTGACCGAGTCCACGCGGGGAGCTTCGATGTCGGTGGCCCGGAGCACGACCTCACCCGGTGTCGCATCGCGATGGGTCTGCAGGTCCTCCTTCAATTCCCGGCCGACCATGTTGTCGATGACTTCTTGAGGGGTGAGGTCCGCGATCGGTGAGGTCAGGACCTGGCGTCCGTCTCGCAGAATGGTCACGTTCGACGAGATCTCGAAGACCTCAGGAATCCTGTGGGAGATGTAGGCGATCGCCATGCCGCCGTCGGCGAGACGCGACAACATGCGAAGGAGGTAATCGGTCTCTGCGGGTGTGAGCGTGGCCGTGGGCTCGTCGAGGATGAGGACTTTTGGTTGGCGAGCAACCGCACGGGCGATTTCCACGAATTGCCGGAGCGCTACTGAGAGGCGGGACACTCGCTCATCGAGGTCTACCGAAACACCGATCTCAGCCAACGCGTTGGCAGCAATCTCTTTGAGGTCCTTGTAGCGGGTGAACCCGAAGCGCGTGGGGAAAGCGCCCAAGAGGATGTTCTCTGCGACGGTCATCTCCGGAACCAAACTGAGTTCCTGGTGGACGAGGGCGATGCCAGCGTCGATCGCAGCCCGAGTGCCCGGGTCTACGGGCGCTCCGAACACCTCGACCGATCCACTGTCGGATTCGATGATCCCGGCCATGACGCGCATCAGGGTCGATTTCCCGGCACCGTTCTCGCCAACGATCGAGTGAATTTCACCGGGCGCGATCTGCAGAGAAACGTCGTCCACGGCCAAGGCGCCGCCGAATCGCTTGGAGATGCCGGTGGCGGCAATAGCGATGTCGGCCGAACTCGTGGTGGTCACACGCGACTCCAGAGTGTCCATGAGGGAAAACAGATAAGCCGAAGATACGTGCCGCGGCCGACGCCGATCAACCAGGATCACGCAAACTTTCCCAAAACGTTATTTTCTACATAACAGGGCGGTAACTACATGTGGCGGGGCGCCCCGAACAGGCGTGAAGTGTCCGATTCGTCGGAATGGCTCTTGTCCAGCGTCCCCTCATCGAGGACGAACCAGATCGCCACAACCTCTTCGTCTGACTCGTTCCAGAAGCGGTGGGGCACGTTCGACGCGAAGGAAATCGAGTCGCCGGGTGAGAGGACGGCTTCGTCGTATCCGACCTGAACATTGAGGTGACCCTGAATAACGGTTCCCCACTCGCGCGACTGGTGGTGCAGGAAGTCGGGGAGTTCCTCTTTGTCAGCTCCGGGTGCGTAGTGGACCTCCAAAAATTCCGCCTCGCGCAGTGGAGAGCGACTGGTGAGGCGCTCCCAACGCCGACTCCCAAGGTGGATGGTAGGGCGGTCCCCCTTGCGCAGCACGATGCCGGATTCATCGAGGCGCGTCCTTTGCGGCTGGGGTGCGTCGGGAACCACTTCGAGCTGGGGTGAGTTCTCGTGGGAGGCCCCCCACTTGGCGTCCTCGAACAGGCTGTCCATGCTGATGTCCAAATGGCTCACCACGCTGTAGAGGGCGCGCACGCTGAAGGATGCCAATCCCCGCTCCACGTTGGACACATGGCTCGGCGATACACCAATGCGCCGCGCAAGTTCGCGGACGCTGATTCCTGACGACTCGCGAGCGACCCTGATGCGCTCACCGACGATGGTCCATTCGGACTCGGTGCCGTCCGGCGGTGAATTTTCCGAAACCATTCCTGTCCTCCCGAGTGGGAGACTACTGACATCGCCCTGAGTCTCTTTCCCGCCCATCCAGGCATTCGACCAAGATCCGGAAAATTCGTTCTCTCACACAGAACGATGCCTTAGTGTTCGAGTCCACGTGTTGTCAGCCCGAGCCTCGAGCCGGAGCGCAGAAAGGAATCGACGGTATGTCGTCTGATCGTCTAGCAGGCAGAAAAGCCCTGATCACAGGGGGCGCACAAGGAATGGGCGCCGCAATCGCCAAGGACTGGGCTTCTCTTGGGGCCGAGGTGTGCGTTGCCGACATCAATGAAGAGGGCATCGCCGCGGTTGCCGAAGAGATCCGCGCCGCCGGTGGCAGCGCAACTCATATCTCGTTGGATGTGACCAGCGAGGAGCAGGCCAAGGCCGCGGTCGCTCACGTGGTCGCCCAGTTCGGAGAAATCAACCTCTTGCTGAACAACGCCGGGGTCAACAAGCCGACGATCTTCCCCGACACTCCGCAGGAGAACTACGACTTCATTATGGGCGTGAACGCTTGGGGCAAGTTCAACGTTATGAAGTGGACGGCGCAGCAAATGATCGACCAGGGGAAGCGCGACTACGTCTACAAGATCATCAATGTCGGGTCGATTCTCTCCCGCGAGGCGTTCCTGGACGTCATCCCGTACTCGATGTCCAAGCACGCTGTCCTCGGGCTGATCAAGGGCGGAGCCAAGGCTCTCGTCGGTCACAACATCACCGTGAACGGCTACGGCCCGGGTGTCGTCCGCACCGAATTGTGGGAGCAACTCGACAAAGATCTGGTCGAGATCGGCATGTTCGAGAAGGAAGGTGAGTCCATGGACTCACTCGCGGAGGACATGATTCTGATGAAGCGTTACTCCTATCCCGAGGACGTGCTCGGAACAGCGAGCTTCCTCGCCAGTACGGACTCCGACTACATGACCGGCCAATTGATCATGATCGACGGAGGCATGGTTCTGCACTAGGGGCCGGTGAGGGTGTCAGTGCGGCTGATGGCGTCCAGTGTCGGGGCCCTGCCAAGATGAGGGCGTGACGGCGACAATCCTGGATGGCAAGGCGACCGCTGCGGCGGTCAAGGAGGATCTCGCCGTTCGGGTTGCGGCGCTGAGTGAACGCAGAGTCATTCCCGGGTTGGCAACGGTCCTCATTGGTGACGATGCGGGTTCGCATGCGTATGTCGGCGGGAAGCACAGGGACTGCGCCGAGGTGGGTATCGAGTCCATTCGCGTCGATCTCCCTGCCGACACCACCCAGGAGCAACTCGCGAAGCATGTTCGGGATCTGAACGCAGATCCCGGCGTGACCGGCTACATCGTCCAGTTGCCTCTACCGGCGCACTTGGACGCGAACCGTTTTCTGGAGTTGATGGATCCGGCCAAAGACGCCGACGGTCTGCACCCGATGAATCTTGGTCGGCTGGTGCTGGGAGTGGATGCTCCGTTGCCGTGCACACCTCGAGGCATCGTCGAACTTCTGCGCAGGTACGACGTCCCGATCAACGGCGCCCACGCAGTGGTCATCGGGCGCGGGGTGACGGTCGGTCGACCCTTGGGACTGTTGTTGACCCGGCGAAGCGAGAACGCGACCGTCACTTTGTGCCACACCGGAACACGCGACATCGAGGCCGAAATCTCGCGCGCCGACATCGTGGTGGCCGCCGCCGGGGTGCCGGGCATGGTTCACGCGCAAGCGGTCAAGCCGGGAGCGGCTGTCCTCGACGTAGGAATCACCCGAACCGACGCAGGTCTCACCGGCGACGTCGCGGCGGACGTCCTCGAGGTCGCCGGCTGGGTCGCCCCCATGCCGGGTGGCACCGGCCCCATGACGCGAGCGATGCTGCTGGCCAACATTGTCGAGACCGCTGAACGAGCAGCGAGTTAGTCGATCGAGGTATGTCGTCAACAGGCTCAGACAACGTGCGGGAACTGCACGCCCCTCGGTGGTGGAGGCAGTGGCCGACCATCGTGGTGCTGTGCGGAGTGGCGGTGGCCCTCACCCTGGTGGGCCTGGACTATTTCCGTCGAGGTTCGGTTGTGCTCGCCGGGAGTGTCCTGCTGGCGGCCTTCCTTCGGCTATTCCTGCCCGAGCGTGAAGCCGGGCTGCTCGTCGTCCGATCACGGAAAGTCGACGTGCTGGTGCTCGGCGTTCTGGGGGCGCTACTCGCCCTTTTCGCCTTCTGGGTACCACCTCCCCGCTGAGTCCGGCGCCCGCCCGGGCAGGTATCTTGACGTCAAGATTTCTTCCCCCTGGACGTGAAGGGTGCGCAATGGCTCGCAGTGGCAAGGTGACCGTTGTGGGAGCCGGTTTCTACGGCTCGACAACGGCGCTACGACTGGCGGAATACGACATCTTCGAGACGGTCGTGCTGACCGATGTCGTGGACGGCAAGGCCGAGGGGCTTGCCTTGGACATGAATCAATCTCGCTGGGTGGAAGGCTTCGAAACCAAAATCGTCGGTCAGACAACGGGACCCTCGGGCGAGGGTTACGAGGCCATTGCGGATTCGTCGATCGTGGTCATCACCGCTGGGTTGCCGCGCAAGCCCGGGATGAGCCGCATGGACCTGATCGAAACGAACGCCGCCATCATGCGGCAAGTTGCTGAGAACGTCGCTCGGTACGCGCCCGACTGCGTCGTCATCAACGTCGCCAACCCACTCGATGAGATGACTGCGTTGGCCCACATCGTGACCGGTTTTCCGCACCAGCGAGTGCTTGGTCAGGCAGGAATGCTTGATACCGCTCGCTTCACCCACTTCGTCGCCGAAGAACTCGGCGTTCCGGTCAGGTCGGTCACGACGCTGACGCTCGGCTCCCATGGCGACACGATGGTGCCGGTGGCTTCGGTGTGTGCGGTGAACGGCAAGCCGCTGACCGACTTGGTCTCCGCCGAGAAGGTCGATGAACTCGTCCAGCGCACCCGCAACGGTGGTGCGGAGATCGTCGGCCTACTCAAGACCGGATCGGCGTACTACGCCCCATCCGCTGCAGCCTCCCGGATGGCTCGCGCAGTGCATGAAGATTCAGGGGCCGTCATGCCGGTGTGTGCGTGGGTGGACGGCGAGTACGGGCTGTCGGGTGCGTACCTGGGAGTCGAAGCGGAGCTCGGCAAAGAAGGTGTTCGCAGGGTAATCGAAACTCCCTTGACCGAAAGCGAGAAGGCGCTGTTGGTCGAGGCATACGAGGCTGTCAAGGCCAAGCAGGCCGACGTGAAGGATCTGTGAGGAAACCCATGTCCAAGATCAAGGTGGAAAACCCCGTCGTCGAGCTTGACGGCGACGAGATGACCCGCATCATCTGGCAGTTCATCAAGGACGAATTGATCCTGAAATATCTCGATGTCGATCTGAAGTACTACGACTTGAGTGTCGAGTATCGTGACGAGACCGACGATCAGGTCACGATCGATGCTGCCCATGCCATCCAAGAACACGGGGTTGGGGTGAAGTGCGCGACGATCACTCCCGATGAGGCCCGCGTCGAAGAGTTTGGCCTAAAGAACATGTGGCGGTCGCCGAACGGCACTATCCGGAACATTCTTGGCGGCGTCATCTTCCGCGAGCCGATCATCATCGACAACATTCCGCGACTGGTTCCCACCTGGACCAAGCCGATCATCGTCGGCCGCCATGCGTTCGGTGATCAGTACCGGGCAACCGACTTCAAGGTCGAGACCGCAGGAACTTTGACCATGACCTTCGCGCCCTCCGACGGTTCCGAGCCGATGGAGTTCAAGGTGTTCGACTTCCCTGCCGGTGGCGTCGCCATGGGCATGTACAACCTCGACGAGTCCATCCGGGATTTCGCGCGCGCGTCTTTCCGGTACGGCCTGGCCCGGAATTACCCCGTCTACATGTCTACGAAGAACACCATCCTCAAGGCTTACGACGGACGGTTCAAGGATCTGTTTGCGGAGGTATTCGCCGCCGAGTTCGCGGAAGATTTCGAGAAGGCAGGCATCACGTACGAGCACCGCCTCATCGACGACATGGTGGCGGCCGCCTTGAAGTGGGAAGGCGGGTACGTCTGGGCCTGCAAGAACTACGACGGCGATGTTCAGTCCGACACCGTGGCACAAGGCTTCGGGTCGCTGGGGCTGATGACTTCGGTACTGATGACCCCGGACGGCAGGACGGTCGAAGCCGAAGCCGCTCATGGAACGGTGACGCGGCATTACCGTCAGCATCAGCAGGGAAAGCCGACCTCAACCAACCCGATTGCGTCCATCTTCGCGTGGACGCGAGGTTTGGAGCATCGGGGGAAGCTCGATGGAACACCCGCGGTCAGCGAGTTCGCCCGCACACTCGAACGCGTCTGTATTCAAACCGTCGAAGAGGGCAAGATGACGAAGGACCTGGCGTTGCTGATCGGACCTGATCAGGCGTGGCAGACGACGCAGGAGTTCTTGAGCTCGATCGACGAGAACCTGCAGAAGGCGATGGCCTAGGGCTTACGCATTTCTGTCGCAGCGTTGTGGGCGCGCTTGTGTCGCATCAGCCCTTCTTGAACCACAGACGCGACCAGGACACCGCGCTCGTCGTAGAAGAGACCTCGGGCGAGCCCGTGACCGCCGCTCGCTGTCGGAGTGTCTTGATCGAACAAGAGCCACTCGTGAGTGTCGACCGGAGCGTGGAACCACATGGCATGGTCAATCGACGCGATTTGCAGATTCTCCCGTTCGTCACGATGCGGACTGGTAGCCGTAGTGACCATGCTGAGGTCGGACAGATACGTCAGCGCGCAGGCTTGAACGAGAGGATCGTCGGGCATGGGTTCGGTAACTCGAACCCACGCCATCCGTTCGTACTTCCCGTCGTCCAGGTGCAGGGGGCCGTCGGCGGCCAGCGTCCTCATCTCAATGAGTGCGCGATCGGGAAAATCGTAATCGGCTGGTGAGGCTCCCTGGGGGATCGCCCGAGCTGCTATGTCGACGTTGCGAGCTGCACCGGGGTCCACCGCCGGCGGCATGACGAATTGATGATGGGGTCCAGGGTCGACCACGGAGAACGACGAAGTCATCATGAAGATGGTCTCGCCGTGCTGCACGGCGCGCACGATTCGCGTCGAGAAGGAACGACCGTCTCGGGGCCTGTCCACGAGGTAAGTAATCGTGTCTTTGGTGCGCCCCGGTCGCAGAAAGTACCCGTGCAGCGAATGAACGCGACGATCGGGTTCTTCAACCGTGCGACCCGCGGCCATCAGTGCTTGCGCGGCTATCTGTCCGCCGTAAGCCCGAAGCGGTGCCCCTGAATGGCAGATGCCGGTGAAGATGTCCCTGTCGATGGGGGTCAGAGCCAACCGGTCGACGAAATGCTCCCGTTGGTCCGGTTCTGTCACGAACCAGACCCTAGTCTTGTCCTGCGGGTCCGTTTCGAAGCGGAGCCGCCCGTGCGACATCGAGGGAGCAGCGCGACCGAGTGAACCAAATCTGGATCAATGTTCTCGTCGTTTTGTTCTTCGTCCTGCTCGGAGGCTTCTTCGCTGCGGCCGAACTCGCGCTCGTCTCACTGCGAGAAAACCAAGTCCAACGGCTCGCAGAATCCTCTCGGCGCGGTCGGCGCCTTGCCACCCTGACGGCGGACCCGAACCGATTTCTGGCGGCGGTGCAAGTCGGCGTCACTCTTGCCGGTTTCGTCTCTGCGGGCTTTGGAGCCGCCCGGATCGCACCGGAGTTGGCCCAGCCGTTGATGTCGGCCGGTTTAGCCGAGGGTGTCGCGCAGACGGTGGCGTTCGTTGTCATCACCGTTCTCATCGCCTATCTCTCCCTTGTACTCGGCGAACTGGTGCCTAAGCGGATCGCCTTGCAACGTGTGGAGAGGGTTGCCCTCTTCACTGCGGCTCCGATCGACTTCATCGCGCGGCTGTTCCGTCCGTTCATCGTGGCTCTGTCGTTCTCCACCAACGTGATCGTTCGCATTTTCGGCATCGATCCCACGGCAGGGAAGGAATCGATCAGCGGAGAAGAGCTGCGCGATCTCGTCGCTGGACACGAGGAATTGAGCGAGGAAGAGCGCAATCTGATCGATGACGTCTTCGAGGCGGGCGAGCGCGAATTGCGGGAAGTGATGCTCCCTCGCACGGAGGTCGACTTTCTCGAGGCACGCCTGCCGGTGGCCGACGCGGTGCCAAGGGTCGTCGATCAACCACACTCACGCTATCCGGTGATCCGCGGATCGGCAGACGACGTCGTCGGCTTCGTCCATATTCGCGACATCCTCGACCCCGACGCGTCGAATCGGGGAGAGTACGTATCGCAGATGTGCCGACCGGTCGTGGCTTTCCCGGGCAGCAAAGTTGTCCTTGAGACGTTGACGGAGATGCGTCGCGATCGCCATCACTTGGCCATCGTTCAGGACGAATACGGTGGAACAGCGGGCATCGTCACCATGGAAGACCTCGTCGAGGAACTTATCGGCGATATCAAGGACGAGTACGACGTCGATACCAGGCCACGACAGCCGAGGGTGCTCGGGCAGGTGGTGGTCGATGGCCTGTTGAACCTCGAAGACTTCGAAGACGAGACCGGCGTCGTTCTCCCCGACGGGCCGTACGAAACTGTCGCGGGTTTCCTCGTTGCCGCGTTGACGCGGCTACCGGTCGTCGGTGACACCGTGGTCGAGGGGGACAACGAATTTCGCGTCGTCGAACTCGATGGACGGCGCATCTCTCGGGTGAGTGTCACGAGCGTGCAGCCGGCAACGCCGGTCGCCGAATCCGCCCCAGATTTGGAAGACTGATCGCATGACGAACGATTCACGCCCTCGGGTGCTGTCGGGAATCCAGCCGACCGCTGATTCCTTCCACATCGGCAATTACCTAGGAGCGTTGCGTGAGTGGGTGCGCCTCCAAGAGACACATGACGCCTTCTATTGCGTGGTCGATCAACACGCCATCACTGTGGAACACGACCCGGAGCTTCTACGGCAACGGACCCGGGCCTCTTTTGCTCAACTGTTGGCGGTCGGCCTTGATCCCGATCGCGCCACGATCTTCGTGCAAAGTCACGTACCGGCCCACAGTCAACTGTCCTGGGTTCTGGAATGCATCACGGGTTTCGGAGAAGCCGGCCGGATGACCCAGTTCAAGGACAAGAGTGCCAAAAGTGGATCAGACCGCTCCACGGTGGGACTGTTCACCTACCCGATCCTGCAGGCAGCCGACATCTTGATCTACCAGGCGAATGCGGTTCCCGTGGGTGAAGATCAACGGCAGCACCTGGAACTGACCCGCAATCTTGCTCAACGCTTCAATGCGCGTTTCGGGGAGACGCTCACGGTTCCCGAGCCCATGATCGTCAAAGAGACTGCGAAGATCGTCGATCTGCAAGACCCGACCGCCAAGATGAGTAAGTCGAGCCCATCGGGCTGCGTCTTTCTCCTCGACGAGGACGTCGTCAATGCCAAGAAGATCAAGTCCGCGGTAACCGACTCTGATCGAGACATCCGGTTCGATCCGGAGACGAAGCCGGGTGTGTCGAATCTGTTGACGTTGCAGCAGGCGCTGACCGGTAGCGACATGGGTCGAATAGTGGACGGCTACGCGGACAAGGGGTACGGAGATCTGAAGACCGAAACAGCCCAGATCGTCCTTGATGCGGTGGGGCCGATTCGAGCGCGGACACGCGAGTTTCTCGACGATCCCGGGGAGCTCACGAGGATCGTTCACCAGGGTGCGGAGAAGGCACGCGCCGCAGCCACATCCACGCTAGAGGCGGTCTATCAGAAGGTCGGATTCCTCGGCGACTGATGCGTGCCGAGCCGATCGCGTATCTCGTCAGGTCAGTGCTCGTCGTTGTTTGCGAGTCACGATTCGCCGGATCAGGCTGACCAGAGCCAGAACAAGGGCGATGGTGAAGACCGTCAACCATCCCCATGACGTGGGGGAGAGCGACGACAACTCGGGCTCCGCGACAATTTCCTGCCGTGAGGACCCGCGCACGGTGGTGGCCACCGGAGTCGGTACGGCCGGGACGACCGTCTCCTCCGTAACTGTGGGCTCCATGGTGGACAACGGTGGAACGAGTTCGCCGATGGGGACGATCTGCCCGCGATTCTTGAAGCCCCAATTCAACAGTTTGCGGGCGGCATCGTCGCTCGGTTCTCGGATGCCCATCAGGCTGACGATCAACGTGGTGTTGCCGCGTTGGGCTGCCCCAATGAAGGTACGGCCCGCTTGGCTCGTGTATCCGGTCTTCACCCCTATGGCACCGCGATAGTTCTTCATCACCAGATCGTTCTGGTTGTAGATCGTGATGGGCTTGCCTTCTTTTCCGTTCTTCTTTGGCGTGCGCGGGTTGGGGAACTCGGCGCTCTTGGCGCCGGCGTACGTCAAGAAATCGTCGCGCGCGATCGCGGCCCGACCGATCAAGGCGAGGTCGTACGCGGTGGAGAACTGACCCTTGGCGTCCAGGCCGCTGGGATTCCTTGCCGTGGTGTTGTAGGCCTGTAGATCGAGAGCCACTTGGTTCATCTCGGCCACGGTGGTGCTGACCGTCGAGTGGGCCTGGGCGAGGGCAATGGCCGCGTCGTTGCCGCTCGGAAGCAGCAACCCGGCGAACAGTTCATCAATCGTGTACTCGCGACCTTTCCGGATCCCCACCTTGCTTCCATAGGTGTTTTGGGCTCGCGCGGTGCCGGTCCACGTGGCGTCGGGCTCCAACTGCGGGAGCAGGGTCAATGCCGTGAGCGTCTTGAGCGTGCTCGCAGGCCGACGAGCCTTGTGCGGGTTCTTTGCTGCGAGGACCTCCCCGGTGGTCGCATCCGCGATCAGCCAGGTGCGTGCCTTGACCTTCGGCAGTTTGGCGGCGCCGGCGCTCAGATCAGCCACCGCACCGCGCTTGCCGAGTTGGCTCCCGCCCAGCACGTCCGAGGCCGGCGACAGCGCAGAGTTAGACGGTGTGGAGTTCTCCGACAGCGACGACGGAAGTGACGATGTGGGAGAGGCTGAGGGGGAAGCCGACGGGCTCGCCGTGTCGTCACCGAGGTCGACTAGGGGAGCCGGGACGGGTGTCGGATCCGCGGCCATCGCTGATGGAGTGACGACCGGGAGCACGCCAATAGCCACGCCGAGAACGGCAGCGATTCCTCGTCGCGAGAGGGGAGTCATAACTCCGCCATGGTACGTCTGTGCGTGGCCAGCACCCGACATCCACTCGAGACAGCACCGTGGTGGGTGTCACAGTCGGTATGGCCGAGAAGGGCCCCTGCGCGGACTCCAGCGACGCTAGCCTTCAGCCACCGAATGCGGGAAAGGACCGTCATGACCATCAGCCTGCCTGAGCGCACTCCCACCGGCCTCTTGATCGGTGGCGATTGGCTCACGACCGCCACGCATCTTGAGGTGGTGAACCCGGCGACGCTTGGCACGTTGGCGGAGATCGGGGATGCCTCGCCTGCCGAGGGCGTGCAGGCGGTCCAGGCCGCGCATGATGCGTTTGCCGACTGGGGTTCATCCTCCGCGCGCTTCCGGGCCGAGATCCTCCGCAAAGCCTTCGACATCATGACGGCGGAAATCGAAGACTGCGCCCGACTGATCTCTCTGGAGAACGGCAAAGCCTGGAAAGACGCGATGGGGGAGGCGACGTACGCGGCCGAATTCTTCCGGTGGTTCTCCGAAGAGGCCGCCCACGTTCAGGGTGACTTCCGGTACAGCCCGTCGGGAGATAAGACCATCATCACCGACTACCGACCCATGGGAGTCGCCTACCTAATCACTCCGTGGAACTTCCCCGCAGCGATGGCCACACGCAAACTTGCTCCGGCGATGGCCGCCGGGTGCACGTCGATTCTCAAGCCCGCGCAAGAGACCCCCTTGACGGCTCTGTGGGTAGCCGACGTTCTCGAGCGAGCCGGCGCTCCCGCGGGTGTCGTCAACGTGATCACCACGTCCACGTCCGGGCCGGTGTCCGAGGCCATCCTCTCCGATCCGCGCGTCGCGACGTTGTCCTTCACCGGTTCCACCTACGTCGGCAAGCTGCTCCTGGAGCAGACCGCCCAACGGGTGCTTCCCTCGTCCATGGAACTCGGTGGCAATGCCCCCTTCTTGGTTCTGGAAGGAGCCGACGTGGACTCGGCCGTCGAGGGGGCGATGGTGGCGAAGATGCGCAACGGTGGCTCGGCCTGCAC
>TARA_B100001093_G_scaffold219019_1_pt1 | contig 14416 bp, 26 predicted proteins | sample TARA_B100001093 | Tara Oceans TARA_B100001093 (sample SAMEA2623116) | marine metagenome | biome: marine biome (ENVO:00000447); feature: surface water layer (ENVO:00002042); material: "saline water (ENVO:00002010), including plankton (ENVO:xxxxxxxx)" | depth 5 m
TATAAACGAACACGAGACTTATAAAGAATATCAAACCCAAGGTCCAAGACAACATCAATAGTATCGCCATCAACAATTCTTTTAACTTCACAACTATATTCATACATTATCTCTTCTTCCCTTTATGCAAGCCATGTCTTGCGTGTTGTTTACCTTTTCTTGTAGCTTCTCTTTTTTTTCTGTTAGCTGCTGCAAGTTTACTTCTGCCTTTTGAAGTAGATTTTAATCTATTTATTTGTGCTTTAGGTGCATATACCTCGCCTGTTTCTGAGGATTTTTTACCACTTGCTGTTGTCCATTTTTGTCCAGTCCACTTTTTTAAGCTTCTTTGGGATTTTTTTAGTGGCATTAATCTTCTCCTTTATCTTCTGTGAAACCCTCACTATATAGATTATTAAAAGTTATTAACGGATCAAGATAGCTTTCATGTCCTTCAGCAGAATGTAAATGTTGTGACGGCATAAAATCAGGAGCACCTTCACCTGTACGCCATAATGCAGGACTTGTTGCTCTAACTCTATTATTAGGCAAAGCAACTATATTACCTTTCCATTCGCAATCTTCTGTTATGTACATAACATGAGATTGTTTGTGTTGAGCAGGATCGTCAGCTATATGATGATCTGTATAATCTACTGTAAATAAATATTTAGCTTGATAAAACTCGTTATTTATTTTTGCTATCCAAGGACTAGAACTAACTCGATCCATAGTAATAACAGAATGGTTTCTTGATTCGCAATCCCAAGGCTGGACTAGATGATCTTCCATAGGTAATGCCCATTCTTCTACAGGAATATCAGCAACTAATGCTTGTATTGGCATTCTTGCCCACATAGCTCCGCCATGTACATTTGGCATATCTTCTTGATTATCTATTTCACAACCTGTAAAAACTACTTGAAATGTTAATGATCTATCTGGAATTGTATTGACTGCTATTGCTATTGCATGAATAAATTCACCATGATATTTTTGATGGTTAGCAGTAAATTCTTTTCTAACCCAGCATTTAAAATGCGGTATATTACTAATTAAGTATGACATTTAAGTTTTTCTTTGTTTTCTTATAGCTTCTTTGCCTTGTTTAGCAATTTTAGCTTGTTCATTTTTTCCTGAAACTTTTGCTCTTTGTTCTAATACAGTTAAAATTTGTATTTTTCTAGCAAAAGGTTTATTAATTTTTTTTACTTTTGCTACTGTTTTTCTAGCATCGGTAGGTGTTGCATATTTTATTGAAACTGTATCTTTAGGATTTTCATCAGTATATAAACGTCTATCTGACCCTTTTGGTTTTTTACCTGTGCCTTTTTTTGGGTCTTTATTTTTTCTCAAACTTCTTCATCTATATGATAATTTAAAGTTAGCTCTTCGCCAGCTTTTATATCAATTTCTGTTATTAAATTATAAATTCTATAATCATCCCAATCAATTTTTTCTAATAAGAAACAATTAGATTCTTTAGCATGATTTACAAATCCACCTATAGGGGTTCTTACATAACCATTTAGAATCGGAACTTTTATATGAGTCATACCTAAATCTATTTCTTTTGCTATATCTTCTGTAGCAAAAATACCCATACCTTCTATTTTACTAGTTTTTATTTCTAAACAAGTTGGTAAAGGCTTGTAATAGAATTTATTAAACTCATACATAAATATTAGCTTTTGTACCCACCGCCTTTTGCTTTATATTGTTTAGCTAACATCTGTGCTTTTCTTGCAGACCATTGACCAGGTCTGCCTCCCTTGCCTCCTGCTTTTATTCTATTGAATAAATTTTTACGCATAGTAGGTTTAGTATAATTACCTGCTTTATTGACTGTAGATTTTTTTGCTCGACTCATCCTACAAATTTTGCTGTTATGACAGTAGCTAGTATAAACGGATATACTGCCCAAATCATTGTTTCTATTTTATCAAATCTTTTAGAACCTGACTCCAATCTTGTATCAATACTTTTATATAATGCTTTGCACTCTTTTTCATGTGACTCAATTGCATTTAAAGCATCTTTAATAGTAGCCATTATTTATCCTTAGCTTTACCTATATTTATAGCTAACAAATCAATAAATTTATAAATTTTAGCAACTATTTCATCATCTTTAGGTGTAGGCGTAGAAGCAGCAACTATTGATGCTACTGTTACTACAGTTGTGACAATGCTTATTAAATTCATAATTAAATCCATTTTTACTCCTGTGTTTCTTGTGGTTGTGCTGGCATATCCCAACAGTTTAGGTTAGAAGCTATGGTGCGTCTTTCACCTTCACCTTTGAATGGATAAACCATGTGTTGTAACCAAGAAGGGAAAACCAATAATTTTCCTACTTCTGGTTTTATAACGAAAGATTGTGGGGGTCTTAATCTTTCCGTATTCATTAATTCATTACGCCCATATTGAAAAGCTATATAGCCATCACAATCGCCTGACGCTTGATATAAAGAATAATTTTGTGAACCAGCTGTCGGTTGCTCTAATATTTGTTGCGGTACTTTAGTCCACCCAGTCGTAGATATACCCATAACAGTTTTAGTGCCGTGATCGTGTATGGGGTTGTAATCGCCAGCATAACTATGCACGGACCAAGTTTCATCAACGGCTACTGCTTTTGGATGATTTAATTGCGTGCCAGTATTTTGACTAAAAAAATTTATGTAATCCGCACCTAATGAACAAATAAAATCGGTATATTCTTTGATGCGTTTATCGGTATTATCTAGCAGTAATTGTTCGCCTTGGGTTATTTGTCCGACTAACGTATCAGCTAAAGATTTTTTATCTTCCGTCTCTTTATATTCGTCTAAATAATCGTTTATATCACTAACCATACTTAACGGCATTTCTGTTTCCATAACAAAAACAGAAGGCATATTATGTACAGTTACTTCTGCCATTAACTAGGTACGCTAAATGCTTGATCGGGTGTGCTTTCTACTGGCGGATTCGTTATAACTGAATTTACTTGACTAGCAAAAACTGCATCCCATTGTGAAACAGGACAGATAGCTACTAAATCCGCATTTGACCAGCTACTTTTAGCTTTTAAAGTAAAGTTTGTTGTAGTGCTGCCATCAGTATTAGTATCTGTTTGGTTTACTATAGTATTAAAAGTAGAAGTATAGTAAGTTGCCTCACCTTCACTACCATTTTCATATTTCATGTCTATAACCCATTTATCAACTTTGCTACTGCTGTTAACGTATGGGGTACATTTTGTTATAGCTTTTGTTACTGCCATTTTTTACTCCTTAGTTTAATTTATTTTCTAATTCATCAACTTTTGCTGATAATTCTTTAACTGCATTTATCAATGGATAGATAAACATTTCTTGCGATAACCTTTGAGAACCATCTTCATCTTTTGACCAACCACCAAAGTTTTCATGTCCTACTTTTTGCAGAGCTTTTTCTACATCTTGGGCAATCATTCCATATAGGTTTGTTTCTGTATCCATATGATTTTCTGTTTCAGAATAATCTTTATAATGTTTTGGAAACTCGCTATTAGGTCGCCAATTAAAAGTTACAGGTTTTAACTCATTAATAAAACTTAACCCTATATCTGTATTTGCTATATTAGTTTTTTTATGTAAATCTGAATTTCTTGTAAAAGAAGCGTTAGAGGTAAAAATATTACTAACTACGTTACTTGCTTTACCAAAAGAAAACTCATTACTGGTAGAAGCTCCAATACCCGTTCCTATTACAATAGCATTTGCAGTATCGTGTGGAACATCTGCTTCTGACCCTATTGCTACGTTATTACTACCACTTTGAATAGTGTCACCAGCATTAACACCTACTAATGTATTATTCGTTCCAGTAGTTACTTGAGAACCAGCAGTAGCACCTACTGCTACATTAAAATTTGCTGTAGTTTGAGCAGTTAGAGCTCCTTTTCCTACAGAAACATTAAAAGCACCTGTGGTATTAGCATCAAGAGCTTGTACACCTATAGCTACGTTATCGGAGCCTGTAGTGTTTGCATCCATTGCAGCATACCCCATAGCGGTGTTATTAGATGCAGTTGTGTTTGTATCTAAAGCAAACGTACCAACTGCCGTATTATTTGCTCCTGTGGTAGTAGAACTTAAAGAAAGATAACCTACTGCTGTGTTGTTAGATGCAGTTGTATTAGCAAACAACGCTCCTCTACCCATAGCAGTAAGTGCTCCACCTGTAGTGTTTGTATAAAGAGCTTGAAACCCTAAAGCCGCATTACTATCACCCGTTGTATTTCCTAACCCAGCTTGAGCACCAACTGCTACATTACTAGAAGCAGTGGTGTTAGCTCCAAGAGCATCTTTTCCTATCGCAACATTATTTCCGCCCGTAGTATTTGCATCAAGGGCTGTACTTCCAACTGCTACATTATTTGCTCCAGTGGTGTTTTCAGTCATACAACTTCTACCGATAGCTGTATTCGAATCTGCTGTAGTATTTGCTTGTAGTGCATCAACACCTACAGCTACGTTATTTGTTCCAGTAGTATTACTGTCCATACAATCATTACCGATTGCTACGTTTGCATCTCCTGTAGTATTAAGTTTTAATGCAAAAGAACCAATTGCTGTGTTACTTGCTCCAGTAGTATTAGACAACATAGCATCTTTACCTAATGCAGAATTATTTGTGCCTCCGGTGCTTGCTACTAAAGCTGAACGACCAACTGCGGTATTGTTATCTGCTGTATTATTTGCTAATGCACCACGACCAACTGCTGTGTTATCAGCACCAGTTTGATTACTAAGCAAAGTATCTTCACCGAAAGCAGTGTTTGAATCAGCTGTCGTATTTGCTGCCAACGCTGATTTACCAACCGCTGTGTTACTTGCTCCTGTGGTGTTAGCATTTAAAGCTGCAAAACCAGCTGCGGTATTGTTATTTGCTGTGGTGTTTGCTGCTAGAGAGGCACCTCCAAGTGCTGTGTTGGCTGTACCAGTTGTATTAGCACCTAAAGCAGAATCACCTACCGCTACGTTATCATCCGCAGTTGTATTAGCATCTAAAGCTCTTCTTCCGACAGCTACGTTACTAGCACCTGTGGTGTTGGATAATAAAGCATTAACACCAATAGCTACGTTATTTGAAGCTGTTGTGTTTGCAGATAGAGCATTTCCACCTATTGCAACATTTTCAGCACCAGTTGTGTTTACTGCTAATGAAAAATCTCCCACTGCGGTGTTATCTGAGGCTGTGGTATTTGCAGATAGAGCTAATCTTCCTACCGCAACATTTGTAGAGCCTGTGGTGTTAGCATCCAAAGCAAAAGAACCAACAGCTACGTTATCAGAACCCGTAGTTAGTTTAGTTAGTGCATCATGTCCTATAGCAGTATTATCATCACCGCTTGTTAAATCATCAAAAACTTCGTGACCAAAACCTGTGTTATTTGAAGCAGCATCTAACGTGCCTGTACCCGCATCATTACTAATTAATAAGCTGTCAGTAAAGTTAGTAATATTGTATTTAATTCCTGCACCATTTATTGTGCCACCTGTTACTGCACCCGTTACAGCTAAATCCCCACCTACTGAGGCATCATCCGTAACTGTTAGATCGTCTTGTACTTTCAAATCTACAGCAGAAATACTTGCAAAAGCATCTACCATAGCAGCACCAGAACCTGCACCATCAGAATAAATTATTTTAGTATCTCCTGGCGGTATAGTTATATTTGCACCAGTACCTTGACTCATTATTATATTTTGTGAGCCACTTGTTGCGTTTTCTATAAACCAAAGTTTAGAAATAGTATTAGGACCAATAGTAATAGTACAAGCAGAATCTAACGTACCTGTATATTTAAGGAACATTGATCTACCTGGATCAGTAGCACCATCTGCTACAGTTGTGGTATGTGTATCAGCATTAGTAGTAATTGCTTCCGTACCGAAACTAAATGCTTCAGCAATTAATTCAAGATTAGTATTGGTAGACGTACCCCAAGTACCCGACTCATCTCCAGTCGCTATTTCTTTAAGTCTTAAATCATTTACATATGTTGCCATATCTTTTCCTCGTTAAATTTTATTAAGCTACTTCTTGCCAATCAGGTGTTTGTGAAGTAGATACTTCTGAATAGTTTGGTGTTTGACTTGTATCAACCAGACCCCAAACATTAACAGAAGGTTCACCAAATGTTCCTACATTACCCGTAGGTAAAATAATAGCTTTAGCTATAACAGTTTCATCGCCTAAACTAGTTGTGCCAACTAATCCTGTTATGGATAAATTATTTACAGTAACTAAACTTATAGTTCCTAGAGCAGAAGTTGCACTTAATCCTGTTGCAACTATTACCGCACCAGCTGTTACTGTTTCATCTCCTAAAGAAGAAGTAGAAGCTACGGCAGATACACCTGTTACTGCTGCTCCAGCAGTTATAGCATTACCTAATGCGGTAGTTCCCGCTACTCCTGTTTCAGCAATTAATGCTCCTGCAGTGACTGTTTCATCACCTAAAGCAGAAGTTCCTGCGTTTCCTGTAACTGCTTGTACAGCTTCAGCTACTACAGTTTCACTACCTAAAGCAGAAGTTCCTGCTAAACCAGTAGCTGCAATAGTGTTTGAAGTTCTTTGTACTACTGTGCCTACAGCAGAGGTAGCACTAACTCCTGTAACTACAACTGGTGCTTCTTCACTCCAAGCACCTTCACCCCAAGTGCCTCTACCCCAGCCAGTTACATTAGCCATTCAAATTAAGCTATTCTTATAATTGCATTACTTGCATCAGCAGTTGGAAACTGTATTGTGAAATCTCCGTTTGTAGAAGTTTTATCACCACCAAAAGCCAATACACATACCGCAGGATCACCTGAAGCTGTGTCGTTAAAAATTAATGCACCATTAGCAGTGACTGTAGCACTACTGAAAGTTAAATCAGCAAAATCAGTAAATGCAGTTGTACTTGATGTTGTTGGATCAACTCTAGTCAAACTTGCACCTTTTGCTGTGTAGTTAGTGCCACTTGCTTCGTTAGAAGTAGTATATGCTGTCGTACCTGCTCCTAAAGATGCAGAACTAGTGTATAACGCTAATTTAAAATCATTACCGCCAGAGTTTAAAAAATTGTGTTTTGCTTCCATTAATTCTTTTTTGAAAGAAGTACACATTGCTTGAGATATTGCCATTACAGCCTCCTTATAATTTCAGCCATTTTACAATGACCTTGTTTTTCTAAAAGACCTGCTACTGTGCTTCTATCACTAGCTATAGCTTGCCTCATATATAATAAAATAACTTTTTCAATATTGTCTTTAAAAGCTCTTGCTTGAGCTTGCACTAAAGGATCAGCATTATCACTAACTTGCACTAATCTTTCCATGATACGTTCTGTCCAATATTCAGGAGTTAAACCTGTATTTTGTGTAGTTTTTACATCAACTTGTCCTATTGTGCTTTTTATATCGACATTAAACATCTACTTTTCTCTGCCCATCTCTAAAAGCATCTTTGCGATTATATCCATCAGATTCTAATGTTAATTTACCTAAAGCTTCTTTAAATCTATTTTCGTATCCAGCTAAAATATCTGGTTCACCTTTCATAAAAGTATAAGCTTCAACTAGTGATCCGTATAGTAAAGCTTCTGTTGCGTTTGTACCTAGCCAAGTTGTGCCATCTGTTGATGCAGTTATTGAAGTAGGTTTATAAAAATAATGCAACTCTACTGTTAAAGCTGAACTTGGTGAAGGAGCTACAATAAAAGTATCATCATCAAATTGGGCATAAAATTTAGGAGTGCCTGTTGTACTTGCAGAGGGATACGCTTCTCTTATAAAACTTACATCTTTGTTTAATAAATAACTGTAGTTACTATCACTATCTAATACAGCTAAAGAAAATGGATACAAATAATCCGTAGGTGCTGATAAATAAGGATTAGTTGAAGTTAAAGTACCTGTTACATTTTTTCTAAAGTTTGGTAGCTCTACAGATTTTACTATTCTATTTTCAGCTTGTACTATTAAAGTAGGTAAGTTAGAAACAAAAGTAGACTCAGTGTTTTGAGTATAATCTTGTATTGCTGATTTTAATGTTGTAAAAGTCCAACTCATGTTATTACTACCTTAACTTTTCCTAACTCTGCTGTAATGTCTAAACTCATTGTACTAGAACCAAATTCTGTTACACCACCCCCTACAGGGTTAAATGCTACATAAGAAGTGGATTCTTTTTCACCTGTATCTACTCTAGGATTATATAAGTTTTGCGGATCAACTATATTAAGTTCTCCTAATTTTAATTGTGGATGATCTTCATCTAAACAATCATAGCAAACTCTCAAGCCATTCCTTTTGCTATCAAATATTTCATATTTAAGTTCGGTAAGTTTATAAGTAAAACCACATCTATCACATTGACCTAAAGCTTTTTTACCTCTTGCGTATGCCATTATCTATAAGTTGCTATATCTGGTACAAATCTTACTGATGCTCTTTCTCTATCAGCATCACTTACTTCATTCCATAGTTCATCATATCTTTGTTTAATCATTGGTACTCTTTGTTGAGTTTCAGGATATTTACAAGCTAAATTATATGCTAGAGCATAAGTTAAACAAGGCAAATATCTAGCAGGTACATCTGCATTATTACTTGCTGCGACCCCAGCATCTTCTATTTTTTGTATGTAGTCATAAACTAAAGTATAAGTATCAACATCGTCTGGAGTAGACCACAAAGTTATTTGTATTGTGCCTGTGTTTTTATCTATAAAAAATTGCGTAGGTTTAGCTTGATTTAATTTATTAGCTTGATGATTGTATTCAGTTCTAGATATTCTATTTAATCTTTGGTCAAATTGTTTATTAACGTCACTAGCATCTGTTCTTATAAAAGCATCTACAACTTCTATAGCAGAACTATCTAAACTATATGTATTTGTACCCGCTGTTAAGCTAACTGTGCCCTGTTCTATGGTCCAAAGGTTCAAACCTTTATTTTGCCACTCTAAAAAAATTAAATTTAAAGCACGTTTAGCACCCATATAGCTATAACCTGAACGTAATTCTACGCCAGCTAAATCATAAGCTTCTTCCATTATGTCGCTTAAATCTAAATTAAATGTATGTGTGCCGCTTGTTGCCATTAATTATTTTTTTTAATTCTAGTTATAGTTATTCCTGAAGGAGTAGTTTTAACAGTTTTCTTTTTTGATGCGGGAGCTTTTGTAATCTGATTCCGCATTGTTGTTCTAGACATTACCATTTAACACTTCCATCTTCTGCGAGCTTGTCTAATTCTAGAATTTGGATCATTTCTAGTTTTAGCCGAACTTCTTTTTAATTGACCTAAAGATCGTGCACAGTAAGACTTTCTGCGTTTAGCTGCCTTACTGCCTTTTTTTACTTTACCTGTTACTGCTGTTTGTAATTTTGAACCAGGATTTGCTTTGCGATATGCTGCAACTCCTTTTTTGGTCATACCAGCACCAGACTTAGTAGCACGATAATTTGCACCTTTACCTTTTGTTGTTTTAGGTATAGGCGTTTCCCGTTTTCTCTTGGTCACGAAAATATTTAATAAATACTATTCACTAGCTATTTATTTCTTTTAAGACCTGGACCACCCATAGCTTTACCTTTAGTGCCAGTTCCTCCGCCACCACCAAACATTCTTTGCACATAGTCTTGATAGCCTTCTATTTTGCCTCCACCTGCCATGCCTTTAGTCTTAGTTTTACCGCCACCTGCCATATATTTAGTGGACTTTCCGCCACCTGCCATGAGCTTAGTAGATTTACCACCGCCTGCCATGTATTTACTTTTTTTTCCTGCCATTTTATTCACCTTTAGTTAGAAGCAGCTTTTTTAGCCTTAGCTTTTTTTTTAGCTGCTGGTTTTTTTGTTTTCTTTTTTGATGGTTTTTTACCACCAACGTAAGCTTCGTTAATATCTGGAGTAGAAGGATCATCAGCAACAAGCTGCCCTTTTGCATTTCTTGCTCTATCTCCGTTCATTTCTCCACATTTACGTTCAGCATCTGCTAGATCGGGATCAGGACCAAAAACTGGTCGATAGATTCCATCCTCCTCTAGATGTAATACTTTGTATTGTGGAGGAAATTCACCTGTTTCAGATATTATGTAATTTTTAACTTTAGCCATAATTTTCCTCGTTATTAATCAGAATAAACTTTTACCATTTCTAAAACTATAGAATAGGTATCGCCTGAACTGTGTCCTTTTGTAGTAAAAAGAATGTCTCCATTTTTACCACTCCCTGCGTTATTTGGCATACCACCAAATGATTTAAAATCCATATGTCCGTTACTACTTTCTGCTAACTCCATAGCTATAACATTAGTTGTAGCATTAAAAAATAGTTGAACTGACATACCAACAATAGCATGACTAACTCGCATTATTCTAACTTCTGAACAAGCTGTGCCTGCAGAATTAGAAGCCAAGGCAGATACATCTACCTTAGCTACTGCGGATTCGCCAGTTCCATCACTGACATTTGTGAATTTCATAACGCAATTTCTTTCACCATCTATGATGGTTTGTGAAGTTACTGCATCAGCCATAGTTTACTCCTTACGCTATTTGAACGTATTCAATAATGAACGTAAATGATCCTGCTGTTGTAGCATCTACTGTATTAGTAATGTTACAAAAAATAGTTCTTGCAGTGTCTGTATATTGCACAGAAGCTGGAGCTGTAGTTCCATCTTGAGTTTGCAGAACCAAACTGGTAACAGTTACGTTATGAGCAACAACAGTAGTACCGCCATCTAATATTTCATCAGTTTGAGCTGCAACAATTTGTGCACCTGAACTTGAAGTACCGACTTCATACCCTATATCACCTGTGCCTATAACTGGAGAAGTATCACAGAAAATTTTAATATCTGTAATTATTGTGTTTGCTGGTTGCGTAAACTCTCCAATAGTAGGTGAATCACCTGCTGTAGTATTTACTGTTACACCCGTGGCAAAGCCAACGTGTTTTTGAAATTTGTTAGTAACAATTCCAGTAGAAGCTATAGAAGCTACATCTGAAACTGCACCTGTAGTTGAATTTTTTGAAATGACCTTAAAACCACCTTCGGCTCTAACTGGTCCATTAAAAGTTGTGTTAGCCATAATTTCCTCCTTTAGGAAAAAAATCTATCATCTTGGCAATTGTCTGCTAGGGCAGTTGATAGACAAATATAAGAATCCCTAGATGCTAAAAAAGGAGACCCCCGAAAGAGTCTCCTTAATTAAATTTACGAGCTACCTGGTGAACCAAATATTCCTAGAGGGTCAGAAACTCCAAATGAGTATCTTTCTCTAGCTTTATATCTGACATTACCAGTGTCAAAGTCTCCATCCATAGATGTAGTCATAGGACTTCTGACAAAATGTTTCATACCATCAGGAACATCTGTAGTGATAAAGAAGGCATTAGTATCAGTTAAATAATGATTAACTGTGTATCCTTCAGGAATCACACCATTTGTTTTGATAGCATTAACATCGTTATCAGCAGTTCCAACTCTGTAGTCACTTTGTAAAAGTCTAGTAGCAACAAACTGAAGATCAGAAGGTACTATTAGTTTTACAGGTCTAGCAGCAATTTTAAGACCTCTTTCATCAGTGTATTTACCGATTTGAATAATTGCATCTTCTAGAGATGTTTCATTCAAGTCAGCACCTGAAGAAGGTCTGTTACTGTTAGTGCCTCCGTTTACTAACGGGTGAGCTGTACTGAATAAAGCTACACCATCACCACTTGAAAAAGTAGTGCTGAATCCATTGTTTAATGGAAAAGCAGCTTTGACTTGCTTTGTGTAAGACATAGCACGAGCTAATGCTTTAGTGTATCTACCTGATAAAGATACATAGAGGTTATCCTCCATGGCTTCTTCAGTAATAGAATATCCCATTGCAATAGTTTCGTGAGTATAACGAGCTACAAAAGATTCTTGAGCAGTATCATAACTGATAGCTGATCCTTCATCTTTGACTGGAGCAGCTCCGAAACCAGATAACTTTAACTCTTCTTCAAAACTTCTTTCAGAGTTTTCAGTTACATAAATTTCTTCATGCTCATTTTCGTATGTAGCGTATTCTTCGCCAAACAACGCATTTAATCCTGGAAGGAGCTGTTTAAGCTCTTGTGCTCTTGATATAGCAGCCATAATTAGTCTCCTTAACCTATACCAGTTGTATTTAGCAACTGATGTCCAACATTAAACATAACTAGCACGTCTGTAAAACTATCACCTACAGCACTATCTGGTCCGTCAACAAAGTCAACGAGTTTTAAAGGTAGTGTAGCGGTGGTAGCAGCCGTGCTCCCATCGACAGCATTTTTGCTAGTCCCTATTGTTGTACTTCCTGCAGTTTGAACCACCGCAAAATTCTTACCAAGATCGTCTTGAGTAAGAGCTTCGTCTGATTGCATTTGCATTAGTATAAATGGGTCAGTAGCAACATATGCGACAATATCATCTGCAGCTGTAGAAGCTGGATAATATTGATTTGTAGTGAATTGACCTGTGGTTGGATCGGTGTAAGCACAACCAAGAAAAACACCAATAGGTGTACAAGCTGTAGTACCAGTATCCTTTTGGATAGTAGTATTAGGGTTGTCGTCACCCCATTTTACAAAATCACCAAAAAATATTGATGTGCCAAAAGCATTTTTAATTTTGTAATGAGTAACTTTTCCTTGATAAGGACTTCCAACAATTGTACCAGTGGGTCTTGCTCCGTGAGGAGTAGCACTTGATGACATAATTGTCTCCTTTTATACGTTGAGAATTAACTCAACATCAATTAATTTAAAAAAGATTCCTAAGAATCTTTACCAAAAGTTGTTTTCGATTTGCGTTCAAACACTTGTTTGGTCGCCATTCGATTATCTTGATCTTTGAAATACACATTGTCTACAGATTCCATTTGAGATTTTGCTAAATCAGCAAAGTGTTTATCTCTAGCTTTCGCTTTTTCTGCAGGCATTTTGCATAACAATTGTCCACCAATTTCTATGTTTCCTTTTGAAGCCCATTCCGAAGCATGATCCATCATATGTATTTGTAGTTCTGGATGATCTTCTAATCGGCAAGGTTGCCACCCTTCCCTAAAACGTCTGGAGACATTTGGATTATCAGTTTGCCCTAATAGAGCAGTTCTAATATATCTAAATACCCAGCCATCTTGTGGATTTGGTGTTGGTAAATTAGCAGAATTTTCCCAGCTTTCTGTGTGCTGAGTAGTCTCTCGACTATCGTTCTCTCTAGGAGTACGCTCTTGGTTTTCAGGAGAAGAATCAGCAGAAACTTCCTCCACGTTTGTAGTGTTGTTTTCTTCTGACATTTAAGTCTCCTTCAATAATTGATTTGCATACTGCTCAGGACTAATACCAAGTTGTCGAGCTACCTTAACTTGAGTCTGAGTCAGACGTATTTGCGTGGGTTTTTTGTTACCGCTATCCCTCGTTGCGGATGCAACAACTGTTGATGGTTGTCGTTTCGTTGTTTCAACTTCTTCAACAATTTCTTGTTGAGAAGATGGCACACCAAAAAAAGATGGGAAGCGTTGACGCATTTCTTTGTCTACTTCCGAATAATATTCTTCTGATTTAGCTGCAGGGTCTACACCTCTTGCTTGCAAAGATTGATCTACATACATAGCATATGAAGTCATTTCTTTGTGCACAGGTTCTGTACCCATAAACCAAGGATTTTTTTGTGCCCAAGCTTGCATATCAGGATCAACTTGTGGTTGATTTTGTTCTGGTGCAGGCATCTGTTTAACAATTTCTTGTTGTACAGATTGAGCAACTTGTGATGACTGTTGTTCAGCAAGAGTAGCTTTTGCTAGCATCTCTTGTGCTTTTGTCATTTCATCGGCATTACCTTCTTCGTAAGCTTTTTTAAATGCTGCTTGAGCGTTTTGTTTTGCCCATAAAGCATTATTGTAAGCTTGTTTGTTAAGGACTTCACCGCCTTGGTCAATCATGGCTTGTAGCCTTTGATTTTCAGTCATAAGAGTTTGTAGTCTTTTTACTGCTTCTTGAGATTCTCTAGTTGCAGCTTCTTTAGCTCTACGTTCTTCGTGATATTCATACTTAATTTTAGAAATCCTATCACCTGCTCTTTTGCTGTAATCAGATATTTCCTGATCTAATGCTTCATCATCAACATCAGGTGTAGTATCTTCAGCTTTTTTTGGTCTACGATCTTCCTCTGGAGTATCGTCAACTACCTCTACTTCTAAGCCTTCTGGTATTTCATTACTGATTTCAGTAGTTTGTCCAAAAAACTTATCTTCTTGAGACTGAGGTTGAGTCTCAGGAATGTTTGGTTCTTCGTTAATAATTTGCGTTTCACTCATGCTCTAACAACTCCTGTTGGGTCATCAACTACTGCTTCCACAGTATCGTCATTAATTAAACGAAACTCTTGTCCATA
>TARA_B100001093_G_scaffold358027_1_pt1 | contig 14397 bp, 16 predicted proteins | sample TARA_B100001093 | Tara Oceans TARA_B100001093 (sample SAMEA2623116) | marine metagenome | biome: marine biome (ENVO:00000447); feature: surface water layer (ENVO:00002042); material: "saline water (ENVO:00002010), including plankton (ENVO:xxxxxxxx)" | depth 5 m
ACTTCATCACCAAATACAGCTTCGAATTGTGCAAAAAATTCTCTACCGAATCTGTAAATCGATTGCCATGTGGAAATGATTACTGGTTTTTCGGTTGACTTATCTTTACCAGAATATATCATATGACAATTTTTTTCTACATTATATCCATAGTCTGAAAAATCTTTATACATTTGTTCTACGAGAGACGTGGTAGGCACTATAATTAAAGTCTTATTAATATTATTATTTTCCTTGACAAACCGTAACAAATTGTATATAATGAAGCTCTTGCCGCTTCCAGTTGGAGACAATAGTAAACAACGTCTTTTTTCTAGTCCATGTGTTACAGCTTTATATTGATAGTCTCTAAGTTCAAAAGGCATTTTCCATCTGTCCATACATTTAATTAGAAATGGATGATCTACTTCATCTCTATGTGATGGAATACCATATTTAGAATTATTAACAATTTCCATAGGATAAAATCTATCACCACAAAATTTTCTCAGATGTGTATATAATCCTACAGGCAATTCTTTTGTGATTTGATTATAAAGTTTTATCCTACCGTCCCACTGTCTTCTTTTATATGCCGGCATATATCTATAGCCTGGAACGTAAAACGCAAAATACTCTCGCAGTTCTTGATCTATAGACGGATGTGCGGTGACCAAAATTTGGGAATGGTCTTTCATTTGTATTTGGATTTTTTCCATAGTGAATTAGGCACCAGCTTCAAACTGTCTCCATCTTATCATATTACCTATAGTTTGATGTCTCCACTTTAATGTGTCAACTATTTCTGTGAGCGCCTCAACTAAAGATTCATAGTATTCAATTTTTTCTTCAGAAGCGATTATCTCTGGGTCAGAGTCGTAATAGTAATCCATTTCACCTTTAAGTATTCGCAAACCATTAAAAGGATCAGGTTCCCACCCTTTGCCCTTTAAAGTTTCCTCATCCATTTTTCCGTTGTAATAGAGCCATTTTTCTTTTAACAGAACTTTTTGCAAGTGTTTCACGTGTTTTAATTTTAACCTTGCTAATTGTCGTCGCTCTAAATACTTTGCATGTAAACTAGGTGTTTGTCTTGACACTTCATCTAATTGGTGCGTAGAGATCTCACAATCGTTCGCCCACTCTTTCATAATAGTTTCTAAATCCAATAACATAATATACCTCAAACTTCAGTATTACTTATAATAGTAATAACTAAGACTAAATTATTTCAAATTTTGCAAATCTAAATGTAGCATTAAATGTTAGATATGTAACGTCACCTGTGGTAGCGTTTAAATCAATTGAACTGAGAGCTGTAGGAATACAGTCGTGATATTTTATTTTTACAGTCTCATTATTTTGACTTGATAATACAACTACAGTCACATCTGAATAGATGGAAGAAACTGGAGTTTCCATGACACCTCTGGTGTTATTATCAATAGTTCTTTCCAACCAAGCCTGCATTTCTTTATAACCAGTCATATCCTCATCTAAAATCAAGGTGAGTTCTAATTCTGAATATGTTATTTTATCTCCAGCTAAAGGAACCGTAGTCACCTTTCTTATAGGTAATTCTACTGGATTTACGCTTGCGCCTGGGTGTATAACTGATTGTGCAAAATATTGTAGGTTGGAGTAATACCCTTTGTTTATAACAATACGAAACCCTGTGGGTTGTAAAAAACCTTTGTTGTCAGTTAACGTATTTGTTAATAATCCTGTGGTGGTTTGTACTGGCATAATGACCTCTTAATTACATATTTATTTATACAAAAAATACATATAAAAAAAGGGGCTCTTTCGAACCCCTTCCATTCTTACCTATATTAGGCAGTCCATTTTACACCACGATAGACTCGCTCTCGTGGTTGCTTCAATGACTGCTTTAGATCTTCAATTTTCCAAGACACGCCACGATAAAGACCAGACAATTGCTTAGCCCTTTTCTCGGTGGGTTGGTTTTGGATATTGACACCTCTATAGTATGTAGCCATGACATCCTCCTTAGTTAAAAGTTAGATGCGTTCCTTCGGTAAAATCACCTACTTCCGTCTCTTTCGAGATGAACGAAGATGCGTTCCTTCGTCTAAAGACTACTTCCGTTTATATGAAAAATATAAATGAACGGACTATTATTTATAAAAAAAGGGAGACCTAAGTCTCCCCTAAAATGATCCTTTTGGGATTCTATTTTTTATGAAGAAGCGTTCAAAATGTTGTCCACTCTGAAGATTCTGTAGTATTGGTTGCTCTTAGCAGCAGCCAAGTTGTCTGAAGGTGTTGGCCCTACGAATGGGTTAGATACCATACCATAACGAGTCTTGAACCCGATACGTGGTTGGAAGTCATTCTCACCTACAGCTTTTACCATCTGTAAGGGTACATATGGGCAGTAGAAAATACCAGCGTCATATGCGTTAGTTCCCTTATATCCTACAGTGATGTAATCTGTAGTTGCGTATGGATCGATGTACACTTTCATTCTTCCGTTCAATGTTCCAGCGAAAGTACTACCTGTGTCATCTATCTGCAATGAAGTTGACATATTGGGTGAGTAGTCTAACATTCCAGAAGCAGCAAGAGCGGTAGCAACGTCAGAAGAACAAACAACAATGTTACCCTTTCCTCTACGTGTCTCTTTAGCAATTACGTTAGCTTCTCTATCTAACTGAATTACTAGACCCTTGAACTTCTCAGCTGACCATCGTCCGTCCGCATCTGAAGATAGGTCAAAAATACCTTTCTTAGTTACGTTAGATTGTTGTGCTCCAGTCTTTGCCTGAGAGTTGATTGTACGTACTACTTCTCGGTTGATTTCCGCGAGGATCTCAGTTGATAAGATGTTCGCCAACTCTGTCTCTGCGTCCAAACCGTGGATAGCTTTCAAGTCTTGAGCGAGTTCTAGAGAGTATTCTGCCTTCAAAGCACGTGACTTTGCGGTAACAGTTGACTTCTCAATGGTGAATCCCATTTCAGCGAAATCTCCACCAGTACCTCCAGTTCCTAAAGCTTCAGCAGCTTCAGTTGACATTCCACTCGCAGCAAGATCAGTAGCTCGTGAGTCTCCAGAGTCTACGCCGTCAAAACCAGATGGATCAGCAGGTTTGGTTGAACCGTCACCTGATACGCCATTCTTAGCTTCTGAAAACAAAGCTTCAGTGTTTGATGTTGAACCACCGTCAAATCTTGACTTCATAGCGAAGATAAGACCAGTTGGGCCAGTCATTGGTTGTACACCACATACGTCATACGCCATCAAGTTAGGCATTGCACGTCTTACTAATGAGATCAATACTGGATCCCATCGTGATTGTGATGATGTGTTGTTAGCAGCAGCGTCTTCATTAATGAAACCATTTTCATGGAGTCTTTGCTCTGCCATTGCTCGTTCTTGGTTCTCAAGAACACAAGCTGTAACAGCTTTACGTTGATGGTCTTTGATTGAACCAGCACTTTCTTCGTTTAGTACTGGAGACCACTTTTCGATTAAAGTATCAAAAGATTGCATTTTAGTCATTCCTTATTTTTTAGATGTTTTTCTAAGAGTAGTTAAGTAGTGCTCCATTACAGAAGAAACTTCAACTTCTTCGTCAGCTTCTTCAATTAATGATTCCGCTTCACTGGTCTGCTCTACAATTTCTTTTGAGAAGTAAGATTCTTTAACAGTAGCAACTTTCTTTGTGAACTCTTCTTCGTTCTCAAAATCAAGTCCTTCTACAAGACCTTTTAACTTCTCTGTTTGGGTGTCTGCTAGATCTCGACATGCTTCTGAGATGATTGACTCACGCTTGTAAGTTTCTAACTCTTCTGCTAAAGCAATCGCGTCACCTGTAGTAGAGTTTAATTTCTCTTCTAACTCAGCAACTTGAGATGCCATATCGTCAACTAGATCGACTTTACTTTCTGGTACTTCGACATAAGACTCTACAAATACGTCTCTTAACTTGGTCATGAAGTTTTCAGCAATTTCAGTACGCAATCCGTTCTGTATCGCAATTTTATTATCTTCTACCCAAGATTCTACAACGTAGTTCAAGTATGAATCTACAGAAGAAACCAAATCTTCCTTTATCGTAGCAACTTCTTCTGATAGTTCTTCTTTGTACTGCTCTTCTAGTCTACTTACCTCTTCAGATAATTTAGACTTTACAGCAGCTTCAAAGATAACAGCAGTTTTTTGCTTGAACTCTTCAGATAATGTTGCTTCACTTTCTACCAAAGCATTAATTTCAGATGTGGTGTCTGACTCTATTACTAGATCTTCATTTTCCATATCTTCCATTACTTTTCCATATGCAGCTTGAAGATCGGTTTTTTTCATCTTACTCATGCTTTTATACATGGCGTTGATCATTCCAGCTTTTGTCTTTGGCAAATTTGTTTTCGATGTCGCCTTCGCAGCCTTATCGACTGACGCTACAGAATCATCCTCACTAGGGGCTTTGACATCTGTAGAACCACCTTTAGGCTCCGTTTTTTCTTCGAGAGTTTCCTCCACGATATCGTTAATTTTTTCATCGTGAAGTTCAACTTCGACTTTACTTTCTTCAGTCATAACTGACTCCTATAGTCTAGATTTGATTAACGAGAGGAAATTCTTAAACTCACGAATCTGAACTTCTGGACGAAGTGCGACCGGCGATTCTTTGATTTCAGTCTCCATATCTTCAATTACTTGAGGTTCAAGAATACCATTATTCCAGACCCAATCTACGCCTTCCATTATACCATTAACAAAAGCATCAGGCGCGCTGGGGTCTTGTACGATATCTACCGTACTAAGAATAAAGTCTTCTTTGACGTAATTTACGCCATTTTTTGTCTCAAGACTTCCCATACCACGAGTTGAGACACCCAACCGTACACCACCCGATAGAAGACCTTTCACAATCTTTCCCATTGGGGTATCCAGTATTTGTGCCTTTCCGACCACATTATTACCTTCCATTTTAAGGTTGGTAATGAGGTGCGAAACTTTATCCAAGTTAACAGTAGGGCCTTCTGGATGATTCAACTCACCCACGGCTCTTTTTTTGCTAACCTGTTCAGTAACATATTTTCCCACAGCCGATTCCATAATTGGCTTTGGGTATACTCTACCGTTTCTATTCTTTTTATCCGCTTGTGCAAAAATTCCTTCGATTACGTAAGATTTCTCTCCGTTCTCTTTGGCTTCGATAATGCACTCTACGTCATTATTCTCATTAAATTCTGTAATAAGTTTCATTATAGTTTACCACCTAATTCTTTTACAGTACTTTTTAGTGCTTTCATGGCCTCTCCCTGAGACTTAAATGTGTCCAATTTGTCTCCATCAATATAGACAACAAACCCCTTGGGTTCTTTTGATATCGATACCTGAACCTTAGAGATTCTTCCTCCAGCTTTACTGGAGAAAACTGTTTCACCTTTTACGGTTTTCTTTTTTTCTCTAATTTCTTTAAAAGACTTCACATTTGCACCTTTACATAGTATTTATACAAATTAGGTTCTTAAGATGCACTTTTTTTATGCAACTTCTTCTTCAGCCACTTCATCGACAGCCTCAACTTCATCTGAAGTTTCTTCTGTTTCTTCTACGTCATCTTCCATTGCAGATTCTAATTCAGATTCCATATCTACTTCCTCTTCCTCTGAAGGAGGATCGAAAACGTCAGCAGCCACCGCGATTTTTTCAGCGTCTAAGGCTGTGTCCATTTTGTTACCAAGGACTGAATTAAAAATAGTTTCCGCTCTATTAAATTCTTTTTGACTAATAGCATCAACTAAATCATTTACTGTTACTTCTCTTTCGTCTACCATATTATACCTCAAGGTCATCTTCTGTTTCGTCATCGCCTTTTTCATTTTCAGCTTCGACTTGTTTTGCCATCTCTTCAATATCATCATCACCAAATCGCATGACATTCTTCATCACCCACTCACGTGAGAAATATTCCCCAACATACTGAGAAACTTGATCCATAGTTTGTAATCTTTCTCTCAATATTTCAGATTCTTTTAATTCCGCAAAATGATTATCACGCAAAAAGTCTATATTAATATCATTTTTCCACTGATCCCAATCTAGCTCTGTACAGATTCCTTTCAACAAACATTGTTTCTTAAGAATACCTATGAATAAATAAGAAAATTTCTTTCTTAATCTGTCTACAAATTTCTGAAACTTAACCTCATCTCGGTTTATTTCTGTAGCTCTTCCTAAACTAAATTGCGCTTCCTGTTCTAAACGATTCATTGGGACATTTAATGAACGATACACTTTCTTCTGAAAATAAATTATATCATCTATCTGACCCAAATTTTCACCGCCTGGAAGGGTACTTATTTCGGTTCCTCGACCACCTTCTCGTCTAGGTAACCAAAAATCTTCCAACATTGACATATGTTTTCTATCGTCTTTCATTTCACCAGTACTCGCATCGTATACTAACTTGTTTCGATAACGAGTCATGATATCTTTCATGTGTGATTCCGCTTTACCTTTCGGCAAATTACCCACATCAATATAAAATATTCTTCTTTCAGGCGCACGTGCAAGTCTGTAAATCACAAGGGAGTCTTCCATCATTCTCAGTTGATTGACAGGCTTTATGACTTTATGTAAATGTGAGACGACACGTTTCTTTTCTGGATCTAAAAGACCAGATGTGACATATGAAATTGAATCTGGTGATATTTTAACACCAGTATTAGAACCTGCCTTTTCCTGAAATATATAAAATTCTTTAGTCTTATCTACAATTTTCGCACCAGTCGTGGGGTCTTTTTTGTATTCGACTTCTTTTACCTTTCTCACCTTTGTTGAATCTATTGGACGTATTTCTTGAATACCAGCCTTTAGATTACTTTCATTAACCAATAAATGGTGATATATTCTTCCATCAACATACCAACTTCTAAACAAGTCATGTCCATGTTCTTCGAAGTTTAACATCGAACAAACATTTTCAAACTCTTCGTTAAGAACTTTTTTTATTTTGTCGCTTGTTTCTACCTTGTCTAAATCCAATTTTACCGAAGATTCTAATTCAGAAGCGACAATAGATTCGTTAATAATATCTTCGATGGCCGCGTCCACTTCGGGGTGTTCTGCGATTCCGCGATATTTTTTAATTAGTTGGTGATTATCTTTTGCAGAAGTTCCGTTTATGTCAACGTATTGGCCAAAGTGCGACCCTGACGCTGTTACATATCCAGCACCATCTTCGTCAACTTTAGGAACTATAGACGGAAGTTTTTTGTTTTCCAGTTCTTTTGGTTTCGAGCCAGATCTTTTTAACTCGAATCCGAATAATTTTAGAATACTATTATCTTGTTCTGCCATATCCTTTTTACCTTATAACATAGTTCGGAGAGGATATTTCCTCTCCGTACCACATACTTATACTAATATTAACTAGTAGTATTCGCTTCCCAATACTGAACCTGAAACTCAGCAGTGAACTCTTCGAGAGTATCTACTGTATCATAACTTAGTTCAATTGCACTTAGATTTGTAGGGAAACATCCTCTGAAGTTATAAGTTTTTAGGACTGATCCGTCTTTATCCAATTGTTCTACAAGCAGATCTGCCTGATATCCGACTGGATTAGTTATACCTGTATTTGCACTATGACCGTTTATTCCATTCATCCACTTTTCTAATGCATTACGCACTTCGAAACCTGTGTCGTTAATGATTGTTGGACTCCATACCTCAAAGGTACGATCTCCAGCAATTTTTAATTGTCTTCCTCGAAATGGAACTTCGATAACATTCATTACAGACGCTGGTAATTGTGCAGCTTTACACATAAACGAAGTTAATTCTACATCTCCGCCCGCATATGCTGGGAAATTAACAGTTGCACGAAATAAATTAGGTCGTGCTCCGCCACCTTTTAGTTTTGCTTTAAAATCATCTACTCTTAATGACATGTCTATTCCCCTTATACCGTACCAACTACTTCTTCAAACTCGACACCAGTTCTAACTGCTACGAAGTTTAATGTTACGTAGTTGATAGATCGTGCTGGTTTGATGAAGACAGAAGCTACAAATTCATTGCGGTCTACAACTTCTGGTGTGTTATTTGTTTCATCACAAACAACCCTAAAGTCACTGATTCCGCGTCTTCCTTGAACTTCTCGTAGGAAGGGTTCGACTATATTCACGAACTCTGCTCGAGTAAATTCATCGTTAAATTCAAACATGACGTTTTCGCCCGCTTGACTGATTGCCCTTTCGATTACTAAGAATAAACGTCTTACGTTTATCCTGTCAAATGCTGATGGGCGTTTTAGATAGGTTTTATCACCGAATAACATTATACCTTGACCAGGCACACTAATTATTGGATTGACTCCACTCTTATACATTGTATCTCTTTCAGTTTTACTTGGATTGTCTGATAACTCAGTGACACCTAAGTACATACCTCTACGAGATCCAGCTGGTGAAAACCACGGCGCGCTTACTGAATCAGAAGATGCCATAATTCCTGCTGTAGACGCAGAAGCTGAAATCGTCACATACTTATCATTGTATTTGTCATAAACTTTTAAACCAGCCTGTACGACAAATGCATAACTACTCGCTGTCAGAGTAGCGTAATCGGTAGTAATGCTTCCCGTTGTAGGAATTGAAACCACAGCAACACAATCTTTTCTTTGTTCTGCTATTGAAATCATTTTATTGGCAACATCTACTGTCGCCACATGTATTTCGGGAGATATTAAAAAATCAATCTGAAAGTCATCTTTATTTGCAAGTTTATCAAAACAAGATAAAACATGAGCTTTAGTACTAGATGAGTTTGAACCTCCAGATAAATCGAAAGTACCTGCTGATGGAACGTCTGATAAAGTTATCCATGATGATCTAGAGTTAATTACATCGACAACGTAGTTATTAGTTCCATTAGATGTTTTTGCTCCAGGCTGAGAAGAGACGAAATCAAAAGTTTCTACAACTTCACCGCTAACTTTGACGGCAACATGCATTTCATCGCCTTCAGGTGATGCATCAAAATAACTCGAAACCGAACTATCATCGCTCGAATCTCCAACACATACCTGTATTGAGTCTCCAAGAGCGCCTTTGTATTTGGCTATAAACTGTGCATCCGAAGACTTACCACCTTCAGCTGTGTTTACAACATATAAACTAGAAGAGTATTTTAAGAAGTGTGCTGCTGCTAAAAATGATTCAGAACCAACACCTCCACTTGTGGGATTACCAAAAACTGTAGCTAATTCCGATTCGTTTCCGATTAGAACTGGCGTGTCTGGGCCCCAATTAAAGTCACCCACGATAGCACCAGTTGTAGATGTGACCGCAGGCACTACGCCTGTTAGGTCTATCTCACGAATAGAAACCGCTGGAGACTCAGAAAATTTAAGAGTCATAATAGTGTCCTTTTATGTTAAGGTATAATAAGTTATTCATAATACGGAATTCTTTCTCAATAGTTCTATTTATAATTTTTTAGTTCTTTACGACCAATCTTCATTAAAATCACCAATGTTATCCATATGATGCCATCCATCAGTTTCTCTACTTTCTATCTCATTCATGTAATCAGTGCCATCATCAATCATACCAAAGGGAGGAACGTCTTCTTCTATTGCAGCCATTTTTTCTTCAAACATCATTCTTTTTAGATCAATATCTGTCATGTCAGAAAAGAACTGAGTAGAGACAAAATACCCAAACAAAACTAAGTTCATCATCAAGTCATCATGATTGCCACTTGACGCTTCGTATGAATTACCCCTTGCGGTAAATGTGGAAATTTCTAATATAGTCTGTTCGTCACAAACCTCAAGTTTATGATTTTCTAATAAATCTTTTAGGGCAGAACAACCAAGACGTTTCACCTTGCGTGTCATTTCCAATCCGAGAGCGTTTGCCTTGATAGCGGACTCTACATGCAAGTTTTCATATTCTAATTCATAATGCAATCCGTAACAAACCATCTGACCTTGATCATTAGACTCCACAACCGTGTATGCGTTATTGTAGAGAGTTGAATATTTATAAATAATATTTGGAAATAGGATCGGAGAAATACTATTATTGCGATAGACCGCAACCTGTTTAAAGGGTTGGACAGTAATGTCGATTACGTTAAACGTACTGAAATCCTGACCTCTTCCACGAGCTACATCCACTAAAGTGATGTATTGATGATCCTTTATAGGATCTTTATAAATTAACAAATCGCCTTGTTCTAAGGCCCTTCGATATGGTTTTGCCCTGAGCTTTAACAGCGTATCCCCATTGATAAGTGTATTGCCTGTACCAAAAAAGGTGTTTCCGAACTCTTGATCAAATTGCATTTTCGAGGTGTTTGCTATCGTCTCTTCTTTCCATTTTTCATCTCGATTAGGTACATCCCACCAATTTACTTCGAATGATTTATATTCATTAGTTCCTTGTTGAGCGCCTGTCCATATTTTTTCAAACACATTACCGATACCGTTTGCGGTAGAACAGATAATAACTTTAGTATTTCTACCAGAAGAAATAACTGGATAAGTCGATGTATAAAACTCCGCATCGTTTTCAACAAACGCAAACTCGTCTAGGAAAAGAAGGTTTACAGACATACCACGAATAGAAGAACCTGAAGTTGCAGAAGCCACAATACGAGAATTGTTGCTGAATTCTATTGATCCTTTATTTAATGCTTTACATCCAGGCTGTAAAAAGAAAGGAAGATTTTCCAACATTAAAGTGACACGTGCTAACATCTCTCTCGCAGTTGCACCTTTGTTCGCGAGAACAGCAATAGTTTTTTCTGGATGAAACAATGCATACCATAACAGATATGCTACAGAACTTATAGATTTTCCAGATTGTCGGCAGGCTAAAACGATGGAGAATCGATTATCATTGAAATGATCGAACATTTTTTCTTGATAATCGTAAAGTTCAAAAGGTATGAGACCTTTATCTAAGGATATGATTTTAACATAGACACGTGCAAAGTACGCTGGATCGTCCATGCATTTTTTGTATTCGAGAAGTTTCTTTTGTGTCCACTCCTCTTCTACACCGTCACGTTTTACATTTGGATTGCCTAGATAGTGAGAAGCAACACTAAATTTACTTTGATCCAGTACTGTCGATTGCATCATTTATTTCTATCACGTTTTTATCATCTTCTATTTTATTCAACATTCTTTGGAGATCAGTAGTTGAACCTATAAAAACATTATTATTTGTCGTTCCGTTAGGAAGAGCCTTAGTGTCGTCTGGTTTATTGATTTCCTTATGTTTTTTGTTTAAGTCCATAAGTTTATCGTTCACGTCAGATATATTTTTTATCATACCAGACAAAACTTCAAACGCTCTAGGATGTTCACTTTCACGAGCAACCTCAATCATCAATTCTAAAGACTTTCTACCCTTTTCTATAAGGTCGTAATATGTTTCTCTAGAATGTTCATAATCATTATCAATGTTTTTTTCTTTATTAGAACTCATTACCATCACTGTCTAAGTATTTCACGTTAAATCCATAATCACTATCAGGACTTATTTCAATAGGATCGGGAGTAATATTTATAGTTTCAACAAATTGATTTTCATTCGCAGCAAGTATATTTAAAGGTGAGTTGACCTCTCTAATAATCGCTCGATCTCTGTCAGGCCCATAAAAATTAATTTTCATCTGAAAATCTAAAGTATAAACAATAGTTCTTCTTTGTTCGAATCCACCTTCAAAATCATCGGAAAAGGTAACTCCCTGTAAAACGACTGGAACGTCTTCCTTTACGTCTGGATAATCGACAAACGGTTTTACCGTCAAATTATATTGTGGCGCAAAGTAAGGAATGATCTGTTCAACAATCTGCAAAGCATCATCTTGGGATTTTGCATAAATGTTTAATTGAAACTGAATATTATAAGGAACTCCAGTATATACTTTTCTTCCTTTGGTGTTGTCCGCAGCCAATGTCTCTCTATATGCATTTACTTTTGGTAACTGTCTTATAGGATCATAAGACATATCTACAATCTCGAATGACATTCGAGGAAGTTTCATCGCTACTCTTCTTTCAGCTTGTTCACCGTCAGCCATTGCGGACAGTCTTTCTAAAAAGTTTCTTTTAGGTGCATATGACAATGGAACTTTAACCTGTGAAATAACTTCATTAGATGCGTTCGTTCTAATAACATGAATATTATTAAACAAAGAACCAAAGATAGATACAGTAGTTCTCACTCTCTTATTGTAAAAATGATTTCCAAACATTATAACGGATCTCCAAATGGATTGGACTCACTAAAGTCTAAAAAGTCTGCTTCAAAATCGTCAAAGACTTCATTCTGTGCATCAGCCTGTATGTCTTGTATTTCCACTATTGATGATGGTATCCAACTTGCAGTTTCACTTGTTACTGGAGCGTCAGTTGACCATAAATGAAATTTACCATCTGTCGCGCCTGTGTGTGCGATTGATAGAATTTTGGTTTCACTATTCCAAGTACTAACTTCTCCTTTAATGGTGTAGTCTGTGTTAACTTGTGTCACGGTCTGATTGTCTAAGAAACTTCCACCAGATATTGGAGCGGTTACAGTAACCGTTGGTGGACTTGTGTATAAGCTTCCCTGATTATCTATTATACCACCAGTGACCACACCATTCTCTATTTCTAATGTAACCTCCGCAGTAGTTCCACTGGAATCTTCTGGAGATGAAAATGTTGCGGTTGGTAGAGATGTATAAAACCCTCCGCCGTTATCAATATTTAGATCTGTGACTTTACCATCACTATCAATAACAGATGTTAATTCAGCTGTCGTAGAAGAATACTCAGACATTGTCAGTTCGTATTTAAACGCTGATTCTTGTTCTACGATGTCTATTCCTTCTATTCCAGTATCAAAATCTTCGTCATTATATTCGAACAACTCACACTGTAACCTGAAGGTAGGTAGTTGACTTAATTGATAGAAAGGCGATTCTGTTTCGACTTTCATTATTTGGAAAATAGATTCAGAAACGGGAAGAAATATTAAATCCCCCTCTCTAGGTCTAAACTTTTGAGATTCTAAAAAGTCACCGATTAAACCTTGCCATCTTTTTCTGGCTACGACAAATGTTGCTTGGTCTCTTAATTCGATACCAAATTTAGTGAATAGATCACCTTCACCTTCGAAACCTTCGGTGTTTTCGATATACATTTCAACTTTGTATGATTCGGAAAAACGTGATGGAACGTCATCAAGGAAGATTTTATCTTTGTTTATTATTTCTCTGGGGAGATAATATACATCTTGTCCATAAAATTGTATGGACTCAATGATCAAATCTTCGTAAAGATTCTGTTCATTTCTTACGGATTGACTTATATAACGATTAGTGGCCATATCAACCTACAAAGAAGATCGGGCCTTCGTCTTCCTCTTCTCTAAACTTTTCCATAATCTTTTCAATGTCCTGTAACGAATCTTCGTATATTTGTCGAGCGTTTACAGTAACACCGCCAGGCAAAGTCATTCCATCAAACTTAGTGAGGTTAGTACCCCATTGTTTCTTGACAAGAGCCGTTGTGTAAGATTTTACGAATGGATGATTCCAAAGTGAGTTGTACTCGTATGTTGAGTTTGGAGTTCGAACTCCATAAATCTCAAAGACTACATATTGACCTACTGGAACTTTGGATTTTCCTAAGAAGAAATTTACTCTATTATTTTGTCTATCAAATGTTATTTCTGGATGACCAGAAAGTTTCATATCTAACATTGATAGATGTTGTTGCATTTGTTCATAATATGCCATATCGCCGGCATAATTATTTAAATCTGTAATGTCGTTCAACATCATTTGATATTTGATGTCAAAGAAATTGGTCTGTCCCTGAACAGTATTAACAGGCAACATTCTGACAACCGACATAACATCTACACCAAAATCGATGTATCCGTTGTCGATGTCATCCTGTGTTAATTGATGTGATAAATATTGTCTCTTCGATCCGTCTGGGTGATGTTCACGAAACCATTGTAAAGCTTCATCAACTCTATCGTCCAGTTGATCATCGTCAATATTTACTTCTACTACTGGATGTCCTAAAGACCTCAAGCAGTAATCCATCAACTCGTCTTTATTATTCGGCACCATAACTTATTCCTATGTTATAACAAGGGTGCCATCAAATGACACCCTGTTATATTTATACAAGTTTATTAGTTAACTAATGTACCGTTTGCATCATAAATGTTGATACGATAGTGTGTACCGTGGTTTCCATCTAATTTATCAGCATCATCTACCGATAATCCAGAAGCATCCGCTGGTTGTAACGCAGTATTAGCGACTGTACTTACAGATGAAACTGTAGTCGAGTCTGCCTTACCAGCAAGAGCAGCAGTAACAGTTGAAGCAAAGTTTGCATCGTCACCTAACGCGGCAGCCAA
>TARA_B100001093_G_scaffold510652_1_pt1 | contig 14384 bp, 13 predicted proteins | sample TARA_B100001093 | Tara Oceans TARA_B100001093 (sample SAMEA2623116) | marine metagenome | biome: marine biome (ENVO:00000447); feature: surface water layer (ENVO:00002042); material: "saline water (ENVO:00002010), including plankton (ENVO:xxxxxxxx)" | depth 5 m
AAAAATTAATATCTAAATAGGAGAGAAAAAACATGTCAATAAATTTACATAATTATGCCAAGAAAAATGGTATCGAATATTTTTTTGTAAGCTTTGTCGATATGTTTGGGATATTAAGATCAAAATTAGTTCCCTCTAGAGCTATAGATGAAATCCAATCTGAAGGAGCAGGCTTTGCTGGTTTTGCAACTTGGCTTGATATGTCTCCATCTGACCCTGATATGTTTGGAATGCCTGATGGAGATAGTGTAATACAATTACCTTGGGATAAAAAAATTGCTTGGGTTGCCTGTGACTTATACATGTCTGGTAAGCCAGTTGAGGCATCACCTAGAATTGCATTAAAAAGACAAATGGAAAAAGCAGCCAAGTTAGGAATGTATATGAAGTCTGGAGTTGAATGCGAATACTTTTTAGTGAACTCTAATGGTACCGAATTATCAGATTTAAAAGATACTCAAGAAAAACCTTGTTATGACTCTTCAGCCTTAATGAGAAGATATGATGTAATTACTGAAATATGTGATTCAATGATTGAGCTGGGATGGAATCCCTATCAAAACGATCATGAAGATGCTAACGGTCAGTTTGAAATGAATTGGGATTTTTCAGATTGTCTAGTTACCGCTGATAGACACGCTTTTTTCAAATTTATGACTAAGACCATCGCTGAAAAAAATGGCTTGAGAGCTACATTTATGCCTAAACCTTTCACAAACTTAACTGGTAATGGTTGTCATAGTCATATTTCAGTTTGGGATAAATCAGGTAAGAAGAACTTATTTCATGACAAGAAAGATGAATTAGGTTTGTCTAAAACTGGCTATAATTTTCTTGGAGGAATTGTTCATAGTGCTGACAAAATGGCAGCAATTTTTAATCCTACAGTAAATAGTTACAAAAGAATTAATGGATCTGTCACTCTTTCCGGAGCAACATGGTCTCCAAGCTCAATTACTTGGGCAGGCAATAATAGAACACATATGGTTCGTGTTCCAGGTCCTGGTCGCTTTGAACTGAGGTTGATGGATGGCGCTTCTAATCCATACCTACTTCAAGCTGGAAGTTTAATGCTAGGTTTAGATGGAGTGAATAATAAAAGAGATCCAGGAAAGAGATTAGACATCAATATGTACACAGAGGGCCACAAGGCAGGAAAAGTAAAAAAGCTTCCATTAAATTTATTGGACTCTATTCGTAATTTCGACGCATCTACAATAATTAGAGAAGGTTTTGGAAACCAATTTGTTGATAGCTACGTAAAATTAAAGAATAAGGAATGGGAGTCTTACAATAAACATCTCTCCGAATGGGAAAGAAATACAACACTAGACTGTTAAAAATATGCTATCACCTGACGTACTCAGAGAAAAGTTTTTAGACTGGCAATGTCAATCTAGAATACAAGCTTTTAGAACTCAAAATGGAAGACCAAACTCTTCGATGTCACCTTTATTACTTGATAAAAAAGGTGATGAGTTGGCACGCATAATAGTTGTGATTACTGAAAATAATCCTACTAATACAACTAAAATGTTTGAGCATATTAACAGAGCAACTTATGATCCAGCTACTCGATTTGATAAAATGAATAAATTTCTTTCCTCTGAATATTTTTTGGATAGAAATAATTTCTCTGACTCCGTTTTTGCAACATTTCCATCAAAATCATCTCTAACAAAAAAAATTATTAAAGATGGTTCTTGTATTTTAGACTTTATCCATTTGTCCACTAATTATAGGTTAATATGCACTCCTTTTAAATTAGATACAGATGAAGATCATTGGGAAAATATCTATTGGCATAATAGGAATTTTAATCCTGGGTTAGGGTCTGATATTGATGTAGTTAAGTTTATTCCCAACTGGAAAAAATCAAAGCTTATTAGAATTACTGACTAAAAAAAAGGGGTAAGTATTACCCTACCCCTTAAATCTTAAATAATAAAATGTACTCTACTCTACAAGTTTAAAGTTTTCACCTTTAGTATAAGTCCTCTTAAGTTGAACAAGAGGATGATTTGGTGACATTTGAAATTTAATTAATAATTCCCTTGCTAACATATCTCTATCTTGTTGACCTTTAGGAAGTTTAATTTTTTTTGGTAGTGTTATCCATGCGTTAGCATTTCTATCAAACACCGCTGGAGTATCACCTTCGAAACCCATATGAATGTCTTCTAACCAATTCAAATCATCCCAACCCATAATATCAATATACTTTTTAAGAAATGGAGTTAAGTGTTTGTAGTCAGGTATTAAATTAACATCATAACGATAACCGATATGTTGACCGATCATCTTTTCTCTTGATGATTTAATTTCCTTATCTTTTAACTTAGCACCACCAACAACTTTGTAGCCAGTTTTTGTATCTTTACTCTTAGCTGAAGTTTTTTTCTTTGAACTACTAGGAGATTTTTTCTTTGCAGTTTTTTTCTTTGTTACCATAAGTTATTTCCCTCCCTTTAAATTGAGTGATAGTTGTCAACACCAACAGTCAAGTCAGTACCTGCTAAAGGAACTTTAGCCATTGCTGATGACTCCATAGTTAGAGCAGCTAAATCTTCAGGCTCAAGTGAGTGGATATTAGTTTTTCCACAAGCTCTTGCCAACATTTGGCACTCAAGTGTCATTGTACTTAATAGGTTATAAACTCTATCTGCAGCTTCAGTTGGATCTAATCTACTTCTTAGAACTGGATCTTGTGTTGCAACACCCACAGGACATCTTCCTGTATGACAGTGGTAGCAGTAACCGGCTTCAACACCCATTTCTTTTTCGTAGTCTGCTTCTGGGATATCTTTATTACAGTTAAGCGCAACTAAACCGGCAGTTCCGATGGCGATAGCATCAGCACCAAGAGCTATAGCTTTAGCCATATCCGCTCCATCTCTGATACCTCCAGCAAATACAAGAGAAACTTCTCCAGATTTACCAACATCATCTAATGCTCTTCTAGCTTCTCTTACAGCAGCGATTCCAGGTATACCTGTGTTTGCAGCGGCGATGTGTGGACCGGCAGCAGTTGAACCTTCCATACAATCTAAAAAGATTGAATCGGGATCACATTTTGCGGCCATACGAACATCATCATAAACTCTAGAAGCACCAATTTTTAATTGAATAGGAACTTGGTTATCAGTTAACTCTCTTAACTCTTGGACTTTTAAAGCTAAATCATCAGGACCCATCCAGTCAGGATGTCTAGCTGGTGATCTTTGATCGATACCAGCAGGTAGAGATCTCATTTCAGCAACTTGGTCAGTAACTTTTTGACCCATTAAATGTCCACCCATACCGACTTTTTGACCTTGTCCAATAAATACTTCAATAGCATCAGCTAATTGAGCATGATGAGGGTTAAAACCGTATCTTGATTGAATGCATTGATAGTACCATTTATTAGAATATCTTCTCTCATCAGGAATCATTCCACCTTCACCTGAACAAGTAGCACTTCCTGCCATTGCAGAACCTCTAGCTAAAGCAGTTTTAGCTTCATAGGATAATGCACCAAAACTCATACTTGTAATGTAGACGGGTATATCTAGTTTGATGGGATTCTTGGCTCTAGGACCAATTATCGTTTCTGTTAAACACTTCTCTCTATATCCTTCGATAACAAATCTAGTTAATGTACCTGGTAGAAAAACCAAATCGTCCCAATGAGGGATTTTTTTCATAAGAGCCATACCTCTCATACGGTAACGACCTAGTTGTGCTTTGATATGGATGTCATCCATCACTTCAGGAGTGAAGATTGAGTTTTTTCCTAATAATTGCGTATTACGTTTTGTCATTTTTTCTAACCTAAGATACCTTTCTTTTCTGCTGGCTCTAAATTGTCATAATTCCACAGCATTCTTCCTGCCACATACTTCTTAAATTTAGAAGCTGGAACACCACAATCGATTTCAGCATTTTTTATTTTTTGTTCTAACCATCTCACTTCATGATCATTCATTTCACCTTCAACACAGTCAGTACCTAAAGATTTAGGCTCACCTCCGACGAAGATAATTCCGTCATACATAGAGTCACCCATATTTGCGCTAACATTACCACAAACAATGATACGACCTCTTTGCATCATAAATCCAGTATATGCTCCAGCATTACCACCAACTAAGATAGTTCCACCTTTCATATCAATACCAGTTCTTGCACCAGCATCTCCCTTACAGATTAAATCACCACCTCTAAGAGCTGCACCAAAACATGATCCTGCGTTATTTTCTACAACAACCTTACCAGACATCATATTTTCGGCACATGACCAACCAACTCTTCCATTAATTCTAACAGTAGGTCCGTCAATACAACCAACACCAAAATAGCCTAAGCTACCTTCAAATATTAAGTTTAATTTATTAAGTATTCCTACACCTAATGCATGCTTAGCACCGGGATTTTTAATAACAATTGAACCGTAACCTTTTAGAAGTGCATTTCTTACCTTTTGGTTAAGTTCTTTACCGTCAAGATCTTTGCAATCAATTTCGGTTCTTTTATTAAAATCAACATCATGGTTACCATAATACGTAAAATTTTCTTCCTCAGTAACTTCAAAAAATAATTTTTGAGATCTTCCAGATAAATTTTCGTCTTGGAAAGCAGTTACTTTTTTTTCTAAACCTGCCATACTTTTACCTCCGCTTCATATGGGTCGTACGTTATAATTTCATGGGGAAAAATATTTCTAATTGCAACTTCTTCAGAAGCACAAGCGACGATATCTTTTCCTTCGTAAATGACCATAGGTTTTGCAGCCATATGATCTTTAGCCATACCTAATTGATTTTTAGTTGAAACAATGTAAGTGAAAACACCATCTAGCTCATCTAGACTATCATTCATTGCTTGTTCTAATTCAATTCCTTTAGACATTTTATCGGCAATATAAACTGCAATAATTTCCGAGTCACAATTAGAATTAAAGCGATAACCACTTCTCTCTAATACTCTTCGATTACCCCAATAATTAGTTAGTTGTCCGTTATGAACGACAGCTACATCCTGATATGGAAATGCCCAATAAGGGTGAGCAGATTTAATATCCACATCAGACTCAGTTGCCATTCTTGTATGGCCGATACCATGAGTTCCCATAAATTTACCAAGACCATATTGATCTGCAACGACTGTTGCATCACCAAGATCTTTTATCAACTCAAGACCTTTTCCAATTGATAAGATTTCAGTTTTTTCAACTGTCTCTATCGCTTTTGCCAATTCTTCTAGATTTTCACTTTTATAAGTAAATTCATAGCGAAATGCGTAAGGAGTACTTGATGACTGCTTGGTAATCTTTGCTCCATGTTCCTTCATTAGTGCGTCCACTTGTTTCTTACGATCCTTAAGAACTTCTGGATCCTCAGTCTTAGCTGAACCTTTTACCTCAGCTGCATTTTCAGATATTTTAAATCTGAGAATAAAGCCAGTTTTCAAAGGTGTACCATACATAGCATAACCAGTTGAGTCTGGACCTCTATGTTTAATACCTTGAAGCATTAATCTCATTTGTTCGCCGACATTAACGCTTTTCTTACTTCTATTAATTACTCCTGCTATTCCGCACATTTCGCTATTCTCCTTATAATTATTTCTATGGTAGGCAATCCAAGTATTTATCAAGATCCCACTGAGTTGGAGTAGCAAGAAATTCTTCCCACTCATCAGTTTTGTATTCTGTAAATACTCTTAACATATCTCCAGGCATAGCGTCTTGAATAACTTTATCTTTTGAAAGTTTTTCTAGAGCTTCACCTAAAGTCATTGGTAATTTTTCTTTACCTTCATTAGCTTCATACATATTAGCTTGTTCAGGTTTACCTGGATCCATTTTTTCAGAAATACCATGGCTAAATGCTTTAAGTAATCCTGATCCCATAAGGTAAGGGTTATGAGCAGAGTCTACTGAACGGTACTCAAATCTACCTGGTGCAGAAACTCTTAAACCACAGGTTCTATTTTGGAAACCCCAGTCTGCATAAACTGGTGCCCAGAAACCTGCGTCCCAAAGCCTTCTATATGAGTTAACAGTTGAAGAACCAATTGATGTGAGAGCTGGAAGATGTTCCATAACCCCACCAATTGCCTGAAGTCCAATTTTACCTGGAATTTTATTATCATCAGTATCGGGCATGAACACATTCTCGCCACCACTTCTATGATGATAAACTTGCTCCATACCAGGAAGCGCCTTAACGTCGTTTCCACAAGGGATTACTTTGTCAGTTCCGTCTTTCCATAAAGAAATATTTGTATGACAACCAGAGGCTGAAACACCAACAAAAGGTTTTGATAAAAAACAAGCTATCAAATTAAACTCTCTAGCTACTTGAGCACAAATCTGCCTGTATGTTGATAATCTATCCGCGTTCCTCACTACGTCATCATAATTAAAGTTAAGTTCTAATTGACCTGGAGCATCTTCATGATCACCTTGAATAATATCAAGACCCATTAGACGGGAATATTCAATAACTTTCATATAAACAGGTCTCAAAGATTCAAATTGATCTATATGATAACAATAAGGTTTTGAGTAGCCTGCGCCAGTAGGAGTTCCATCTTCATTTTTTGTCAACCACATCATTTCAGGTTCTGTACCAGCTCTTAATTCGAGGCCATGCTTATCCTTAAATTCTTGGTGATGTCTCTTTAAATTACCACGACAATCAGAAGTTAAAAAACCACCTGGATCTTCATCTTCTTCTCTGTTTCTAAAACATGTACAAAAAACTCTAGCGATTCTTTTATCCCAAGGAAGTTGCATAAATGTTTCTGGATCAGGGATACCAACAAGCTCATGAGCTTCAGGCCCGTAACCAATATAGTTACCATTTCTATTAGTAAATAAATTTGCCGTTGAACCGTAAACTAATTGGAAACCTTTTTTAGCAACATTTTCCCAATGATCAGCAGGATAACCTTTACCTACAATTCTTCCTGTTACAGAAATAAATTGAAAATAAATGTATTCAATACCCAGTTCATTAATTTTACTTCTTACTTTTTGTACGTTTTCATTTCTTTCTTTATCGGCAACGTATGTTTCTAATGCAGTCATTTTACTATTCCTCCTCCTTTACATCAACTCCACGGGAACGGGCTCTTAGAGACCGGATGTAATTTCCCTTGTTCATATCTAGAAAATCTGAATGGTTCTAAAATATCAGATTTTCCACCTAGTAATTCATCAGAGACTAAATCACCAATACCAGCCATCTTATAGCCATGGTTAGCATCAGCAATAATATAAACGTTCTCTCTGTACTGATCAAAAACAGGGAACCTATCGGGTGTTACACAACCAATACCACCTGCTTTTTGTTTTTTATAATTAGCATGACAACCAACAAATTGCTTTTGACAAAAAGCTAGAGCTGAAGTGAACTTATCTTCAAAAGATTCTCTTGGTTGGAATTCATTTGAATTGTGACCATAAGGATCTAAAGATACATCTTCATTAGCTTTTGTTACGTCATAGGGTGAAGAACCACCTTGAATACCATTTCTATAAACATCTGGCTTATAATAAAATCCCCACATTTCATTTTCATGAATTGCATGACCATTTTTATCAGACATCAGAGTTGCTTCTGTATCAACGTGAATAACAGGGTATTCAGTTCCTTTAGCAGTTCTATATGAATGAGGGTCTACGTCTAACTCCCCTTCTTCTAAAGCCATATAAGACCACATTTGCAAGTCGTCAGTAAAAGATCCATCTGGCTTTTTAATTTTAATTGTTTTTGGTAAGTCCAACATTTCCCAAAAATTTCTTACCCAAGGTCCTGCAGAGACAACTAACTGTTCGCATTCAATTGTACCATCACTAGTTTCAACTGATTTAACCGCCTGACTTCCACTTGAGGTATTAAGTGAAGTAACAGTGACACCCTCTAAAACTTTTGCACCAGCACTAATAGCTAGCTTATGGAAACCTTCAATAGCTCCTCTATTGGCACCATATCCTGTTTTCTTTTCATGAAGAACAGAAGTAATACCTTGGGCTTGCCAGTCAGGTAAAAGATCTTTCATGTATTTATCGCAATCAGCTTCACCTTCAATAAATTCAGAATCAAATCCCATTTCTTTTTGTTGTTGATAAACAGATGACATACCTTCGTGCATTAATTGAGAATTAATTTGCATGTAACCAACTGGTCTGTAAGTCAGTGCTTCTGCATTTGCATTCCAAACTTTTACTGAGTGATCCATAAGATGCCTCATTGCAGGTTGAAAATAATTATTTCTTACGATGCCACAAGCTACGCCACTTGCACCGTCGGCCACTTTAGATTTTTCTAAAACAACAACTGAATTTTCTTTTAATTGGCCTTTTTTAGCAAGCTTTTGACAAAGATGCCAAGCAGTGCTCAGACCATGAATACCTGCTCCTATGATAAGGTAGTCACATTTAGATGGTATGCTCATAATTCCTCCGATTTATAAGTTGATATTCTAGTGACTGAGTGTAGAAAAACATATGATGTTTCATTATATGAAACAATTTAACAAGCTAAATAGCTTTATTTATCAACAATTAAGTTAGTTATTTTTATTGAGGCATTTTGTAGTATTTTAATGTAATCAGGTAATTGTTTTGGTGACATCAAGACCTTACTTCCTGAAAAAGATATACCTGCAAAAGATCTCTGATCATGATCAAGAATAGCAACACCTACACCATAAACGTTATCAAATGTCTCAGCATGATTAAGCGAATATCCTTGTTTACGAATCGTGTTTAATTCTTTTTTGAGAGATGTAATATTTTCTATTGTGTGATTTGTATGAGGATAAAAATTATAGCTTTTGTAAATCAATGATATTTCATTATCCGGCCTGTAAGCAAGAATAACTTTACCAATAGCACAACAATGAGCATCAAGTCTCATACGAAAAGTTCTGAAATTTCCACTATCATTATTTGATGAGATTTTATCTGAATGCACAATTTGAGGTCCCTCTAACATAGCTAAATACGTAATCAATCCCGTCTGTTTTGAAATATCGTTTAAAATATCTTTAGACTCTTCAGATATAGATTGAAGGTAATCTGATATTTCTCCAAACTGAAAAGCTTTATGTCCCATCGTGTAGGTATTAGTCTCAGAGTTTTTATGAATATAACCTAGCTGATTCAAAACTGATAATAATCTAAAAGTTGTAGTTCTCGACATGACAGCTTTTCTGGAAATAGAACTTGCCTTGAGAGGGAAAACAGATTGAGAGAGTATTTCGAGAATTTTAAAAGACTTTTGTAATGATTTATTTATATATTTACTTTCCATACACTAAACTCCAAAATGTTTCATATAATGAAATGTGATATTATTACAAAATTTCATATTATGGAACAGAAATAAATTATTAAATGTAAAATTTATTCTCTAAATTTTCTTGAAATTTTTAATAAAAAATTAAAATTGTGTTAATAGTTATTCTTACTACCTGGAATCCAGTTAGTTCCTGATAAAGGCACACCTGCCATAGCTGCCGCTTCTACAGTTAAGGCACATAAGTCTTCAGGTTCAAGATTATGTAAATCATTTTTTCCACAAGCTCTTGCAATAGTCTGAGCCTCTAAAGTCATAACTTTTAAATAATTAGATAATCTTTTTCCTCCAGCTACAGGATCAAACCTTTTCATAAGCTTTGGATCTTGGGTGTTAATTCCAGCAGGATCTTTACCTTCATGCCAATCATCATAGGCGCCAGCAGTTGTACCTAGTTTTTTATATTCTGCTTGCCATTTAGGATCATTATCACCAAGAGCAATTAGAGCGGCAGAACCAATTGATACAGCATCAGCACCTAGTGCCATAGCTTTTGCAACATCCGCGCCATTTCTAATCCCTCCAGATACTATTAGTTGTACTTTTCTGTGCATGTCTAAATCTTGTAATGCTTGAACTGCAGGCCTTATACAGGCCAATGTAGGTTGACCAACATTTTCAATAAAAACTTCTTGAGTAGCTGCAGTTCCGCCCTGCATTCCATCGAGAACAACAACATCTGCTCCAGCCTTAACAGCTAAAGCTGTATCATAGTAAGGTCTTGAGCCTGCAACTTTTACAAATATAGGAACTCTCCAACCTGTGATTTCTCTTAATTCTAATATTTTAATTTCTAAATCATCTGGTCCGGTCCAATCAGGATGTCTACAAGCAGACCTTTGATCAATACCCTTAGGAAGCGTTCTCATGTCAGCAACTCTATCACTAATTTTTTGACCTAATAACATTCCTCCTCCACCTGGCTTTGCTCCTTGACCAATCACAACTTCAATAGCATCTGCTTTTCTTAAATCATCAGGGTTCATTCCATATCTAGATGGAAGTAATTGGTATACTAAATTTTTAGACTGGCCTCTCTCTTCAGGTGTCATTCCTCCGTCACCAGTTGTAGTTGAAGTTCCAGCTATACTAGCCCCTCTGCCAAGTGCTTCTTTAGCAGGTCCAGACAAAGCTCCAAAACTCATTCCTGCAATTGTAATTGGAATATCAAGATGTAATGGATTTTTTGCATACCTAGTACCTAGCTGCACTTTTGTACTACAAGACTCTCTATAACCCTCATAAGGGTATCTTGACATTGAGGCTCCAAGGAAAAGTAAATCATCAAAATGAGGTAGTTTTCTTTTTGAACCACCACCCCTAATATCATAAATTCCTGTTTCAGCAGCCCTTCTAATTTCTGAATTTGTATATTCGTCGAATGTCCAAGACTGCCTAGGGGTTGTTTTAAATTTATCACTCATTTATTAATATTCCGAAACATTATCTATATTGAAATTATATAATTTTCTTGCAGAACCGTACATTTTAAAATCTTTAGCATCAAAATTTTTTATGTTAGCTTTTTTTAATAAAGATTTTAATAATTCCATATCTTTTTTATTTATTTTTTTTTCTTCACAATCAGCACCTAAGGACTTAACAGTTCCTCTTACAAACAATTTTGCTTCATAGAGACTATCGCCTAATGCTTCGCCAGCATCACCACAAATAACCATATTGCCTGCTTGAGCCATAAATGCAGACATATGCCCAACAGATCCTTTGACTATAATATCTATACCTTTCATTGAAATACCACACCTTGAACTTGTATTACCATCAATAATAAGAGTACCACCATGAGCAGTAGCTCCAGCTGATTGAGATGCATTTCCTTTTACGTGCACCGTTCCAGACATCATATTTTCAGCAACTCCTGTACCTACATTACCTTCAATGGTGATGAGAGCTTTTTGATTCATGCCAGCACAATAATAACCAACATGACCTTTAACCAAAACTTCCATTTCATCTTTTAATCCAGCACAAACTGCATGATTACCAGTTGGATTTGCAACGAGATAATTTCTTAAGTTAGACTTAGGATCAAGATTTTGCAAAAGATCATTTACTTCTCTTAAAGTTTTTTTCTTTAGGTCTAATTTAATTAATTCCCCCATGAATACACTACTCCCGGTTCTGGTTCAAAAATTTTAGCCTTGTTAACCCCTGGCAGATGAGCCATTGCTTGAAACTCAGATGCGATAGCTACATAATCTTTTGTTTCAGCAATTACTGCTGGCTTACATGCAATTTCATCTCTAACAATAGCAAAACCTTCTCTTGTTCCAGTAATAAAAGTGTAGAAACCATCAAGGTCCTTTAAACCATTCACGAGAGTTTCTTTTAAAGATTTTTTATTAGATAAACTATTTGAAACATATCCAGCTGCAACTTCTGTATCATTTTCAGAGTCAAAAGACTGACCTTGTTTTAAAAGTTTTCTTCGTAAGTTATTATGATTTGAAAGGGAGCCATTATGAACGAGACATTCGTCCTGCCCTGTAGAGTAAGGATGTGAGCCATTGGTTGTAATAGCACTTTCTGTAGCCATTCTTGTATGTCCAATAGCATGAGTACCAGAAAACTTGTCTAACTGAAAATTTTTTATAACGTCATTTGGATTACCAACCTGTTTAAAAATTTCAATAGACTTTCCGTATCCAACTAAAGATACTTCTTTTAACTCAGTAGATATAAAAGAAACTATTTTTTTAGGATCTGAGTCTGAAGTTAAAATAACATGATCAGAATGTTGCTTAAGTCTTAATTTCTTAAATTTTTTTGTAATAATCTTTTTGAAAGTGTTAAAAGGATAATTATTTAAAAGGCAAACGGAGTATTTATATTCTTTAGCTTTTTTATTTTCAGAATATATGGCAAAACCTGCACTATCTGGACCACGTGTGGCCATCCCCTGCATCATTCCAGTTAGATATTTACCTAAATCTTTTGAAAGTTTTTTATTTTTTAAATATATACCGACGATGCCGCACATTTTTTATTCTCCAACATAACCATACTCTAAAGCTGCATCCGTAATACTGTGATAAAAAGAACCACCAAAACTACGAAGACAGAAAAGTCTGAAAGTTGGATTTACATCATCTACAAAATCAACAGTAAAGCTGATACCATTATAAGATGAATTGGCGCAATTATTTTTTTTAAATTCTGAACTATTTAAGTTTAAAGGAGATCCTTTTTTTAGAATATCAATCGCATGCTTACCAGAAATCTCTATACCAGCTCTTGAGTGAGATATATCAGTGGTAGCAAAATCTTCTTCATTCACAGAATTTACAATTTTAGATTTGATATTCTTATCTGAAGACACAAGTAAACAAATATCTGGGCCTGTCCAAAGAATTCTAGTTTCATTGTTAAAACTTACATGTGGGTAAGATTGAGGAAAATCGAGGTTATCAATTTTTATTGTTTCAGTTTTTATATTACTACTTTTGAATTTTGCTATTTGAAAAATTGAAAGATTTTTTAACTCCTTAACTTTTAATAAATCCTTAGTTTCAATATCATGATAATTACCAAAATTACCAATCTTATGATCATTATGTAATGCTGATACAACTATATTTGAATCGCTCATTAAACTCTTACTCTTTCCCCTTTAGGGTCTACATAATGGGATGAAACAATTTCAACTGGTATTGAAATATTTTTTAGGGGATAAACAGCAAATAGCTGTTGTCCAATTTTATTCTTACCATCTTTCAAAACTCCAATTGAGAAAGGGTTATTGTATTCAACACTCCAACATGATGAAGAAACGTGACCTAATTTTGGGTTTGGTAAAGAAGCTTTATCATTTTCAACTAAATGAGCACCTTCAGGAATTTTAGTTTTCTTGTCAACTGGAACTAAGCCTACTAAAGTTTGTCTTTCAGGATCTACGAAAGCATTTTTTTCTAAAGATCTCTTACCAATAAAATCCTTTTTTTGACTGACCATGCCTTGTAATCCTAGGTCATACGGAACTGCTCTTCCATCCAGTTCTGGGCCAGAGACATGACCCATTTCAATTCTCAATGTAGCTAAAGCTTCTGTACCGTAGGGCTGAATACCAAATTCTTCACCGACTTCCATAATCTTATTCCACATAAATAAACCATGATTAGACTCGACGTTAACCTCATAAGCCAACTCACCTGAAAATGAGATCCTATAAAGTTTTACATGTTTTCCTGAAATTTCAGTTTCAACTAGACCCATAAAAGGAAAAGCTTCAGTAGAAAAGTCAACAGATGGGAAAAGTTTTTTCATTAACTCTCTTGATTTAGGGCCAGCGATTGCTGCTCCTGACCATTGCTCAGTAGTAGACAATACATTAACCTTTAGTTCTGGCCAAACTACCTGGAGATAGAATTCTAAATGAGAAAGAACATTTGCGGCCTGAGCAGTAGTGGTTGTCATATGAAAGTGATTTTCAGATAATCTAGTAGTAGTGCCGTCATCAAATACCATACCATCTTCTCTTAACATAACGCCGTATCTGGCCTTACCAACAGGAAGCTTCATCCAAGCATTTGTATAAACTCTGTTTAATAGTTCAGCTGCATCAGGGCCTTTAATATCAATTTTTCCAAGTGATGTAACATCACAAATTCCAACAGCTTTACGAACATTGAGTGCTTCACGATTAACAGCATCGCTCATAGTTTCATTTCCTCTTGGATAATATCTAGGTCTTAACCAAAGACCTGCGTTAGTAAAAACAACATTATTTTCAACGTGCCAATTATGAGTTGGAGTTTTTCTTGTTGGTTGGAAATGATTACCAACTTCCCTTCCAACAATAGTTCCTATTGTGACTGGAGTATAAGGTGGTCTAAATGTTGTATGACCTACTTCTGGAACTATTTTTTTTTGGATATTAGAGACATGTTGTAGTCCATTTAAATTACTTGTCTTTCCTTGATCTCCTGCCATACCAAGAGTTGTATATCTTTTTACATGCTCAATTGATCTAAAGCCCTCTCTTACAGCGAGTTCAACATCTGAAACAGCTACATC
>TARA_B100001093_G_scaffold355282_1_pt1 | contig 14325 bp, 12 predicted proteins | sample TARA_B100001093 | Tara Oceans TARA_B100001093 (sample SAMEA2623116) | marine metagenome | biome: marine biome (ENVO:00000447); feature: surface water layer (ENVO:00002042); material: "saline water (ENVO:00002010), including plankton (ENVO:xxxxxxxx)" | depth 5 m
AAAGGAAAAGAAAAGAGCCAAAAGGGAAGAACAAGCTGGCGAACAAGGTGATGAAGTTGAAGAAGATGATGAAGATGGAGGTGGTGGTGGAAAAAAGTATGGCAAGGGAAAGAAAGAATATGGTGGATTCGCAAATATGGGACAACCTTCCTTTGCCAGCTGCAAACCACCATCCTTTTTTGAATTTACCTTCCTAAAATCAATTCTTAAATATCTAGGGATGTTGGTCTTTTTGCCCATCACCGTCATGATGTTTGCGATTCCATCGTTTGTCAGTCTTTCCATGGCGTTTTCATTCACTAAATCGGTGACCATTGACTACATGAAATATATTGGTAAACTCATATGCGAAGTAGGAAATTACAAAACCATGATACGTGTAATGTTCTATATCATTACAATCATGGAAATCGTCAAATACATGAAACAAAAATTCCGGGGAATCACAACTGGTGTTCTCGTTGTCGTGTTGCTTGCCGACATGGTGCGAGATTTCATCAAGAAGGGCATGGTGGCCAATAAGTGTAACATGGAAGGCAATGAAGCCGAAATGGGCAATAAGCTGTCGGAACTCATTTTATCAAACAGTTAAGTTATTTATATCACAATAAAATGATATAAATAGTCTATAGCATTGTTCCATAATGGGGAAAAAAGGAAACAAGGGAAACAAAGGAAAGCAAAAACAAAGCAATGTTTCGGCGAATCTTCCACATGTGTCCATTTGTACCCCCACTTTCAATCGTCGCCCCTTTTTCAAGGGACTGATACACTGTATTTCAAAGCAAGACTATCCGCGGGACAAAATAGAATGGATTGTGGTAGACGATGGAACGGACTGTGTTCGCGATATCATTGAAGGATCAGAATGTCAAGAAAAGCTGAAAGGAATCCATATTCGCTATTTTTACGAAAAAGAAAAAATGGATCTGGGGAAAAAGAGGAACTACATGCATGCTAGATGCCAATTTGTAAAAGACGAAGACATTATTGTTTACATGGATGATGACGACTATTACCCCCCGGAACGCGTGAGTCATAGTGTGCAAAAGCTTGTGTCTAATAAAGACGCACTGTGTGGCGGAGCAAGTGAACTGTATTTGTGGTTTAACACATTGGACAAGATGTACAAGTTTGGACCCTATGGACCGAACCACGCCACTGCGGGGACATTTGCCTTTAAGCGCAAGTTACTCAAGGATACGTCTTACGAAGACAATGCGGTGTTGGCCGAAGAGAAACATTTCTTGAAGAATTACACGGTCCCGTTTGTGCAATTTGACACTTATAAAACCATCCTGGTGGTTTCCCACGAACAAAATACCTTTGATAAAAAACGACTTGTCAATGAAAACAATCAGTTTTGTCACGCGTCGGCATTAAAAGTAAAGAATTTCATCAAGGACACGGAAATGGTAAAGTTCTATCAAAGTGAAATCAATGAATTACTAAAAGACTATGAACCTGGTGATGTAAAGAATAAACCCAAGGTGCTAGGGGAAATCAAGCGCCGAGACGAAGAACGAAAGAGTATGGAAGACAATCGGCCTTCCGGCATCGTGGTGAGTGACGACAAAAATCAAAGCAAGCAACTGAGCATCAAAGAAGTCAAAATGTACATGCAAAGTAAGACCAATGAATGTGTTGAGTTGAAATCAAAGGTCAATGAATTGATGGGGAAGCTTCAAAATGGCGATGTCTTGCAAGGCGATGATCGTCTGTCGGGCATTGTTGCGACGGATGACAGCAAACAATCCAAGGAATTGACCATCAAAGAAGTGAAACAATACATGAGTATGAAGACCCAAGAGTGTGTTTTCCTCAAGAACAAGGTGCAAGAACTTGTCAAAGAAAACGAGGAATTGAAGAAACGATCGTGTGTTTCCCTAGAGAGCGATACACCGAGAATTGTGGAACTGAATTGATTGAACTCAAGACCTACATAAGATCGATCTAAAGAAGAATCTTTGTGATTCGCTTTCGCTCTTGTGGTGAAAAACAATACATGATGGGTTGGCTCATTTTGAATCCGCGATGTAGCTCTTCTTTTTGACAATGGGCCTTTTCGCACATGCCAATGATGAAGTTCAAATTAGAATATTCATTGCTAAATTTCGTCAATATTTTCGTGAAATCAATGCTTTGTACCTGTTGTTTCTCTTCTTCCTTTGTTTGACAAAGCAAATAGTTCATAATCACTTTTAGAAAAAAGGTCATTTCATTGAATTGCCATAATTGCTTTTGAAAAGATAGGCGGTCATAATAATCCCCTTCGCAAAAATGTCGCAAAAAGGTTTCGTAAAATTCACTATCATGAGGCAGAGAATAAATAATATTCTCATGGTAACACAAGGAAATGATGTTTTTGTCATTCATTCCGCGTACTTTATGATTTGATGTTGTGAGATAATCTTTTACAATATCTTTGATCACTTTGTCGTAATCCACGGAACCATGAGAAGTGGCCTCGTGTACATGGGTGAAGATGTCCATGAGTTCTATTACCTTCTTATCTAAACGATTGGTACCCATCAAGACAAAAAAGGCGTGCTTGTATTTCTGTATATCATGTTTGAAAAACTTAATCATGATATTCAACATCTTCTTGTCGTTGGTTTGTAAATGATCAATGTTGTCAATGATGATGATCTTTTTCTTTTTTTTAGATGTGTTGGGTTGAGAAAAAAACATTTTGTACACATTTTGGCACTCTAATAATCCGTGAAAATCGCCTTCGTTTTTCAATTGTTGGATAGAGGTATAGGTATAGTCATAATGGTTTTCTTTCACAAACGCCATGATAGAACTTGTCTTTCCAGTGTTTGTTTTCCCGTGCACATACAAGGTTTGTCCCTCATAGAAATAGGGTTCATAATCTATACTATACGACATTGTATTCATATAGCATAGATTTTTAAATACTTTAATCATCATATTCAATCGTTGGTTTCGTAACATACAGACGACACATTTGTTACCCCATCCCAATTCACACCACATGATTGTGCCCATTTCTTTTTCTTGCATATACCGCTGTGCCTCCCCGTTCCCGGGACACTATAACTCGCATCCGAAAAATCCACATTCAAACAGTCTGTATCCGTGCTTGATAATAACCCATCCGCACCCTTACAATTCCCTGTATCAGAGTTTTTGACATAATAATCAGGACAATCCGAAATATGGGGAGGGAATCCCACCTTTGACGACGTGTATTGCAACGCCGCACCGATGGATGCCAGCGATACGATCAAAATCACAAGAGCAATTAGACTAATTAATTTATAAAAGTTCATGGATTCAAAAATATTATATATAATGTATATAATAAAAATGAATATAATAACAGATATTTCTAATTCATATGTCATGGACCAAAAGTTTCGTGTGCCTGAAAATGAAAATGGGCGTATTGTCTTAAAGGCAAACGAAAACGGCACTCCTTTTTTCATCCAGGATATGATCCCTAAAAACGAGAAAACAAACTATTCCAACGCCACTCAATATATGTTTACACCTACTTTATTGAGCCGTACCTACTTTTCTATAGAAAACATCGACATCATCCAAAATGCGATTCGCGCCGAAGTGTACCGTAAATCAAACCAAAAGCATATCATTGATAAACAAGATTACGATCAATTAAAAATGATTATGCGATCCATCTTTTTACAAAACGCATTACATCAAAATCACGATATTAAACAACAAATTGAAACGCTCAATAAAATGGTATTAGACTTTTGTATTCCGCGTGTGTACAACGAACTCGTTGCGTATCTCAAATACAAGGAGGATATATCAACGTTGGCGACTCCCATGGAAAATCCGATTCATCTTTCTGTGGATAAAACGGTGGAATTAAATCGCTTTTTCTAATTCACACAACTCTTCATAATACATGTCCACAATGTTTTTCTGTTTTAATGCTTCCAATGCTTCTTTGGTCTGATCAAAGTCCTGTTTCAGTTTTTCCACATTTTCTTCATTTACCATATCCATGGGCATCTTGATCAAATAGTTGTATCCACCCTTCTCTTCCAAGTGGTCGTACTTTCGCTCAATCAACATGGTTTCAATCACAGTTGCCTTTTTCTTTCGGAGATCCAGGACATTGTCCAATAGTTCGGTAATAAACCGATACTTGTTAGAATACAACATCAAAAGCCCCTGTAAATGCTTGAGTTGACTTTGCTTTCGTGTTTCGTAATACTCCATTCGGGTTTCAATAAAGTCATTCAAAATCGCATTTGCGTTTTCGTATTTTGTCAACGTTTCATTCTTGTTGAACAAATACATGTTGCTTGTGCTCAATGTAGTCGTGAGTTTCATTTGCTTCACCATCTTCTCTAGTGTCTTGGGATCATTCAAATCCACACTGGACACAAACTGGATTTCCATGACGATCTCTTTATCCGTGGAAAGATCGCGATAGTCTTTCATGTTCCACTTCTTGTCATCCAAACATTTTTCTAGGAAATTCACGTAATTCTCATTCCATGTTCCAATCGGTAATTCCGTGATGACCAATGTGGATTTCCCTTGCAAGTGGTAACATCCAGTGGTCGCATACTTGTGGTCCTCTATTTTTGTGATCGTTCCCTTAAATCCCCGATAATAAGGTACCATGTTTTGTTCTTCGTATTCCATGGAACTGTCCTTGATCTTTTGTTTGATGCAATGGATGATTTGCTTGGGATCATAGCACGGAATGTTTGTGGCAAACCCCGTTCCAATGCCAAGAGCACCGTTGACCAAAACCATGGGAAGAATAGGCACATAATAAATGGGCTCCACACTCAACCCATCGTCGTCCAAATACTCTAATACACCATCGTCTTCTTTACGGAAGATCTGACGTGTCAACGCATTCAGTTTGGTGTAAATATACCTCTCCGACGCACTGTCCTTCCCGCCTTGAAGACGGGTCCCAAACTGGCCATTGGGCATCAACAAGTGAATGTTGTTTGACCCCACGAAATCTTGAGCCATGTTCACAATGGCACCGTTCAAACTGGCTTCACCGTGGTGGTACCCAGACTGCTCCGAGACGTAACCACTAAACTGAGCCACCTTGATTTCTTGATGCAAGTTCTTTTTGAAAGCACTAAACAAGATCTTGCGCTGAGATATTTTCAACCCATCCATCACATTAGGAATGGATCGATCGCAATCGTATTTTGAAAAGTGAATCAATTCATTGTCTATGAAATCATGATAAGAGATGTTCTGATTCGCCACATCTAAATAACGCTTTCGGTCATATTTCACCAACCATTGCTTTCGCTCGTCAGCCTTGGTTTTATTGAACACCTTATCAATAAGAGAGCCATCGTCCTCTGCTTCTACAAAGGACACTACGCGCTTTTCTTTGAAGTATTCCTTGAATTCTTTGGACGTGCTCGTCCCCAATCCCTTGTAATACTTGATTTTGTATCCCTTGCCATTTTCATTGACTTCTTTCCACGCATCATAATCACCTTGCGTGTAAAACTGAAGAGTTTTGTTGGTTTTGGTCGCCTTCAAAATCGGCGTATTCATGAATCCAATGAACCCAGGTATTTTCAACAAGGATGGCCACAAATACGCAATGAAGTTGATACACAACCCCTTGATGTGACTTCCGTCTAAATCTTGATCGGTCATGAAGATGATCTTTCCATACCGAAGATCGTTCACATTTTGATAGACTTTACTAGATTCAAGCCCCATGATTTTCTTGATTTCATTGATTTCCTTGCTCTCATTGATCCGTTTCTGGGTTTCCCCGCGAACGTTAAACAGCTTGCCCCGCATGGGATACACTCCAATCACATTGCGGTCTTCATTGGACAGTCCCGACAAAATACCCGCCTTTGCCGAGTCTCCCTCACACAAGATCAACATGGTTTGATTGGACTTGGTCGTTCCCGCGTAATTCGCATCTACCAGCTTGGGAATACCGCGAATGTTTTTGTTTTTGTTTCCATCGGTTTTCTTCGCATTTTTCTTGTCTTTGATTTCGCTGAGGGCACACGATGTGTTCATGATACCCATTTTCGCGAGTTTATCAATCAACCCCGAACTAACTTCATAAGTAGAACCAAACTTGGACACACTCGTGTTCAAATAATCCTTCGTTTGACTGTCAAAACTGGGATTCTCAATCACACAGTTGACAAATACAAACAACTGTTCCTTGATGACCGCCGGCTTCACGGTGACCTTCTTTTTCTGTAAGATATACTGAACCATCTTTTTGGTAATTTGATTGACCACATATTCCACGTGTTTGCCTCCCTTGCTGGTACAAATACCATTTACAAAGGACACTTGCTTGTATTCTTGATTCAGGCTCACTGCGATACTCCATCGCTCTCCACCCACTTCATACAAGGTTTGCTTTTTGTCTTCTTCATTCAAGTAGAGTTGCACATAGTGCTTGAAGTCATTGACCTTGAGAGATTGTTGATTCATTTTTACCTTGACGTCCTTGGGAGTGATGCCCGCAATGTCATACACCCGACGCTGAAACAAGGCCAACATATCGGCAGTGAGACCTTGGAGACCAAGTCGCTGATAATCGGGCTTGAACGTCACGCTTGTATAGGGCTTGGATTTGCTCTTTGTGATTTTCGGTTTATGAATGATATCTAGATTCTTTTCAAACTCTTGGGCGTATTTCAGTCCGCGAACATGATCAATGGTTTCTATTTTCCCATAGGTGGACCAGATGAGTACCAATTTAAAACCAAATCCATTCTTCCCTCCGGTGATTTTCTTTTCGTTTTTGTTGTAATTGGTGGACGTGCGCAAATGACCAAAGATCATTTCCGGAATCCAAATGTCGTATTCGGGATGCTTTTCCACGTCGATGCCATTTCCATTGTTGATGAGAGTGATTTGATCCTCCTTGATTTCTACTTGAATTTGAGTGACTTGTTCCCCATTGGGTTGTTGCTTCATGCGAATGTAGTGGTCGCGACAGTTGACAATGCCTTCGTCAAATAGCTTGAAGAGTCCGGGATTGTACATCATGGTTTTTTCTATGAAAGAATGACTCGTCTCGTTGCCTTGGTACACGTACATGGTTTGTTCCACATTTTCAATAGACCCAATGTATGTATCCGGGTTATCTAAAATATGCTCCTTGTCGGTTTTTTTCTGGTATTTCGCACTGAGTTGAGCCATGAGAAATGATGATGTATATTTATGTGTCAATACATTCTTAATCAATTTTTTTATTCAAATGAATATATAAGATGTCTTTTCAAAACAATGAATCGGCAAAGATGCTTCAATCGCGCATGATTCGGTATCGGCGTTCCTTGGCCTATAATAATAGTAATACTGCCCATATCAATGAAGTCCTATTGAACGGGGATTTGGCCGAACATAAAGGGTTATTGTTTGCGATTGGATACACGCGATATACCAGTTATTTTGAGAAAATCATTCGTTCTTCAGATGTAAATGAAATTACGAGAAGTCATTTGGTGGATATATACGAGACACTTTTACCACCAGTATATGACGAAAATAGCTATCTCACAACAGAGGAAAGAAGAACGTTGGGATTGGAGCCAAACGAAACCATAAGCGAAGAGGCATTAAACGCACAGTTAATCGCAAACCCGGACTTCACCTTTTATTGCAAAATGGCCATTATTGGCAAGTTCAAAAGCATTGTGATTACAAACATTAAAAAAAAATATTTATTGACACCCGGAAAAAAGTATTTATTTGATCTTTCAGACCCAAGCAATAAGGGTCATCAGTTGGGATTTTCAAAGTATAAATACACGGCGGGAAATATAAAGGGAGTATATGCGATTGGAACACCTGGACAAGAGGGGGCATGTGTCGTTTTGGATCTACCTACTTCCTACGATGAATACGTCATCTATATTTATGACACGATTATATCTAATTATGTCAGCGAAGATAGCGAAACCACGGAAACAAGTCTCGTCATTGTCAACCCCTTGAACTACAATCGCAAGGGGAAATCGGATGCGTTTGACGAATTTGGTTATAACTATGGATCTTTGATCGTGGATCTCACTTACAACACAATCAATACAGTTATAAACATAAGTCAATACCAAGAACCGGATATTCAATGCTTAACTTCAACTTCAGAAGTGTTGTCAAATAATGTCAATGGTCCCAAATACTTTTTAGAACCCGAAGGAACCATGACTAGACGAAATCGTAGCACCACTTTTTACAGATACACGAAACAATATGGCCTATATTATGGAAAATATAAATTTAAATTTCCGTTTACAAATGAAGGAAATCCATTTACCATTATCAACAAAGGCAAGGAAGATAACATTGATATATCTGGAAATCCAGATCAAATGAAAATCATTCACATTGATGGTCTGGATGAAATGGGTGAAACATACGATTCGTCGCTGGATGGATCCTATAACTTTTTCTATGGATCGTTTGAGATTGATGTGAAGGGTGATTTTGGCACATGTGCAATGTATTCCTTCAAATATGGATACAATCAAATGGAAAACTTATTTGTCTTTACCAGCGAATGTGCTGACGAGGAAGCGATTCCGGAAGAGGGGGAACGTGATATTTCAGATGGTATAGAAACGTTATTCTCGCATACTCGCTTTGGATTCGATCTCTGTGACAACCGACCTTTGATGACGTTCAACAACAACAGTGAAGATGTTTCGTATATCTCCGGAAACACATATGGATTGTATAGTGGAAAATACGTGATTAGCGATATTCCAGACACGAATCCACTTGCGTTCATCAACCATGATTGCTCTAATATCTTTTTCTATGAAGGAGATCAAACCAAAAAGAAAAGGCGATTGGGACCAGATGGAAACATGTATGATTTTTATTCCGGAGCCATTGAAGTCACTGTTTCGGGTAACTTTGGATTCATGACACTTTACGATTATTATCATGGCTATTCGGGGGGATACAACTTGTTTCAGTACATTGGTCTGGGTTATAGAGACGAAGATGTTCGTAGTATAGACTACACCGACATTAGCGGGACATTTGAGATTATCACTATTGATGGCAGTGGTTCATACATGGATTTTAGTATCAACAACACAGCAGATGAAGTGTACTTAACGTCTGGTGCTAGCACGACAACAGGCGATTATAAATACGGATTCAATATTGGTAATTATGTCATCATGGATGTTTCAAAGTCGTATCCCATGGCCTTTTTGAATCATGGACTTGAAGATCGCTTTGACTATGACGGGTATGAGGAATATGAAAAACAAGCAGTTGGTCCTGATGGTCACATGTATTCTTTTTATTATGGAAACATCAATCTCTACGTGACCGGTGATTTTGGACAAATGAGTTTTATGATTTATGACGGGAGTGATGTAAAATTGGATGTATCTATGAACGGTAAACGGAGACTGATCTACGACACTTCGGGAGCCATTGGAAATGCGATTCCCCATAATGGCAAACGGAATTATGATAGTCAATTTAGTTACGAAGACATATGTGGAACATTTGAAATTGTAGATATAAGTGCAAGTACCACCATGCCGTTCCATGTGGATGTATGCACCAATAAAATATACTTGACGGGCGACTACACCATTGATGATACAACAAAGTATCGTTTAGATGACGGCGTTTATACCATTTCAGATATTTCGTCTTCTTACCCCATGACTTTCTTTCCGGATTTGAGTTTTTCAGGAGACTCCTTGATCCAAGCCGAAACCCCCGATGGCATTTCATACGAGTTCTATTATGGAGATGTATCCTTAGATATCAGCGGTGATTTTGGTCTAGCAAGCTTCGCAATATTGAAAGAAGGTGGTTACATTACTCTAGATGGCAGTTCATCAGTGAATGTGATACCATTTGGTGTGAATCCAGACACCAAGAACGTGTACTTCACGGAAACCGAGTTGACCAACTCTTCTGTAAAATACAAAATCAGAGATGGTAGTTATGTCATCCAAGACGTGTCGTCGGGATACCCCATCGCATTTTTCAGTTTTGGATCCTATGCTCATGCGTTTGATTACTCGGGACAATATACTATTTCTGCGTTTCACGATGGATATGATTATTCGTTTTGTTATGGGAATATATCCATCGATATTAGTGACTATTATGGCACAATGAGTGTGGCGGTTTTAGAAGACGGTGGGTATATCACAATGGATCACTCTATGAGTTTTGGGATCAATTCGAATGACATTTATTTCACAGACCAGTATATTCCCATTGATTCTGTAAAGTATAAATTGACAAACGGAACGTATAGCATCAGTGATGTGTCATCGTCTTACCCTATTGCCTTTTTGAATTATGGTTTGGAAAATGAATTTATTTTTAGTGGCGATTCTTCTTACGGAGAAATGGAAGCACCCGATGGAAACACTTATACTTTCTATCACGGAAATATTTCTATTGATATTTGTGGAAATTTTGGTACAATGAGTTTTGTCACCTTCAATGTCATGGAGAGTACTATAGAATATATGAATGGATTCCAGAAGTTGATATATGATTCCATTTTGGCTGATCCAACCATATTTTCGCTTACAAACGGTGAAAACAAAATGATCTATGATGCGTCGGATGCAAACCTGGCGACCATTGACTCCATGAATGGGTTTGAGAAATTCATTTATATTGATGATTTGTCATTGTCCAACGTGGGGATCACTATACCATTCAATAGCATAGCAAACAATACGTTTGAATACATTGAAAATGTTCAACGAGGAGCAGGCACACGCAATTACTACATTCTCGTGAGTGTGAATACCATGGTATTGTATTATAGTAGCAACATTTCAAGTTATCACATGAGCGGGTATGATCGCAAAGGCCGGATTGATCCTGATGAACCGAATCCATCACTCACCTTTGCTCAAGGAGATAAGGTGTACTTTAACTTTCATTCCAACGCAAGTAATCATCGGTTTGGAATATATGAATATACGAACCCTTTGACAAATGAACAATTGATTACAAACAATTTGAATTATACCCTTGAAGAAATAAAATGGCAACCAACCATCATTGAGAAATCTAACTATTATTATTACCGTTCCTCCAATTATTCGGATTTTATGTTTAACGTGATTGATATTATCAGCGCGGATATATCTTTGAATCCGCTAAAGGGACCAATTAATTTATCTGATGGTGAGATTGTTAGTCCGGATATTAGTCTGATTACAATGACCGTTTCAAGTGAAATTATAAATGTAGACACCACCAAATCATTTCATTTCATCCGTTCAAAAGCTTCATTTGGCGACGATGGTGGCGACTTTTCATTCTCAGGGGCAAATATTGATATCTCTTCTGATAGTGACAATAACACAATCATTACATTCAATACGAACTTTGAGTTTGCGCGATACAATGAAAATATATTAGAATGGGATTCAAGTTATACCCTTGTATTGGATCATGGTTTATTAGAGAATATTTATGAGAAAACATTTGATGATTTATCTTTGGTCTCATTTAGTACTGAAAATGAAGACCCACCTATATTGCTGACCATTGAGCCGTCAACTAATCAAGTCATTGAACCTGGGGGGACGATTGAACTGACATTTTCTCAGGAACTTCGGGATCCTGTATATACGGATGTTGGGATTACATTTACAGACGTTTCAAGTAAAGAAGTGATTCCTTATAACGACAGTACTGATTTTGATGTATCCAATTCCACAGTCACCATCATATTACCTAGCAAAGATGATATTGAAATAAGGTCTATAATTGATTATGATTCAAGTTATCAACTTATCATTCCGGCAGGTGCTATTGTAGGCACGACATTCATTGATGCCAGTCTATCATCGTTAGATAATTATATATTTAGAACTGAAACTGATCCACGACCGAAAATAGTGTCATACTCTCCAGAAAATGGCTCTCCAAATGTAGGATTTATAGATACCATTACACTAACATTCAATGAAGATATATCGGATGATATTGCTTATAGCGGTGTGCAATTTAGAATTAATGGCGAATCTCAAGATTTATCTAATATTGATGTATCCGGACAAAATGTCACTATAACGTTATCATCATTTGTGGATGATGTAAGTTATTCACTAATCATTCCAAATAATGTTTTCCGGGACTTTTCGAATAATTATTTCGCGGGTCTATTTGATTATGAAATCGGTACATAATTTTTCAGCCTTGAAACTTTTTTCTTTGACTAATATATAATCATGGGTGCTAAAAAAACGTTTGGATCGCGCGCGGAAGTGTTCCACGGAACGGCCAAGAAGACGAGTGGTGGATTAATCAAGAAGGATTTACTCCGAAACAAGCATGGTGCCATCGTGTCCAAGAAAAAGTATTTCACGGCCAAGAAGGAAAGGCGTCTGGAAAGACATGGCTACTTTGCGAAGAAGGGAAAGTTCGGCTATGTGAAGAAGGCCATCACGGCTAAGAAAGGCAAGAAAGCGAAGAAGGCCAAGAAGGTGAAAAAGGGCAAGAACAAGACCAAGAAGAACAAGACTAAGAAGAACTAGATCAAAGATTTAAGGTATTTTTTAATCGCGTAATATAACATAAGATGTTGAAATACATCCTCTTATGTTACATGATTTGTCTATGTGGCGCGTTAAAAACCATGATACTGAAACCGGGTGGCTTGAAAGGATTCTACATGATTGGGATTTCCAAGTATATCCGCGATCACTATGACTTAAGTAATTGGCAATATTATGGGGCCAGCGCGGGAGCTTGGAATGCGTTGTATTTGTCCTGTAAAAAGGAGGAGCTATTCATGCAACAAATTCAAGAATTGGGACAGTTTTCCTACAATGATCTCTATGATTTAGAGACAACGATGAAAAAAAGGATTTTAAAGAACTTTGAAATGAGCGATTTTCAATTGAACCGGTTACACATATGCGTATCCACCAAACCAACTTGGCTTCCTCTTTTAAGAAAGCACATCATCAAGGATTTTGAGGATTTAGATGATATGGTAGAGTCTTGTATTGCGAGTTCCCATTTGCCTTTAATATCTAATGGAAACTTTTTCTACGAATATCGCAATAAAAAATGTATAGACGGTGGAGCATTTCGCTTGCCTTACCGCAAACGAGACAAAATAACACCCGATTTCATTCTTTGCCCCGACTCATGGAAAAATACACAAATCAACGACATGAATCGTATTTACAACATGGACGTACATCAACTCATCTACAACGGATACAATGACGCCTATAAGAATCGCGAAAAGTTAGATGCGTGTTTTAATAATCCAAATCGCTATCGCAAATCAAATCTGGTAATCGCTCCGCGTATTCATAATCCACGTGAAAATCAAAACGATGATTTGTGAGACGGAGAAAGATCCCATCTTTATGGAGCAGTTCTGCGTGAATAGGACGCAGATTTGCCGTGTAAAGTGGGATGTAGTCATAGTAAATTTTCTCGACGAGTTCGGTGGGAAGGATCATGATGGTTTAAGTATTTGAATAAAAATAGAAGTAGAATCAATTTTATTTTATTTTTATTGTGATGATGTATATATATAATGGATACCGAAAAGGATTTGTTGATGTTTTACCAAACGTCGCTTCGTAATGTTGGCTTATTTACATCTGTGTCGCTTGCATTATTGGCCGTGAGCAGATATTACCGAGGAAAGACCATATTATTTAACTCCGCCTACATTGTTTTCAGTTTTTTGTTTTTAGTCGCGGCGATGTTGATCTGTTTCTATTTGATACAAACCATTGAACAAGAAAAGAAAAACATAGATAAGCTGAAACACATAGAAAAAATGGAAATCATTCCAAAATTAATTTTATCTATCAATGGGCTCATCAGTTTATTTATTTTATTCACGTTGATCAAACAATTTTCCACGGGCAAAATTGAAGGGTAGATTACATGATGTTGTATGCGCGCTTGACTTCTGGGGTGATAACCTTAGACGCCGGTAAAGCGACATATTTTCGCCCATTGAGGTCGGCGTCACCGGTCGCATGGAGTTTATAGGAGTCTTGAGTGCTCTTTTCCGCAATGGTGATACAATGATTCCATGTTCTACTGTAGTTCATAGAGGAAAGGGATGCGCTAGAATACATAATGTTAGTTGTATAATGTAACGTTATGTATCATAGAATGAAATATTTCAATTTTTTTCGTGCTTGTCGTGTAGGTGGTGTGCCTTGTCTTTTAGGCGCTCTTTTTCACGCACATGTTTAGAGGAATAGGGGCCATATTTGTCCTTCTTTTCACGCGCCTTGTCTTTGCCCTTTCTTCGGGGTGTGAAAAGATCGTTGGATTTTTTGCCCATGGAACGATGTTATATATATA
>TARA_B100001093_G_scaffold473704_1_pt1 | contig 14325 bp, 14 predicted proteins | sample TARA_B100001093 | Tara Oceans TARA_B100001093 (sample SAMEA2623116) | marine metagenome | biome: marine biome (ENVO:00000447); feature: surface water layer (ENVO:00002042); material: "saline water (ENVO:00002010), including plankton (ENVO:xxxxxxxx)" | depth 5 m
GATATCATGCTTCAGTTGCTTGAAACTCGTCTCGATAACGTATGTTTTCGCCTTGGATTTGGAAATAGTCGACAGGCTGCCCGCCAGCTTGTGGGACACGGACATGTCCTTGTGAATGGAAGAAAGCTGGATGTTCCCAGCTACCACTGCAAACCGGGGGATAAGATCAAGGTTGGTCCCAAGCCCTCTTCCCAGCAGCTTGGTCTTCGGATGATGGATCTGACCCAGGCAGTGCCCTTGAAAGAGTGGGTGGCGCTCGATCGGGAAACCATGGAAGGTTCTGTGGCTCGGCTCCCGGAAGTTGAAGACATAGATCCTCTGGTAAACGTGCAGCTGATCGTCGAGCTTTACTCGCGTTAACACAATCTGGGTTCTTGGTGGATCTATGGGATCGGAAAAGGGCCTCGTGGTAAAAGCGGGGCCTTTTTTATTTCCGCAAGGATCCGGGGACTTCTTGTGTGTTGAAATCCTATTTCAGGCACTGCTTCCCAAGCCCGTAGTTGCACTTGCAACTTCAGTCCAGAGGTCTGAAACTTGGCTCAATGGCTGAAGAAAAAGAGCGAAAGACCCTTGAGGAGCGCCACCAAATGTCAGATTTGGATCGGCTTCGACATTCCTGTGCTCATGTTCTGGCCACCGCAATCTCGCGGATTTGGCCTGAGGCTCAGTTTGCCGCCGGCCCGCCGGTAGAGGGAGGCTTCTATTACGACTTCGATCTGGAGCACCGGATCACGCCCGATGACTATGAGGGAATCGAGGCCGAAATGAAAAAGGTGGTGAAGGAAAACGCGTCCTTTGAGCGAATGGTGGTGAGTCGTGAAGAGGCGATGGCTCTGGCTAAGTCGGGGCGTCTAGCATCTGTGGCTGAGCGGGATGTGGAATCGGTCTTCAAGGTTGACCTTCTTAACGACATCCCTGAAGGCGAGGAAATTTCAATATATAAGAACGGGGATTTCTGGGATCTGTGTGCGGGTCCGCACGTTGGACGCACCGGAAATTGCAAGGCGTTTAAGATCATGTCGGTCGCAAGTGCCTTTTACAAAGGGGATAAGGATAGCCAATCACTCCAACGGGTTTATGGCACCTGCTTCAAGAACCGAACGCTCCTTGATGAGCATCTGGAGCATTTGGAGGAGGCCAAGAAACGTGATCACCGCCGTCTGGGTCGTGAGTTGGGGCTCTTCGCCTTCGATGAGTCGGTGGGGCAGGGCCTTCCCCTTTGGATGCCCAAGGGTGGAATCATTCGGCGTCAGCTTCAGGACTTCATCACTGGCGAATTAGACAAGCAGGGATACTATCAGGTCTTCACTCCACACATCGGGAAACTCGATCTCTACCGCACCTCCGGGCATTTCCCCTATTACGAGGACAGCCAATTCCCGCCCATCGTGGAGCGAGAAGCCATTAAGCATCTGGCCGAGAAAGGCACCAAGTGCTCCGAATTATTGGAGTCCATTTCTACGGGTGAAATCGAGGGGTTCCTTTTGAATCCGATGAACTGCCCTCACCACATTAAGATTTATTCGAGCGAGCACCATTCCTACCGTGATCTCCCGGTGCGTTTGGCGGAATTCGGAACCGTCTACCGTTGGGAGCAATCGGGCGAGCTTGGAGGGTTGACGCGAGTGCGCAGCTTTACTCAGGATGACGCCCACATCTTCTGCACGTCGGAGCAGTTGGGTGAGGAAATCCAGGGATGCCTTGGTCTGGTGAAGACAGTTCTTTCTACCTTGGGGATGAACGAATATGCGGTGCGCCTGTCGTTGCGTGACCCAGATTCCTCCAAATATGTCGGAGACCCGGAAAACTGGGACAAGGCCGAGGAGGCTTTACGTGAAGCGGTTCAGACTCTTGGGGTAGACTACGCTGAGGAGCCCGGTGAGGCTGCTTTCTATGGACCCAAAATTGATTTTGTGGTTAAAGACGTTATCGGGCGGGAATGGCAGCTTGGCACCGTTCAGGTCGATTATAGTTTGCCGGAGCGTTTCGATCTCAGCTATGTAGGGTCCGATAATAAGCCACACCGCCCGGTCATGATTCATCGAGCGCCTTTTGGTTCCCTCGAGCGTTTCGTAGGGCTTCTTATCGAGCATTTCGAGGGGAAGTTTCCTGTATGGCTCGCTCCTGAGCAGGTCCGGGTGCTCTCTATCTCGGAAAAGCATAATTCCTATGCGGACACGGTTACACAAAGGCTTAAGGATGCAGGAGTCAGGGTTTCCAGTGATGTCTCCGATGACAAGGTAGGAGCCAAGATTCGTCTTGCGAGGCTCGATCGCATACCCTATATGCTCGTCACTGGCGCGCGCGAAGAAGAGTCACAGAGTGTGAGCGTGCGTCACCGGGATCGTGAAGATCTCGGGAGTATGTCTCTCAATGATTTTGTCGGCCAAGTATGCGAAGAAATTCGAAACCGCTCGTTATGAGTGGATCTGAGATCTGTTGCTTTCAATGAAACGGCAACACAACCAACCAATCTTGGCAGAGCGCCGCGGCGTTTCAATTTGCGGATAACCTCCGCACCCTCAACAACACACACGAGATACTATCGCTAAGAAAAAGAAGAAGAGGTTTCGCCCGCGCCGGGACATGACCCGGGTGAATGAGCGAATCAGGGCCCCAAGAGTAAGAGTGGTATCAGGCAAGGGTGAGCAACTTGGTGTCATGGACACCCGAGAAGCCGTCCAGAGAGCCAAAGCGATCGGGTTTGACCTGGTCGAGGTTGCCTCCAATGCGGACCCTCCGGTTTGTCGGGTAGTCGATTACGGCAAGTGGAAGTATGAGCAGTCCAAGCTCAAAAAGACGAGTAAGAGCAAGTCTGTTACCCGCCTAAAGGAGGTCAAATTCCGAGTGCGCACTGAACAGCACGATTATAATATCAAGCTGGGTAGAATTGAATCCTTCCTGGATGAAGGACACAAAGTCCGTGTGCAATTGCAGTTCCGGGGGCGGGAGAATGCTCACAGGGAGCTGGGCTTTGAAAAACTGGAGCGAGTTAAAGGAGACCTGAAAACGATGGGGAACGTTGATCAGGAACCCAAGTTGGTGGGAAGAAATGTTGTGATGGTCCTGTCGCCGCTTCCGGCAAGCAAGCGAGAGCGGAAGTTCAAGTTGAGTCATGGTGATCTCATCGAGGAAGATGACTTTGATGAGGACGATCTCGATGAAGAGGATCTCGGTGAGGAGGAAGAAGAGGATGCTCAAGAAGAGGATGCTCAAGAGGGGGATACAGGCGATTCGGGAGTGGAGGAAGATGATCCGAGTTAAGGCTTACTCCTGCGCTTTTTGAAGAGATGGACGGATGCCTGCTTCTGTTTGATATTGATGGGACTCTTATTGATGCGGGGGGCGCAGGGGTAGGGGCGATCCGTCTCGCAGCCCGAGATCTTTATGGTGACCAGATCGCGGTGCCTGAGCTTGATGTTCGAGGAACCACAGATGCAGCTCTGGCGCGAAAGCTTTTGCCCGCGATGGGGGCAGAGGTTACCCCGGATAGCATTGCCCAACTTTACGAGGCATATCTTGTTCGACTGCGGGAGAAATTTCAGGAGGAGAGTTCGGAGGCCATAATTCTTCCGGGGGTGCTTGAACTGCTGGATATCTTAAGAAAGGAAGGAGTCACCATGGGGTTGCTGACGGGCAATATTGAGGCTGGTGCATGGATCAAATTAGAGAGCTTTGGGTTGGATCAATACTTCTCTTTTGGTGCTTTTGGAGATGAACACCCTGAGCGGGATAAACTTGGCCCTGAAGCCCTTGCTGCTGCTGAGAGGGTCCATCAACGCAGGTTCAGCCCCGTGGCATCGGTTGTCATTGGGGACACTCCGCGTGATATTTCCTGTGGCCGTGTGATTGGGGCCTCTACTCTCGCGGTAGCGACGGGCGCATATTCGATCGAGGAGCTCTCTGCGCACGATCCCACTCTGGCGGTAAGATCGCTGGAGGAATTGGAAGCAGTTCTCGATCTGGTAGCAGGATGTTCCCGGGCGAATGCTCCGGATTCAGGACCTGGCGACTCGTCTGCTTGACATAGGTGGGCTCACACGATGTCTCAACAGCTTTACCATTTGCTCTCTGGAGCGTGGCCTCTAGTGGCAGAGAGCAGAGAGCTTAGGTGTGTGCCCCCGGAAGAGATGGATAATTTGTGGGCGGAAGGGTGGCGTAATTTTGGTCCTGATTTCTTCAGGGCCAGCCTCATGAGCGATGGGAGCTGTCTGAAAAGGCAGATCCCGTTGAGAATCAAGGTGGATCCTTTCAGACAGTCGCGGAGCCAGAGGAGAACCTTTAAAAGGAATGCGGACCTGAAGGTTTCCTGCGGAGAGGCATCTCCGGGAAGTGCGGAACAGGCTCTTTTCGATCTCCATAAGAGCCGCTTTGTGGAAAACGTCCCCAATAGCCTCGGGGATTTCCTTGGGGCTGGCCCGGAAGCGTATCCGTGTGAATGTCGGCAGTTCAGTGTCTATCTTGAGGGCCAACTGATTGCGGTTAGCTTCATGGCGCTGGGACGGAGGTCTTGCTCCGGTATTTACGCGGCATTCGACCCGGCTTTTTCCAGTCGAAGGTTGGGGGTGTATACCATGCTGGCTGAGTTAGAATTTGCTCGGGAGTACGAGTTGGAATTCTATTACATTGGCTACGCCACAATCGAACCCAGCTGCTATGATTACAAAAAGCAGTTCAGCTCATTGGAATATTACGACTGGGAGGAGCAATGGTTAAGAGGAGAGGATCTGAGTAAAGTGAGTTAGCGGTGGCGCGCTAAGTCGGCTCTGCGGGTTGCATTCCTGATGGAATTCATCTATTCCTTGGATCGATGCGAAGATCTAATCGAAGGGCATTGCTACGGGATTCATCCTTGGCAGGTGCTTCACTCCTGCTGCCCCAGAAGGGATATTGCCGTCGGGAGCCAAGGTCAGTGCGGACGATCTCAATTTTTCATACCACGGACCTCCATGGTCATATTCGTCCAACTCAGACTTATGGAGGGATAGCCGATGTAGGTGGACTTGCCCGGTGTGCGGCGCAGATCCGAAAATGGCGAAAGAGTAATCCGCATTCTCTTCTGTTGGACATGGGAGACGTTTATCAGGGCACCGCCGTGGGATGGATGACGCGGGGGCGGCTGATGATCGATCTCTTCAATAAATTACAATATGACGCATGGGTTATAGGGAATCATGAGTTCGATTGGGGCCCCGAGGTTGTTCTTGATGCGGTCAGCCGTTCGACCATGCCTGTTTTGACCGGAAACCTCAAAATCGAGGGTAAACGGGCTGGGACTCTGGACGACCCTGCGCATCCATTATCGAGAATCACCCCTCATATGGTGAAGACAGTTGGCGGTTTCCGGATTGGATTGGTCGGGCTGACAACCCCAGGCCTTCCTTACTGGCTACGACCAGAACTTTTGATGGGCTTTGAGCCCACTGATCCAGTTGATACCCTTCGAGCAAGCCTCCGATACCTGCGGGAGGAAGCCAAGGTCGACGCAGTAGTGGTCTGTGGCCATATGGGCCTGAGAGAAGTTGACGACTTCGCTAATCCTGTCAGGGCGCTTCTTGAATTAGAGGACGGGCCTGATGTTTACCTTGCGGGACATACCCACCGGGATCATCCCAGCCAGTTTGAAAATAAGACTCTCTACACGCAGGCGGACTACTTCGGGATTCATTGCGGCAGGGTAGACCTTTCTTTTGACATGGAGAGTCGAAGGATAGTCGAGAAGAGGGCCCAGTCGATTCTGATGGATGAACGGATACCGGAGGATCCCCTCGTGCTTGAGGTGGCCTCGGAGGATTTGCAAGATGCGGAGGGGTATCTTTCGGGTGAGCTTGGAGAGCTGGAAGTTGAACTATCCGGCAAACGGGCCGAGCCGGGAATGCCAAGCTCGCTACAGTCCCTGATTTCTTCTTCGGCAATCCATGCGGCCAGAAAAGAGGGGATTCAGGCAGATGGTGTTTTCCATGGAACTTTTGGAGGCGGAAAAGTTTTGCCGGGTAAGAAGACAATCGCAGATGCCTGGGAAATCCTGCCTTATGATAATCGGCTACTCGTGCTGGATCTTAACCGGGAGGAGCTGGTTGGAGTGATTAATGAATCAATGGAGGCGGGTGGTGACCGAGCCCTTTTTGGGTTTGAGGTAATCTTTGCTAAAGCGGAGGCTCCCAAGGGAGAAACTGGAAGAAGAAGGTTTGTTCGGGAACTGAGGTCGCTGCGGGAAGCGGAGTCGGTCCCAAGGAGTCACCGTTACTCCATTGTGTTTAACTCCTATGATGCTCAGTCGGGGGGGAAGAGGCTCATGCGTTTGAGGGCTCTCGCCCAGAATCCTGAGTGCAAACCGAGGCTCCTCCAGCCAAATAGTCGCGAGGCGTTGATTGACTTCTTTGCGGACGTTGGCCCGATCACAGCAGATTCGATCGCGCCACATTCGGTATCGTGGGAAGATCGGAAATAGTGAGTCTCGAACCCTAAAGCGCGGATGCTGCTGAGCGAAGAAGCCTTTCGGTAGTTTCCCAGTCAATACAGCTATCGGTGATAGACTGACCATAGGTCAGGTCTCCACGTGGCCGGGGAAACGACTGATTTCCGGACAGTAAATTACTTTCCAGCATGGCCCCCGCAATCCCTGTGTTGCCGTGGGCCCGCTGGCGAACAATATCCTCAAAGACAGTAGGCATTTTTTCGTGATCCTTTGCACAGTTAGCGTGAGAGGCGTCGATCATAAGGGAGGGATGAAAGCCTGACTGCTCAATGTGCTCAAGGGCGGATCGAACATTATCCTGCTGGTAATTGGGGCCTTTCTCGCCACCGCGGAGGATCACATGACAGTCAGGGTTGCCTGAGGTTGAGACCGCGGAAGCGATACCCTCCTCGGAAACACCCAGAAATGTTTGTGGCTTGGTGGCTGCGCCGATTGCATTGATCGCGGCTTTAAGGTCACCACTTATCGTGTTCTTAAAGCCGATCGGCATTGAGAGGCCTGAGGCCATCTGGCGATGAGTCTGGCTCTCACTGGTTCTGGCTCCTATTGCCGACCAGCTGATCAGGTCAGCAATATACTGCGGAGTGATCGGATCCAGAAGCTCGGTTGCGGTTGGAATATCGAGAGAAATTACCTTGCGGAGGAATTCTCGGGCGATCGTAAGACCCCGTGGAATATTATCCGTTCCATCGAGGTCCGGATCCATGATCAAGCCCTTCCATCCGACCGTAGTACGCGGCTTTTCGAAGTAGACTCTCATGACCAGGTAAAGGTGTTCTTTCAGCTCGTTAGCCAGAGTGCGAAAGCGTTTTGCGTATTCGAGGCCAGCCTGCGTGTCATGAATGGAGCAGGGGCCTGCGATAACGAGAAGGCGCTGATCCCGTCCGCCAAGAATATTTCGAATGGTCTCCCGGCTTTTTGCAACGAAGGCTGCCTGCTGCCCGCTCCGGGGAATCTCTGACAAGATAAAAGCCGGCGATGGCAGTGGAATATTCCGGACAACGTGAAGATCAGCGACTTGTGGATTCGGGTTCATGTAGCGTCGACGGCATCGAGATTTCAGGTGCGGACTTGTCCAGGGCCTTGGGCAAAAAGAGACCCAGTGCCCCCCCAAGTCCACGAAAAAAAGAGGAAAGGCCCGGCGTGACGGAGCCCTGCTCCCGAGTAAATCACTTTTCCCTTCCGTGCCAAGGACGGCCTTCTAGTCTCCGTCCATGGCGACAAATTCTGAGACGCTGCTGAAACAGTTTACCGAAGCCCACGGGCCATCTGGATTTGAGAGCGAAGTCCGTGCCTTGTTCGTTGGGGAGCTGGAAGGTCTGGGACATTTTTCTGCCGACCGGACGGGTTCGGTGGTATGTGACATGGGAGGGGAAGGGCCTCGAGTCTTACTCGAGGCCCACATGGATGAGGTGGGGTTCCGTGTGCAATCGATTACTTCTGGGGGATTTCTCAAGATGATTGCAGTTGGAGGCTGGTGGCCCCACGTGGTGCTTGCACAACAGCTGGTAGTAAAAACAAAGGGTGGCGATAAAATCGTAGGAGTTGTGGGATCGAAGCCTCCTCATTTTCTCCCTCAGGCTGAACGAGGGAAGGTGATGCCACTCGAAAGCATGTTTGTTGATATTGGAGCGACCTCGAGGGATGAGGTTCAGGAGATGGGTATCCAGCTTGGAGATCCCATCGCTCCCAGAACAAATTTTGAGCCTATGGGTCGAAAGGGCCGTTTTGTAGCCAAAGCTTTTGATAACCGGGTTGGTATGTCTGCAGTGGTGGAGGCGGGTCAGAAATTAGCAGCGGAGGAGAGAGTCAACCAGGTGTTGCTTGCCGGAAGCGTTCAGGAAGAACTGGGCTTGCGGGGGGCGAGAACTCTTGCCCGGCATGCCAAACCAGATGTGGCTATCATTCTGGAGGGTACCCCTGCCGACGATACCCCTGGATTCCAGCCGGATGAATCGCAAGCTACCGTAGAATCCGGAGTGCAGATTCGAATGCATGATCCCACTGCGGTGATGAACCCCAGACTGGCCGACCTTGCGATTGCAACCGCTCAAGAGGAAGAGATACCATTTCAGTTAGCTGTCCGACGAGGGGGCGGGACCGATGCAGGGGAAATGCACCTGTCCGGAGAGGGAGTGCCCTGCGTAGTGCTGGGAGTCCCTGCGCGCTATATACATTCGCATAACAGCATAATCGACATTGCTGATTACAAGGCCATGGTGAACCTGAGTGTGGCTCTTATCAGGCGGTTGGGCTCTGAGCAGGTTTCCAATCTCGTAAAATATCTCTAGGTCTGGCAACTCAAGCTCGCATGCAATCCCAACTTTGTCTTACCAGTTCATGAGTTTATCAGGGTGCATGCAAACGCTCGGGGTCTGGGTGCACAACCTTAAGCCGGAGCTGATTGAGGTTTCAGAAAAGTTCGCTCTGCGATGGTATGGCTTGGCCTACCTGGCAGGATTTATTGCGGGCTATTTTGGATTGCGATGGCTGGCTCAAAAACGCCTGTGGGTGGTAGGGCCCGAAAAAGTAGCTGACTTCATCGCTTATGCGGCCCTCTTTGGAGTCTTTCTCGGGGGACGACTTGGGTATGTCGCGTTTTACATGATTCCCGAAAGTGGGTTTGGATACGTGTTGGAAAACCCCCTCGTCATTTTGCAGGTCTGGAAAGGAGGGATGTCCAGTCATGGAGGCATTCTGGGCCTAACCATTTTCACTTACTTCTATGCCCGTCGCGCCAAGTGCTCTTGGACTGGAGTGGGTGACGGTCTTGTCATTTTCGCTCCTCTTGGAATCTTTTTTGGCCGCGTTGCCAACTTTATAAACGGAGAGCTTTATGGGAGAGTAACGAATGCGCCGTTCGGCATGAAATTCCCGAAGGAACTTCTGGGAAGAGAAGAAGATTTTAATGCTGCGATGAAAGGGGCAGTTGAGGCTGACCCTGGAAAGCTCGACGGGCTATGGGATCGCTATCTCGCAAGTCCGTCCACTGGACAGGGGCAACTTCTGGAGGGAGTCCTCGAGGCTGGCCGGACAAACCCGGAAATTATGGATGCCATTGCGCATTACGTGCAAGTTCGTCACCCCTCTCAGCTCTATCAAGCTATGCTTGAGGGTTTTTCCCTCTTTCTAATCCTGTTGCTCCTACGGCTTCGACTTCCTCAAATTGGGAATGGAGTGATTACCGGGGGATTCTTTATTTTGTATGCGACTTTCCGAATTATTGCGGAACAATTTCGTGAGCCAGATTCCGCCTGGGTGATTCAGGACCTACTGACCAAAGGCCAATTTTACTCCATCTTCATGTATGTCATGGGAGTCGCCTTTCTGGTGGCGGGCCTGAAAGGGAAAACGGGATCGCTGGTGGGGCAAGCCTCCGCTAATTGATCTGGCGCTCTTGGTCACTTGGGGATCCGGAGGCTTTGGCCGATTCTAATCAGGGTGCCATTAAGCCCGTTTGCCCGCTGAATGGCTCCCACCGAAGTGCCGTAGCGGCGGCCCAGAGAATAGAGGGTGTCGCCCCTGACTACAGTATGACGAGTGGCCGGCGTCGGCTTTACGACGGGTTTGGGAGCGGCCGGCTTGGGCGGTTTGGGGCTGGATACCGCTGGAGGCTTTGGTTCGGTCTTTTGCCTCGAGGCCACGGCGGGACGTGGCTTCGTGGTGGGCTTATTTGGCCGAGAGGAGGCCGGAGGAGATGGCTTAACCGTTTGTCGCGCGGGAGCGTTGCTCACAACGACCTGTCGGGTCCAGTTCCGTTGTCGTGCAGGCTTGTCGGCCCAGGCCTCGATGTAATTGCCATTTTCATCGAAAGGGCCATATCCGGGGTTATACGCAGTGTTGGAAGGCAGGGGAGGCGTCCTGCCTTCCGTGCCGGTTCCGCCGCACCCGCTGAGGAGAAGGGCAATTGATAAAGCGATGAGCAGGGCTAAAGGTGTGCGAGCAGTAAAAAGGTGCTTCATCTGTTACGGAGGTAGCAAGAAATGTGGGTTAGGAAAGTTGCCGCGAATGATAACCGGTTCTGGGCTTGCTCTAGGCGAGCTCTGCCTTCCACCGTTGGATTTCTCCGAGAACGTTCTCCAGCGAGGGAGATCCCGGGTTCGAGCGTGCTCTCAGAGCTCCTTCAAGGTTGAAGACAGCTTCGGTATCGTCTCCAAACTTTTCAGAAATAAGACTGAGATCCAGTGCGTCAAGGGTGACATTTTGCTCCTCTGCGGATGCCACAGCCTTACCCACGAGGTCGTGTGCGTCACGAAATGGAACACCTTTCCTTACGAGGTAATCGGCAAGGTCGGTGGCAAGAAGCAACGGGTCCTGAGCCGCTTTGCGGCAATTCTCAATATTTAGCCCCATCGAGGAAATCATTTCGGCGTTGACCTCAAGAGCCAGGGTGAGCGTCTCTACGGAGTCGAAGAGCGGTTCCTTATCCTCCTGGAGGTCCCGGTTGTAAGTGAGGGGTAAACCCTTCAGTGCTGTCAGAAGAGCGATAAGGTTGCCCACGAGTCGGCCGGTCTTACCGCGGGTGAGCTCGCAAACGTCAGGGTTCTTTTTCTGAGGCATCAGCGATGACCCTGTGGTGTGCTTGTCGCTTAGCGTGGCAAATCCGAACTCCGTGCTGCACCACAGAATAAGATCTTCGCTGAAGCGCGAGAGATGTGCCCCCAGAAGGGAGAGAACAAAGAGAAGTTCCGCGATATAATCCCGGTCAGCGATGGCATCCATCGAATTGGTGGAAATCCCGTCAAATCCCAGTTCCTGAGCGATGGCGCTGCGATCCAGGTTGATTGTCGAGCCGGCCAAGGCTCCAGATCCGAGAGGGCAGATGTTAAGGCGTTTCCGGCAGTCACGGAGGCGCTGCTTATCCCGTTCCAGCATCTCGACATACGCAAGGAGATGGTGTCCAGCCGTCACAGGCTGGCCACGTTGTAAATGGGTATACCCGGGTAGAATCGTAGCGGCATGATGTTCTGCCTGACTTAGAAGGGCCTTCTGCAGCTCCAAACTCAAAGACAAGATCGAGTCAATGGCGGAGCGGCAATAGAGTCTGGTATCTGTCGCAACCTGGTCGTTTCGGCTGCGTGCGGTATGCAGTTTGGCCCCAGCGGACCCAATTTTTTGGGTCAGGGCGGCCTCAATATTCATATGGATGTCTTCGAGCTCAGTTGAGAACTCGAATTCTCCTGCCTCAATTTCTCTCTGAATCTCCCGCAGTCCGGTCTCGATCTGGGAAAATTCGTCCTCGGTTAGGAGGTCGGCATGCATTTGAGCGCGGGCGTGCGCAATGGACCCCGCTATATCATGTGGGAAAAGACGCCAGTCGTAGGAGATAGACTCTCCGTAACGTTGCACCAGATCGGCAGTTTGCTGTGTGAAGCGCCCCTTCCACATGGCTGAAGCTTCTGGTTTAGGATAAGAAGTTGCAAGCCTAGCAGCGAGTATTGCAGCAAATCTTCCCTGTTTGAGACAAACTCATTACTGGAGATCAATTTTCTGTAAGCGCCCCACTCTCCAGAATGAGAGAGTTAGACATCGATGAAGTCACTGTCATTGGCCTTTTTCTCGGTTGTGCTTTGTTCCGAGAGAGGAGGTATGATCTGAATTCGCTTTTTCAGATAGGCGCTCAACCGCTCACGAATGGCGGCGCGGGCTGGGGAAAAAAGCAGAATAAATCCAGCGGCATCGGTAAGGAATCCGGGGGTAAGAAGAACCGCTCCTGCGAGAACGATCAGTAAAGCATCAAGGGCTTCGCGATGGGGGAGATTGCCCGCGGCGAGTGCATCTTTGAAGCTTGAGAGGGCCCTTGAGCCCTGTGACCTTGTCAGGATTGCGCCGAGGAAGGCGGTTAAGAGAATAACAATAATGGTGGCCTCGAGCCCGATCTTACTCCCAATCCGAAGGAGGAGCGATAACTCCAAGATAGGGACGAGAATAAAGATGGTCAGGAGCTTAAGGAACATGACGCTGCTCAGAGAATACACTAACCGGGCTGGGGAGCGGGTCAAATTTGGCAACACCCGCTCACTTCTTGTTGGATCGTCTCATCCATAGCGTTCAAGGGATTTCGATGAGGGCCTTGACTGTTCCCCGCCCAGTATCGGTGAAGGCGGCGAAATCGCTTGGAACATCCCCAAAACTGAGGCGGTCGGTAATCCAGACATCGGTGTTGATTTCGCCAGCGGCAATAAGGTCGATGATCTTCCCGAAATCATCTGGAAGAGCATTCCGGCTGGCAAGGAGGGTCAACTCCCGGCGATGAAATACGGGGGCATGGGGGAAGGAGAGGTTCTCCGTGGTAATGCCCACGTAAATAACGCGGCCTGTGAAGGCGGCATATTCAAAACAGCTGGACATGGACCTGACGCTCCCGCTGGCATCGATTACGATATTGGCGAGCTCTCCTCCGGTGATTGCCTCAAGCTCTGAGAGGTGATTGCCGTCCGCCCTGAAGACTACTGTATGCTGTATTCCGAGGTGATCGCGGCAGAATTCAAGGCGGCTTTCGACCATGTCCATCACGATAATGTTGAGATCGTGAAGGCGGAGGAATTCAAGGGCAGCAAGGCCTATTGGTCCGGCTCCAATCACCAGAACTGTTTCTTTGGGTTGAGGGTTAGCCCGAATGACAGAGTGATAGCCAATGGCGAGGGTTTCGACCAAGGCAAGCTGATCGTAGGAAAGGTCATTGCCTTGGTGAAGCTTGCGAGCAGGGCAGATCCACTCGGGCCGCAGACCGCCGTCGGAGTGCACTCCGAGCACTTGGACGCCCGGGCAGCAATTGCTGTTGCCCTTGGTGCTTGTCACTGAAGAGGGGTCATTAACATAGGGCTCAAGGGAGCACTTGTCTCCAACTTGAAGGTGGGTGACTCCCTCGCCCAGAGCGAGGACCTCTAACCCCAGTTCGTGTCCAGGAATACGGGGGTAGGAAAAGAAAGGCATCTTGCCGAGGTAACCCGAGAGATCAGTTCCGCAAATGCCCATTCGGTGGGTGCGTACGAGGGCCTCCCCCGGGCCTGGGGCTGGCGGCTCTGGCAGGTCGATCATGGTGATGACCTCAGGCTGGGTGAATTCGATGGCTTTCATTGACTTGATTTAGGATAGGCCAGGGAAGGGAATGAAGGAGTGAGCCATGAGGCCGATCCCTGCATTTGAGCGATATTTATGTTTGGTTCAGGCTGTGGCATCTTCCTGCTAGACGGACTCGATAATGACATTGCCGTAGGCGGTAGGGTCCCCAGTGCGAATCAATCCAATCGCGTTAGGGACGCGGGTCTTGAAGTCTTGGTGGGGTTCACGAGTCACTTTGGCTTCAGAGAAAGAGGCAAAGCATCTATCGAAAGCTTCGATTGTCTCAGGCGGGTTTGTCTTGAGGAATTCCCCGGCCTGCCAAATCTGCCCCACCTTGAAATTGGATTGGAGGAGGCTGAGAACATCGAGAACGTTGGGAATACCCCGGGTGAGAGCAAGGTCTATGGTCTCAATTTCGTTCCAGTAAGGAAATGCCCAGTCGCAGATTACGAGGGTATTTGTATGACGAATTCGGGCGAGGAGGTCTAAAACCTGAGGATTAAGGATACCTTGCTGGAGCATATGTGGGCTGGTGGTAGTTGAAAGAGGGTGTGCCACCTTTGCGCTGAGGAGTCCAAATTTTTTTGTGAGGTAATCGAGGAGGATCCCGAGAAATCAAAAAGCCTTTCCCGCTCGCGCAGGAAAGGCTTGGGAATATCGCAGGGTAGCCCCGGGCCCTAGACGTCCTTCCAGCTCCGCTCGGCTGCGGAAGCGAGAACGGCGTCGCACACCCTGGCAGTTTCGAGGGCATCGCGGAAAGTGGGCTTGCATGGCTCACCACT
>TARA_B100001093_G_scaffold132468_1_pt1 | contig 14323 bp, 14 predicted proteins | sample TARA_B100001093 | Tara Oceans TARA_B100001093 (sample SAMEA2623116) | marine metagenome | biome: marine biome (ENVO:00000447); feature: surface water layer (ENVO:00002042); material: "saline water (ENVO:00002010), including plankton (ENVO:xxxxxxxx)" | depth 5 m
GCGACTGATTTGGGTTTTGTCAAACCAGAACAAAGACTACTCAAAGTGTTTTCAAGTATCTCTTCTGGAACAAAAGTAAGATTGCAAGGAACATGTCAAGAAATTATCTATACAAAAAACACGATTGACAAATTGGTGAATGATTCGATTGTTCGTCTTGTGAGACGAATGATCGATACTGTGAAACAGGTAACTAGACAAGAATATTACATGAAACGCATTGAAAATGTATATATACAAAGAGACCAAAAGGGCAATGAAAGATACATCACAGACTTTTTTGTCTTTGATGTCGCCAATTACTATACGATACGATTAATAGGAGATATTATCTTAATAGATGACGACATGTATATCAATTATCTGAATGTGTTGAGTGGGTCAAATCCAACTCTGCTTAACAAATATGATACGAAATTCAATCAAATGGGTATACTCTTTGATGCAAATATGTTTCATGAAAACATCCGAGACTTGTTTGACACCTATTATTTGAATTCGTTTAAGGTCATCGGAGTAACTGATAGTGAAGAAACCAATCGGGAAGATTTGAGCGGGGTGTATACATTAGGAGCACTTGAAAATATGTATTTCCCATCAGATGAATCTCTAAGCACAATTAAAGATTATACAAACAAAGGATTAGCCGGAGATCTTGAACAATATTTGCCTCCCGATCAAACAGATATTACGAGTCCATCTTTTTGTGACAAATCTCAATTAAAATGGGACAGTCTAGGAGTGCCCTATCCCACAGATAAAACATGCACAATGGACAATACAGCTAGTTTAGCTGTTATGAATCATCCTTATTTTGCACCCGGAGTCATGTATAAGCGTTCTAGCGATGATGCCTACAGTTGGCTCAAAGACCCAGCTCGTGGAAATATCATACGAGCCTCAGGATACAGTCAGTAATATAGTATTTACAAATGACACGCAACATTCTCATTGATATAGTCGATTATTTTCGCAGTGCACTCACACCAGAAATCTTCATCATGCGAGTATTCGATCTCATTGGATTCATCGTCATAATGTTCTGTTAACAATGCCTCTTCATGTCCCGTTAGAAACATATAGGCTTCTAATTGAACTCTTTCGTAATCTCTTAGAGTATGAAACAATCGTTGGGTCCGATTCTTGGTTTCAATAATTGTCTCTCCAGATATACCATCCACCTTGCCACGAATCAAGACACGATATTTGTCTCCTTCACAATACAATGTTTTTGTAAACATCTGTGAGTTTCTTTGCGTGATTGGCATAGAACGTTTCTTTTGAATATGATCCAAGTTTTTGCACTCTTTGATGTTACCTCGTCTCATTCGCAAATCGTGAGTCAATGATTCTTCTAAGGATTTCATCTCTTTTGAACATCCCGATAAGTTGTCTTTTACAGTTTCGCGGCTTTTATCTTCAGTGATACTTGATGAATAAGCACGTGACAAGGCTTTTTTCTTAACCGCCTGTTCCACATCTTGTATATTAGCGGATGCATCTAATCCAAGTTCTCTTTTAACACACGCGAAATCTTCGGGTTTCATACGTTTCAAAGCGCTTTCGGTATTACTACGACTAACATCTCGAACACAAATCTTGTTTTGATGTAATATCAAGTCGAGCGTTTCTTGTGGATCTCCATAGGTGTTGTGACCTGTGAGTTTCGCCAAATCACTGGCACGTAAAAATATATCCTTCATTTACCCAATCACTGCAATAATCTTTAAATGTTAAAATATACGAGATGTGAGTATAACGATATACACAAACAATAGCAGAGACAACAAGGGGAAGCTAATCAATTGTGTCCAAGAAACATCTTGGAACATCGATGTGGGGACATGACGATCTTGAGGATTGTCATAAGAACCATCATTACGATCTGCAGTTTTCCAATTAGGTGTTTTCATGATACGGTCATTCATAGATTCATTGAACATATCACGAATAACTTTAGCTCGGGTGTTGTCATACATTCTACGTTTGTAGTATTTGTCCACCGTAAGATCTTCCACATTCTTGACATCCGCAAATGAAGAAGGATACGGTTCCAGACTCCTTGTATCACTCGCAGGTATCTCATATTGAGACTTATCTTCATCATATCTCCAATATTTATCTTGAAACTTACAATATCCACCATCCTGAGTGGGGATACATGAACCGACATTTCCATCGTCATCTTTGTCACAACAATGTTGTTGACATTCGGGTTTGCTCCATTCACTGTTGTCTACAGAAAAACAATTTCGGGTCATATAAGGAACACCTCCGCCTTCTTTGATATTAGGATCGTCCGAAGAAATACCACCACAACAGGTTTGATAGGTCATTTACTAATGACATACAATAGAAAAAAAACCACATATGTGGTCAAACTAACTAATCTAACTAAGCGAATGAATCTAACATACAAGTTACTCTTTACTGGTCTTGCCGGCTGTTTTACGAACCGTTTGTAATCGGCGTCGCCAGTGTTCTCTGTCTGTTTCTGTGAAGTATTGAGAGACTTCATGTATGATATCCATCGGAATCGCGCGACCCTTTTCACTTTCTGATATCTTAGCTAAGGTTAATCGTTGTTTAGCGATTTCTGTGTCCTTCTGAATCTCAGATTGTATCAAATCAACTTGAATCTTTCGGAAAAACACATTCCATCCTGATACAGAATATGACTTGTTTAATGTTTCCAGTTTGGACATTTTTGCATCGATATATTCTTTCGAATATTCTGAAAACTGAGCATGCATCTGGTTTCGAATAGTATCACTATCCATTGTAATTGAACCATAGTAATCCATCATTGTGTGAGTAATTAAGTGAGTAATTAAGTGAGTATTGAATTACAAACATAAGACAAAATCAAATTTAAAGAAATTTGTCAAACGTCAAAAACACTTATCCTTTCTTTGCACAAATCAAAGATATGTTGGTGACGACAATTACGACATAAATCAGAAAGCTTATCTTGGGTGACTTCTGATACAACTGATACATCCAGTAAGATTGTCGGTATCAATATACCCAAGGAATAGGTATCCACATGTTTGAAAAAATAATCAACAGATCTTTGTTTACGTTTTCCGCTGATTCTATCAGAAAGATAGTCACGTAATTTCTTTGTTTGATCTGGAATACCCAGAACGTTTTCATATATACATATATAATCATCAAAATGATCCCTTTCTGCATACATTTTTGATTCTTGTGTCAATTGTTTTTTTGTCATAGCATTGCACATGTATTCATAGGGATAAGGTTCATACATACGATGTATTTTTGTGATAAACTTTAATCTCTTAGAAAGATAATTCATTTGCGAAAGTGTGCAAGACAAGCCAAAGTCAATTAGTTTAGAGACCCCTCTTTTGATAACGACATTACCGCTAGACAAATCACCGTGTAACATATTGTTAATTTTCATTTCAGTAATCCCGTGCTCGAGGTTCAATAATGTCTTGTGTAATTTAAGTAGTGCATCATCAAACCTTTTCTGTGAATCAAACAAAGGCGATGCATACATACCCGTGGCCAAATCATCCAATGCTTCTCCTCCATAAGTTCCAATCAACAAGGGGTATTTTGAACGCGGATGCGCTTTAATATTTTTTCTATCAAGACATGTCTTGATATCAGATGTTTTCGATATAATTTCATAGGGTCTCGTGTAACAATAATCATCCCACAAAATAGCCCAATCTTCATATCCAGGAATTTTTCGGATATATTGATTCATTTTGTATTCTCTATCAGATGAACGTTTGTTGTAAGCGACCTTTGAAATGTAATTTGAACGTTTGATATCACGTTTTGTTTGCGCTCCCTTTCTACGACGTCGCTTGTGTTTCTTTGTATCACATGTAAGGGCCGGGCGAAAGATACAACCTTGTCCCCCAGAAGCAATCAATCGATTGCGTTTCAGTGTCTTTTTGTGTTTTTTCATATCTTAGTTACTACAACATAGAAAATATCTAATCAGAATATAATGAGCAACGATTTACCTGTCGAAGTAAGAAACAATATCAACAATGGAAACTTCTGTGGCCCCGATTATTATGTAAAGAGATCAGAAAATGCCAAAGACATTCAAGAACAATGCATGAAATGTCCTCCAGGAAAAGATGAATGGTATTTTCAGGAGGCGTCTGAAAAGATTCCACCCAATACAAGATTAACCGATAGACAACTTAATCAACTTAAGCAATGTTCTGGAGGAAGCACCGTAACTCCCGATTTTATACGGACTCTTGACCCGAATTTCAGAGAAACAGATGCATCGGGAGTGCCCACATGGAAATCACTTCAACAAAGTGAAAATGTAAAACATTGTGCTGTAGATCCATTGTCAGGTAAAGTCACAGACAATGAAACATGTCAAAGAGATTCGATAGATAAACCAGCAACACCGCCTGACACATATGAAACACAATTTAAATTGTTTACCGATTGCATCAACAAAAATGTATCAAAGATAGATGATGAATTTCAACTTGTCAATAAATTAAAAGAGTTGTCTATGAAAGACATAAACCATTGTTTAGAAACATTGCCTCCCACAGACATATGTGATCAAGGATATTCTGAGATGTATATAAGTGTGCCTTCCATATATTTGAAACAAAATGGTATAACTCAACTGTCTACAAAACAACAAACAGCATATGACAGAACCATTCGTCAATTGTCAAGAGAGGCATATGTAACTGAAAGTAGCACATGTGGTAACGTAACAAGTAAAACCGCATCGATGAATAACATCTCAAACGATCAAATAAAAGATGTCTATCCATCACTACCCATTTCACAGGGAGTCTCGGTGTTTCAATCGTTTGTCAAAGGAATCTTAGACTTTATTGTAAGTGTTCTAGAAGAAATCGGTATATGGCCCGAAAACAATACTTCAGTCCGCCAATTGATAGTTATCGCGACAAGAGTGGCGATATTCACACTCGTGATTATGGCTATACTCTATATGACATCTTCTATGAAGTCTCATGGAGGTAATAAAACGTGATTTAAACACATCTGTCGAAATATGAATTGTTAGATACACATGCCATCGCGTTCCATGACGCAAGAAACAGTCTGGGAAACAGTAGACCGTGAACGATTCAGTGTTTTTATAAGAGATTTGTCTCAGAGTGTCAATACCAATCTGAAACATATGATAGAAGATTCAGAAAAGAGTCTTCCAAATCCCCCCAGAAACAATAGCAAAAAGAAAAAGAAGTTATCCAAAAAAGAGCAGATAATCATGCAAAATACTCAGAGATTACATCAAAAACATGTAGATCGAGACAAACAAACAATACGCTATCTGTTAGACAATTTTCAGCCAAAGACTCCTTATGAAGGTTTTATCAAGTTGCATACAAAAGAAGCGAAACAAGAATACAAAGTAAGATTGTTAGATTTGTATTGGAATCACAAACATCGCAAAAAGTATATACATCATATAATCAACCTATGTTATCACTTAAAACGAGACGAGTTGTCTTTGACACAACAGGAAACGCTGGATATGATTCGTAATAAGTTGCGCAAGTATGATTTGAAATCCTATATGTTAGACAAAATGGGACATTTGTTGCCTCCTCTCAATTTTTGGGATCATGAAAGAAAACTAGATGAATGGCAGAAAGATGTCATTGCACGAATAAGAAACCGAGAATCGATTCTGGTAAAAGCGCCAACATCTGCGGGGAAAACATTTGTTGCAATGAGCACGGGTGTATTGCATCAAAAGGTTTTGTATGTATGTCCTGCGAAACCTGTTGCCTATCAAGTGGGTTCAGCATTTGTGAAAATGGGTTATCGCGTGCATTATCTCGTCAACAATCATTGCGAGAACTCATATGACAAACAAACAAATATCTTTGTCGGTGTGCCTGAAACAATCGAAGAATGCTTGCCTAAAATCGGCTTGAAATATGATTATGCGGTGTTTGATGAAATACATACCTTAGATGACCCGAATACAGGATTGTCATATGAAAATCTGATAAAATTACTAGACTGTCCATGCCTAGCATTATCTGCGACAATTGGGAACATTGAGTTTCTACGAGATATGTTTCAAAAGTATCACAGTCATCCCATACATTATGTAGAATACACAACACGTTTTATCAATCAACAACGATGGGTATATGACTCTGACAATACAAGTTTACGCAAATTGCATCCAATTGTATCGTTGGATACTGACAGTCCAGAATCCTTTCTGAGCATTACCATGACTGCAAGTGATTGTTCCAAATTATATACAATATTAAGTGAAACATTTGAAGATAACTCTGAAACAGAAGATATCATAGAAAAACTCGATCCAGATGAGTATTTCCCTGAAGATCGCTTACTGACACTAGATGATGTCAAACAATGGGAATCATCACTCAAACAAACCGTGGTAGATTTGACTGTATCAAACAAGTCAAAGATACAAGAGATTCAAAACGGGTGTCAAAAAGAATATCCTATCAAAGATACATTAGAAGATTTAGTGCCATTACTTCAAACATGTCAAACAAAGGATTTGCTTCCGATGCTTTATTTTCATACACACGAAGATACAGTCAAAGAAATATATTTACATTTAGATGAGTCATTACGAAACAAAGAGATGGAAAAATATCCTTATCATTATCATATATTAGAACAAAAAGAGTCTTATTATCAAGAGTATTTGAAAAAACGAGATGTATTTGAAGGAAATATCAAAATCAAGGGTTCAAAAGATGCAATGACAGACAAACAAGCGAAGTTAGAGAGATATGACAGAGAACAAAAGATGCACTATATGATGAAAGTTAGACATTTGTATGAATGGTGTATACATCAATGTGACAAGCATGAAGTATTGGAAACTACCATCCGATTACAAAAAGAACATCTGAAACGAGACAAAGAGCGATTTACACAAAATCCCGATTTTCGTTCACAAGATGTCTTTCAAAAGCACCCAGAATTTTGCTTTGTAAGAGGTGATCCGATGAGTGGCGATGAAATAAGAAATATCAAACGAAACTTGCGAAACTCAACCGGACAGACACTCGATTATACACATCCATTGTTTCAACTATTGAAACGAGGGATTGGCGTGTATCTTCATAGCTTTCCAGATGAATACAATCGTGTCGTGCAGACCCTATTAAGTCAGAAGAAGTTGGGTGTTGTCTTATCTGATAAAACTCTGTGCTTAGGAATCGATTTACCGATTCGAACCGTGGCTTTCTCGGGATACAAACAACCCGATTATACCACCAGTGATTATCTGCAGATGAGTGGTCGTGCGGGTCGCCGAGGCCACGATAATCAAGGAAACATCATATTTCATCATGTATCCAATTACAAACAATTGATGAGAGGAGAACTTCCTCAACTCAAAGGATCCTCTCAACAGATTCATGTGGGATACAATGCCTTGCAACAATTACTTCCCGATGCAAACTTACAACATATTCATACGAGTCGTATCAATCTGGAGACAAATCCTCTCCTCAATCAAATCGTGGATTATACTGATAATCGCTATACTCGGCTAGAATGGTTATGCAGAAATTATGAAAACGGTCATGCATTTATAAGTCAGTTACACAAGCTCGAAAAACAAGTGTTTCGTCAAAGTGAACATGAAAGAGAAGAATGGCTATTGTCTTATTTGATATCACAACTAGGACATAGTGATAGATTAATCAATGTATTAAAAACCAATCGCATCGATAGAGACCAAACACAGACTCTTCAAGAATTACATACACTAGGAGAATGTATGAGGCACATGATACGAAATCTCAATCAAATCCAATGTAAACTTACAATTACACATCTACAACACCTGTTTCAAAAGATACGAACGATAGTCACAAAATACAGGTTTGAATGATATCACAAATTTGATTTAAGGGTTTTTGACATATTATAACAAAGAACATGCTACGAAACCCCAAGAAGGCACTTGTAAAGAGACGAACCGAGTGTCAACATGATTTCCAAACACGATTGAAACATATCCGCATCAATCAAATTGTGGATGCTCTTCAAGATGCGATGATGGGTTCTGAAAATCACGAATCGACAAATGAAGCATTCTTTATGACGGGTCCGGTATCAAGATTTCGTCAAGATTTTCGACGATTGCCCGATATCCCTGATTCTTTAAACCGAAATATACGATATTTGTATACAATCATTGGTAATCCAAGAGTCGAAGTGAACTTGCGAAAAAAACGTGAAAATCAGTTTGCTCAAGATTGGACAGTGATGAGTTTAAATGAATCACTGAGACGATACAACAAATTAGTCAAACAAGGACAAAAAAGAATCTTTGATATTGCCTTTACTTATGCTGGATTGGGACACATAAGATTGCTCAGTTGTGATTTAACTACACACAACTTGTTTTACAGAATGGACGGAGGAAGCAACGGATGGGAACGAGAAGACAATAAAAAACAATTGCTCACATTGGTTCCATCTGTAGCAGATCAATTTACCTTTATTGAATGGTTTCGTCACTTTCTTTGAATACACTGATACACTTATGACATATACATTTTTCTATTCTTGATTTTTTTTCACAATTCATTGCATATTTAGGCACACAATGAATACACCAAGCGACATGATGCATGGCACCAATGCGATTGGGTTTTTGACAATGTTGTCCATAACAAGTTCCTGCAATTTGACAGCAGTAAAATTGATTACAGCCTGCACAATGAATTTGGATGCCTTCATCTCCAAGTGGCTTGACTCGTTTACATCCATGACACAAGATACCATTCATTTCAATCACTTGTTCTGATTTGGATTCCGGTGGAGAGGGATGAACCCGTGTATTTCTTAGTCGACGGATGCGTCTTCTGGCTCGTTTTGTTTTTCTTGTGACGCACATTGTTTGTATGTTTGTATAGTATGTGATTTATTTGATATGTCAAATAAACGACTCAAATTTTGAAAATTAATTTCTAGGATAACAACATAATGGAAACGATTAGTGAAATCAATGAGTTGTTGTCAACCAAAATGTGTTCGCCCGTGATAATTTATGCGGTCACACTTGTTGTGTCAATTATCAGTGTGTATTTGTGTCGTGAAAGAATGAAGAGATACAATACACAAAAGATGGAGAATCTATACAACATGTTTACGATGCAAGAACTCAAGTTTATGTTAGTATTAGGTGTAGTCATGTTTGGCTTGTGTCAATACAAAAAGACTGAGTTAGCGTGGATTTTCTTGATTTTCCCTGTGATCTACATCTTGATCCAAAATGCTCTTCTTTACATTCATGTATCTTCAGCAGTGCAAAATGCCCCGGCTGTCAAACCTCAAGTCGCAAGTCAATATGGTGCAGGAATGAGCGCACCGTTGATGGGTCAAGGACCCTCGGTTCCTGTAGCAACACAACCCGCTGTGAAAGTCCCTCCAGTTCAAAAAGAAGAATATGTTCTTCCTAAAATGACCAGTCAAAGCACGTCCATGGGAGGTGGAGGTGCTTTTGGTGGTGCTGGTTCAGGCATGGATGTCAGCGGATATAATTTATAAATGTTTTGCGTATTTCATAATATTTTTATATAGTTTGTTCAGTTATACACATGACTGAAGAAACCGGTTTGGTTCCACCTTCTGAAAGTTTTACATACAAAGATCAAGTATGTGAAATCATTGAAACGCTAACGCTCGATTCTGATGATGACATCAATCGCACAAAACAAAGTATTCTGAAGAATCGATTTTTATCAGAAGTGTTAAACTATGAGTCTCGCAAACAACATACAAAAAAATATTACGATGTGTTTCGGTTTATAGTGACAACTGGTTCGATTATGATACCTGCAATCATGTCAGTCGGTCAAATGGATCCTGAAAAGTTACCCAATCATTTTGATGAGATCAGTTATTGGGCATCGTTTTTTATATCTTTATCGGTGACTATCAGTAATGGTTTCTTACAGTTGTTTTCGATTGACAAAAATTATCTAGAGTTTTCATTAACTACAGAACAGTTAAAAACAGAAGGATGGCAGTTTTTTCAATTAACAGGAAAATATGAAGATTACTCTGATCACATAACTGCATACAAACCTTTTTCAAAATCGGTAGAAAACATTAAGAGAAAACAAGTCGAAAAAGAGTTTCAAGGTAAAGGAGATGTCAACAAAAACAAAAAAGACAAAGAAAAAGAAAAGGCCAATGAACAACTCAAGAAAACAGATGAAAAGATGGACATGCTATTAAACTTGGTTTCAGGAGGTGTAAAAAATACGATAGGTGATGTCCGTTCTATCCTGACCCAATCAGTGACTGATACTCGTAGCGCGGTTGGTCAAGCCGTTGGTCAATCCATAGGCGGAACCGAAAAACCACCCGATACAGAAGATCCTCAGCAAGCTAAACAGCAAGCCAAACAACAGATCTTAGATGAAATCAATGACTAAAATAAATAAATCATATAATTATATGAGACAATATGAATATCTGAAAAGGATTATACTAGGGTCCACTTTGTTGTATATTTTATTCCTAGTTGCGCGATATATACTGAATCCTTCAGGAGACTATTTGAAAGAGTTGTTTCCAAATGAATTCTTGTTATGGAAAGGATGGCATCTAGTCGTATTCTTCTTATTGGGATATTATTCTCCGAATTACTGGTATCTGTCACTGTTTCTAGGTATGTTATGGGAATTCACTGAATTTGTGATTGACAAAACTGATATAATCAATAAACTAATTGGAAATAATGCACAAATATCGCTCTACAAAGAGAGTGACTTCGCGTTAAATTCAATTGGATTGATCCTCGGATACTTTTTCCGTATGGTTACGAGATAATCAGAATAGTCAATTTGTGTCTTACACTAGATTTAAAGAGTTTTCTAATTTATTCTTATAGTATACAATGAATTTAGTAGAATTGTGCTTGAATGCATTGTGTTCATTAACTCGGTTAAAGCGATTTTCATATTATCGCCCGATTATTCCTTTAGAAAATAGTGATAGAGTCATTCCCACAGACAATCCCCGGAAGATTGTTTCATGGAATGTTCAGGGATTATTTTTTTACATGAATAATTCTAAGCTGATCAATTTGTTACGAGAAATACGGAATTTGGATGCAGATGTGATATGTTTACAAGAAGTCTTTGAAGATTACTTGAAATACAACTTAGTGCATAGACTTTCTGACATCTATCCGTATTATTTGTCGGGAAATCTCGATAAAAGATACATAGTGGGAGAAGATAGTGGATTGTTAGTGTTATCTAAGTATCCATTACAATTTCAAAAAGAATGTATATTAGACGATTGCTCATTTCCGGATACAATGTCAAACAAAAGTATCTTGTATTTCCGTGCGGGAAATCGCAATTTCGCGACAGCTCATTTACAATCATCAGATATACGAGGAAATACGCGAGTCTCTGTGTCACAAATACAGAGAATCAAAACACAATCTCCCTTTCGAAACTATCTGGTATGTGGAGATTTGAATCATCCAAGTGCCTATCATTTCTTGGGTTGTGAGTGTAACAATCGTAGCTCAACATGTGATGACGAAACTCTGGATTACATTCTTCCTATGGGAGAACTTCCCACGAAACTATACCTACATGTTCCCGAGATAGACATCACAGGGTGTAGCGATCACAAACCGTTGATTGCCGAGATTCAATGACAAACTTAATTTACATTCGGATAAGGTTAGCGACGCTTTCGGCATCGCTTAGTTTTGTCGTTTCGGTAGCATTTGCGAGATTGCTTGGTCCCGTTCACGCATCGTCCCGTAGTTGCACGATAATCGCATTTTTTTGTAGCTTTCTTCTTAGGAGTCTTTTTACGAGCTTTCTTAGGAGGACCTTTCGAGCCCTTGGAAACCAGATACTCGGCAAACTTTGGACACTTGAGTTTTACCGCATACTCTACGGGCGTCTTACCATTTTCATCCTCATTATCTGGGTCTACTCTGTATTTATTGAATAGAATCTCTAATACATGAAAATACGGACTGTCAGAGACTTTGGAGCTCGTTTTTCGGAGTTTCTTGTAGTATCGTATAGCTGCCTTGACAAACTCGGCATAATACTGATCCAAGACAACGCTTCTGAAATCACCCCGGGTTTCTCCTTTATGTAACAGTTCGGCGAGTTCATCATTCATATCCGTTACTTCATTTACAGGATAGATCGTTATCATAGGTGATGACAAATCTTCCATGAGTTCATACACACGACTTGTCATTATATATGATATGTAAATATATTCTTTGACAAACTTGGGAGATAAACAGTCATAAAATAGTCTTAAATTTGAAGACTCGTTTGAAACAAACACTCAAAACAAACAACTAATAAACTCAAACTCAAACACAAACAACTAACAACACCCTTGTATAAACAAACAACTAAATAAAGATGGCGATGATGGTTTCTCCTTACAACCAAGTTACTGTGCGCGAGCACAATGTCATTGACACTCGCGAAGATATCAAAGATATCTTGGTCAAGGTTTTCGGAGATATCCATATCACATCTTACATCTTTGATTTGCTGACACAAGCAAATGACCAAGAGGCCCGCGTATTTCACACATCTCTGCGTGGAGCGTGGTCATATTATGATGAATCAAATAAGCCACAATATATCCAAAACACACCTACATCAGTCATTCTGCGCAAAAAGGATGATTCAAATGATGAACATTACAATTACAAATTGTGTGGTGAATACCTTGTGAATGTAAAACCACGAAAATACAAGGGATACGGATGGAAGATGAAAACAATGCCATATGATCTTCTCCGCGAATTACAATTTCAAAATACCGAATTGTATTGTGGATTAACGATATCACAACGCAAGCCAGATGTGGGAAAGTATAAGTGTTCGGAAAGAGCATTGTATTGGCACAACACATACATTGATGGTTATGCCGAAATGCTCGTGGATGACATCATGAAGCAGGTGAAAAAGACACTGAAAGACGTATCTTTCAAATATGCCATGATGATGGAAGATTTCATGGAAACTGAATCACAAGAAAACTTTTTACATAATGGTCCCGTGCTCAAACTCACTCTAGACAAAGATTACGATTTGTGGGTCACTTTTGCACTGGATGATAAGAAGAATGAGTTTTATGGAATCACAGTCTCCAAACAATCGTCTAAGAATCCGTATTATGATGATTATGATACTGATGAAGAGGATGAAGATGAAGATGTTCTCAAAGAAATCTTCTCAACAGAGGGGCTAATCGTAAATGGGAAAGTCATCTTTGATGACTTTCAAACTGATATAGCCACGGATGTTGGCATTGGAGATATTGTTGCTAAATACAAAAAAGAACAACTGATTCAAGAGTTTGGACCACTCTGGGATGAAATTGAGGACGTAGGTGATTTTCTTAAAGCACGTTTTAACTTTGATATTCACAATTCTGCATTATATGAATTGTGTGTACACAAAATGAAGTATATGAAGGAGGATGTCAAGTATTTACGAGACAGTGGATATTCGGATGACATCTATGGTTACGCATATCATCATGAACGGTTGCGTTTGCAAAACACATGGTTTGATTTTGAATCACGCAGATGTATTCACATCGACGGAAAAGTATGGAAGTTCTTGTAGGGATATTGTGTAATTGATGTTATGTGATGTAATAAAATTTTTTATTGTTGGTTTGGAAAAAAATTGTCCATGTAGTATTGACTATTCGTCACATACTTAAACTTGTCATCCATTAATTGTGTATTGCCTTCAACGTATTTTGTGAAAAGTAATTCAAAATATTTTTGTAATCCCTCCATCCGTTCTTGACGTCCTTCGCGTTTTAGCCCTCCTAGATTCAGCTTCTTTCCGGGGAACATGCTACGCAACTCTTGTCCAAGAAGATCCGGACCGTATCCGGGGGATTTCGGATAATAGTAATACATTAACGCACTATAGCGATCTAATATTCTCTGTATGTGTGTTACACCATCCTTTGTGAAATTGATTGTGATAAGATAATAGTCTATACCGGGTACCAACTCTTTAGGCTGGTGGGGAGGATATGGATCGTGAGGATTTACTAATGAATTTACAAGTTCGACTTTAACGGTGACTGGGGGTGTATTTTGCTCGGCCGGTTCTTCTGCTCTAGAGACATCAGCGACAGACGTGGTTTCTGCTGCTTCAGCGACATCAGCTCCATCAGCGACAGGCGTGGTTTCTGCTTCTCCAGCGAAAGGCGTGGTTTCTGCTTCTCCAGCGAAAGCTGGGTTAATCGTTGTTCTCGTTGAAGAATCAGAACCACCGATGAGTTTGTA
>TARA_B100001093_G_scaffold35447_1_pt1 | contig 14304 bp, 6 predicted proteins | sample TARA_B100001093 | Tara Oceans TARA_B100001093 (sample SAMEA2623116) | marine metagenome | biome: marine biome (ENVO:00000447); feature: surface water layer (ENVO:00002042); material: "saline water (ENVO:00002010), including plankton (ENVO:xxxxxxxx)" | depth 5 m
GTGTGCTCTGTAGCATTGTTATCTTTAGCACAAGTGAATGTAAGAGAATTAGTAGCAAACTGTATTCTATCTCCTTTAATCATTCCGTGAGAAGTCTTAGTCAAGACCATTTCACCTGTGCTTGGTGTGTAAGTGATACCAGTTGGTTGGAACTGATAAGTTGATAACCCAACCCATGTATGTGCGTCTGTGTTAGTAGGAGCAGTTCCGTTTAATGCATTGACTTCAATAGTAGTAGTTGCAACTGCTTCAACAGGTATATCTCTCATCTTACCTTGTGTACCGAGTGGGTCAGTAGCACGAGGATATGATGCAGTACCACCACCGTTGTAACCACAACTAAACTGTAATGATTCGTTTGCAATTCTAACTGTGGAGACTGCTTTCTTAATACCATTTGATACTGCAGATACGAATGTATGTGTATCAACGTTGGTAGAAGGAATAGTATCAAGAATCTGTACAGTGAATGTATTTGCTGTTACGTCAAATACTTGTAACCATCTATCAGAAGCATAGTCAGTAGAACGAGGATATGCCTTCTCTGCTGCAGCACCAGTAGCACCACCAAATGCACAACTGAATGTTATAGAACTGTCTGCAAATTTAACTTGGTCACCATTTACAAATCCATGACTGTTAATAGTTACCACCATCAAACCTGTATTAGGATCGTATGTTGCTGTGGATGCTGTATGTGTTGTTGGTGCTGATAAACCATGACCAGAACCAATAGTCAATACCATAGAACCTGAAGCAGGATCGTATGTTCCAGTTGAAGGAATGAAATGCTTAACTAATTGTTCTCCAACACGAGCATCAGAAATACCTAATACATCATTCCCTGTATATCCATTTCCTGCAGCGTTTAGTACAACATTACTTACAGCACCACTTGTAACTGTAATATCAGCAGTACCACCTATTCCACTTCCAAGATTATTCTTAAGTGGTATATTCGTATATGTTCCATTATCATATCCTGAACCTGGTGTCAATCCAGTAGATACATCGAATGACTTGAGTTCATCTCCTATCTGATCTAACTGGAAACTACCTGAGTAACTTGCACGGTCATAGTACATACAAAGAACACTAGTTCCTGAAAGAGGAGGTGTAATAAATGTTATCGCATCATTTGCAAATGTATATGTTGCTGGATTTGTAACTAATCCATTAGTCATTACTAGCAACTGTGACTTGTTAGCAGTCTTACCAATCTTAGTACCAATCTTAATTGTGTTTGTTCTAAGTAAGAATGTATCGTTAACACCGTCAATAAAGAGTCTAAAGGTATGTCCAACACCAGTTCCCACTGCTGATAAATTAATAGCATTCCCAGCTTCAGTTGTTGCAAGTTCGATAGTATTTGCATCAACATATCTCACATAGTAGATTCCTGCGTTTGACAATCCACCAATTGGAGCACCAGTTCTATTACTAGGGTAGTTACCTGTATTTGATATTGGAAGAGTAGAAGGGTTGTCAATACCATTTGTAATAATACCAGACAATGTAGTGATTGCAGATTTAACGTCTGTACACCCTCCAGAATCGTTTGTAATGCTTAAGTCAGTCTGTGGGACTATGTTTGTATATGTGCCAACTGGTAGACTGTTTGTTACTGCTAGATTACATAAATCTCTTGCTTTGTTGAATGCGAATATTGTCTCTGTTTCTTCACCAGCTATGTGTGCGATGTAGTTTGATGGATTTGTCCTTGTGACAGTTGACAAACTGTCTGTGCTTATCGCAGTTGTCACGATATTGAACAAAGTGTCCATAGCACTATCTACAGTTGCACATATTGCTGCATCAAATGTTACACCAGTGTTCTTAACTTGGGTGTATCCATGATTTCCTGTGATTGTGACATCTTGATTGATTATGATAGATGCTGCTAGTTCTTTTGCTTTATTAAATGCCCATATTGCCTGTGTCTCTTCATTGTCTAGGTGTACAGTGTTAACGTATAGATTTGCTGCATCCCACACCTCACTATTTGCACCATATGTTAAGTTGTATGCAATTGCTTCAACAACATCTACAATATCGTCAATACAGTTCTGATCACCGCCAGGTACACCAGCAAAACCTGATGGAATACCAACTGTTGCATCTTGTAACATTTGATACACTGCCTCAGCAGCAATTAAGTTCTTATTATCTTTAAGTAAGTTGCCAGCATCAATATATGCATTACCTTGACTCACAACACCACCAACATATGAGTTAGTTGCTGCTAATGTAAAGTAGTTACCACCATACTTAAGATCATTTGCCCAAGCAGCGATTACAAGTCTAGTATCTCTAGCACATGTTGCTCCACTATAATTTAATGATGGATATGCTGCATTTAGAGCTCCGATAGTCTCTTCAACAATATAATCAATGTTAGCAATGATTAAATCTCTAGCATCTTGGAATCTATCTCCACCAGCACCGTAAACTACACGTTGTCCAGAAAGCAATCCATGATTAGCAAGTGTAATTCTATTATTAGATGTAGTTACAGCACTAGAAGATGATCCATCAAACGTAATTGTTCTATCACTGATATCATCAATCTTGTAAACGATACAAGATAATATTTTTTGTATGTCTAAGAGTTGTCTACCAAATATTGCTACTTCAGTTGGTACTGCTGCTGTGTAGTCTGGTTTCGCTAATGCAAAGTTATTGATAGTAGCAAGTTTACCAGTATTTCTAGCAGATGGTTTGGGTGTAACGTATGTTGTACCGTTAAATGTAGTTCCTATACTGTTTGTTGTTGGAATCCACCAGTCAGTGGAATTACCAGCATTTAGATTAAGGTTTGACTTAGACTTATAGTCTTTCTTAACTGATTGTGTAATAACTTGTGTACCAACTACCTTAAATCCTGCAGGGTGTGCAGCAAACTTAAGTGGATTCTTCCAATCATTGATGTTTATTGAAGATGATACGTCATATGAGAATTCTTGGAATCTATCACTGTCATAAACACGCTGTTCATTAAGATCAAGGAATCCAGTGGTTCTTTCCCAACCAGATGCACTGATACTGATAGGAGATACATCAAATACTGCATCAGCTCTACTGAATGTGTGAATTTGACCAAATGCTGCAGTCTCTTCACCAAATACAGGTTCTCCAACCTTAAACTCACCAGAAATTATCTCAACACTAACAACACGACCAGATGCGTCCCAATTCTTAACAAATCCATATGCAGTGAATGAAGATGTGGAAGCACCTTGATAAATTCTCTCTCCAACAGAGAACGTTGCTGGTTTCATGTAAGCATTGATAGTATCGCCAAGGTCAGTTGTTTCCATTGTGAAACTAGTCTGTCCTGTTGATATATCTCCTACAGGAGCACTCGTAAAGTTGATGAATGTTTCTGTATTCGCATTTGCAAGGGATGATGCTAATCTGATTTGATTATCTGCTAATCCATTTGCTGTAGTTGCTGGAATAGCATAATATGTTGTATTAATCGCTAATGGTTCTGGCATTTGACCAGCAGACTCTACAAGATTTAATCTTGTACCCAAAGGTATCTTTGCATTGTATGGGAAGTTCAATGTGCTGCTAGATTGTAATCCAACCCAAGTATGTGTTACTTTTGCACTTACAGTAGGAGCAGAAGTAAATCCTCTACCTTGATTGTCAACTGTTACTGCTTGTATCACTTCATTCTCAATAATAGGTGTTAATGAGAATAAAGAACCTTGACCACCAGTAAGTACGATTTCTGGTTGAGATACAAAATTGTCACCACCATTCACAACATCGATGTAGTCAATAACCTGAGTTCTAACTAACTGCAAGTTGTAAGTTGTGTTTAGTGATGGTTTAAGTGTTCTATCGTGAGAATAGTTGTATGTAATATTGTCGCCACTAATCTTAAGTATTTTTCCTAAGTCTGAAGATTTAAGTAGTATAGATGCACCAGTACCTGTCTTCTGCTCAATAGTAACAATAGGAGGACTTTGGAATTGTATACCAGCTGCTTCTATACCAATAGATGTAACACTCTGGTTTTGTATCGTTGCATTCAATACAGCATTGATTCCATTACCACCACTTACTGATATTGTTGGGGCAGATAGGAATCCAGAACCACCATTACTTACTGTCACTGTATCAATAGATGCATCAATAATCGTAGATATAGTTGCAGGGTCATCATGTGATAGTGTTACAACTGTAATTGTAAAGTCTTCAGTGCTATCACCACCAGCTAACTTAGTACCATCAAAAGTTAGTACATCTCCTATTCCATATGCACTACCACCACTAGTTTGAGTAACTGTAGAAATTCTTCCGTTACCATCTGTGACAAATGTAAATGTTGCTCCTGCTCCACCAGCGGGTGAAACAGTGGACTGTGTTACGCCAGTGGTACTTGTGTCTGCGGTAAATGTTCCGTTACCTGCAGGTTGCGACGTAAGTGAGACAGTTGCGACAGAACCATAATAAGGATCATCAAATATAATACTTGGTGCAGACCTGTAGTTAGTACCAGGATTAGTAACTGTCACAGAACTTAATTTACCACCACCACTTACAGCAGTTGCCACAATTGCTTGAGTTCCACTTATTGCTTGGATAGAAGCCTGAGAGTCAGAACTGTATACATTGTTAGTTTCAGCAGTTGCAGTGCTGAACATAATATAACCTTTATTACCAGCACCAGTTCTAGTGTTCTGTAAAGGTTTAATTCTTAATACTGATGTAACTGGGTTCCATGTTATAACTTGACCTCTTGCAGTTTGATTTCCTTGTATTTCTTCCGATATAATAATTTCATTAGGTACAAATGAACCAAATACGTTTTGTAGAGTCAAATCTACAAAATCAGGTAATGTTACAACACCAGTAGGTAATGATGCCTGATTGTAACCAGATCCATCATTTGTAATTGCTACAGCGGATAATGTTCCCGAAATAGTCGCTACAGCAGTTGCACCAGAACCAGACCTTGTAGATCCACTGAATTTTGGTAGAGATGAGTAGTTTCTGCCAGGATCACCAACTGTGATTGTTTTAATACCACCAGTAGCATATATTGAGTTTGTAGCATATGATACACCAACAGTATATCCTGATTCTGGTTCTAGAGCAGTAATGTACTTAAATGTAGTATCTGTTCTCTCAGACACAATATTAGTTCCTATTACAGGATCATTCATTGTTGTGAAGTAACTACCAGATACAGTTCCTTGTAAATCAAAATAATAGAAGATACCAGGTAATTCTGTTATCTTAATCGTAATAGAGTTCTGTTCACTAGTTACGGAGTCTAATATTTCACTAGTAATATTCTTGTAGGTGAATATGTCTGTATTTGATTGATCAAAGGTAAATGCTAACTTCTTACTCGCATTACTACTATCTGTAGTATCAAAGGTGTATGAGTGACCATCTATTAACTGTAACTTAGGTTCTTCAACATAAACTTCTGCACTTGTAATATTTGCAGCTGCAGGAGTTGCAAAATTACTCTTTACCGTAAATCTACGTAAAGTCTCTGTTCTAACAACTGTATAGTCTGTCTTATTGTAAGACGAAGGTGATACACCTGAGACATTGACTGTATCGCCAATTCCTAGTTGATGTGCAAGATTAGTATGACCTACTGCTTCTCTTTGTGTCTGTGTAAGGGTTATTGTGAATCCAGACCCTGCAGGACTTGCTGCATTACCTAAATTGATATTATCTGCAGATATTGTGTCTCCTACGTTATATCCAGTTCCTGCTGTCGTAATAGTTACAGAACTTACCGCATTTCCAGAAACGACGATAGTTGCTTGACCACCAAGTCCAGAACCGTTAGTTGTTAATGGTACATTAGCATATGTGCCATTTGCATAATTGGATCCTCCTGTAATACTACTCCAACCATCTTGATATAGATTTCCGTCTGTACGTAGTCTTACATATGTCCATGTTAAGGTTCCGTCTGTGACAGTTCCAGAATTGTGTGTAGGTGCATTTCCAGAACTAGAATCTGAAGTTCCTGTAGCTGCTGCCTTATAAACTCTGTTATCTACGTAAACAAGATCCTCTTTATTGTACGCAGTGCTCATTGTCCATGGGGAGAGGAGTTTGAAGCTCTGTAAGTCAAAATAATTGAAATGATACTTACTATAGATGACTTTACTCTTTATTGTTCTAGTATTAGCATTATCAGTCACAGAAACTGTAACTTGGTCACCTACCTTAAGATAATGGTAACTTGATGTGGATATACTAGTAGTAAAGATATCATCAAATGCAGAAACCGCATTTGTAAGAGATTGTATGGTTACACCCTCCACTGTGGACACACTTCCACTAACTCCGTCTCCACCAGTTCCTGTATTGTCAAATAATAGTCTATCGTTTACCTTATACTCTTTTCCACCACCTTCTACAAGATATTCGTCAATTCCTGCTGATGAATATTTGTTTGTTGCGGATACAACAAGAGAATCTGCTAAACCACCTCTAATAGTAGGATAGTAACTATAGTATCCAATACCATCTTCAAGATACGCTAGATTCTCTCCACTCTCCATTACAATTAATGTTGTGGTATCTTCCATTGCTAAGAAGAAGTCAACTTTGTTATCAAGCTCCTTTCTCTTCGCTGTAATATTGTCCACACCAATAAATGGTTCTCTATAACGAACTGCATCTTCTGTGAAGTTTTTCTGCAAACCATTTCCGTTCCAGTTTGTAGAATTTGCTTCTCCGTAGAAATTAGGTCCTACAAAGTATGGGAATGCTGGTTCTCCTGCAGAACCTTTGATTGTAGCAAAATATGCATACACTCCGTTTGGAAACTCTGGAGTAACGCAGAATCTACCGTTATATTCGTCTAAATCACCTAAACCTTGTACATACTCATAATCTTCGATATAAGTCCCTAGAGGGTCTGTGAGACCGTCTAGAAGAGCACTTCTACTAGTCTTTACTCTATAACTACTGATTATCAGTTTGTATGTGTTATATGGTGCTGCGTTTTCTGGATCTGTATAACCGTAAGGTCCGTAAATTGGATGTCCATCATACGACCATCCAATAATAGGTGAGTGTGTTGTAGGGTTGAGTTCTGTAAGAGCAGAGCTGATATTGTCTTTAGTAAGGAACCTAAGTTTCTTAGGGTTATGCATATATCCATATTCACCGCCATATATCAAATAGTTCTCACCTTGAATAGATGCACCACCCGCATCGTCTGTAACTGTACGCTCTATAAATGAGGAACTTCCCAATTCTGCCTGTGTTGCAGCTTCATTATATGATAATTCCGTAAGGTTGGTTTGGAACTTTGCACCAGAACCAGGATAAACGATGGTTACTGTTGTGGCACCAGCGGAATATCCCGCACCTTTGTTCGTAACAATAACAGAAGTAACAATATTTCCAGCACCAACAACAGCAAATGCGGTAGCACCGACTCCATCACCTGTAACAATAACATCAGGTGCACCATAATATCCAGTTCCACCGAATGTGACGATTATACTTTCTATCTTTCCGTTTAATATTGATGGATACGCAACAGCACCACTACCAGTAATTAATTTAATAGTAGGTTCGTAATCATATTGACTTCCTGCATCAGTAATTGAGATTGTATCAACAGGTCCTCTGCAGATTGCTGTAGCAGTTGCACCAGTTCCTCCACCACCAGTCAGTGTGACAGTTGGGATTGTAGTATATCCAGAACCACCTTGCACTACATTGATACCAGTAACAGCACCAGCAGTAATTTGTGCAGTAGCAGATGCCTGATTATCAGATGTAGCTCCTCCACCTGTAATAGAAACAACTGGTTCTGTAATATATCCAGAACCACCGTTAGTAACGTTCACTGCAGTTACGGATCCTGTAACTGTTACGGTAGCAGAAGCAGACTCTCCTTCATATGTCCAGTTAACCTGTCCTAATGTAACTGTACCGATTGTATGTGTTGGGTATCCAGTAGTTGAAGTTACACCAGCAGTATCAGCAACATATCTGTTTCCGTTGTACTTCACTCTTGTCAATGAAGCATATGTTGCACCTAATTTATAATCTTCCTCAAATTCTACTGTAGGTGGGTTTGTAATATCATATCCTGTACCACCAGCATTCTTAGTAATTGATAATAGACCACCATACTTCTTAATACCCTCTCCTTTGTATGAAAAGAAGGGAACTCCGTTTACACCAAGACCAACTTGTCCTACAGGAGTTGCAGTCTTTGTACTTTTGACACTAGGTGTGATTGGGAAGCGTTTTAGATATCTTTGGTTGCCTGGTACTAAATCAGTAGAACCAAAAGGTCCTATCTTATGAGTTGGTATACCTGTACTAGCAACAATGACGTCTGATGCGGATTTGTAACTGTTTTGTACGTCACCTGTAAATTTATTGATTATATTGTCAATAGAACCATAATCACTCTTACCATAAGCAAACTCTCTGGCAATATAGAACTCATAACCACTTATGCCATTAGCAGGGGTTGTAGTAAAGTTGAATTCAAAAGTAAAGTCATCAACAATACCAAGAACGTCATGATTATTGTTGTAGATGTCTTCAGGAGCATTCAGGATTCTAATTACGTCATCTCTGACCAATCTATGCTTCTCTTTAGTAGTTACGGTACATTTTACCGAACCATCAGCATTGATGCTTCCTAGGGTCGCTGAGTCGCCTCTGAGAGCACGTCTGACATTATAGATGAAGCTATCATATATTGGATCAAGACTATCGAAGCCAGGTGCAGCGGGTGTGGTGACTTTTGAGTCTGGTAAGTAGTATTTTCCACCATTATTAAGTGTAACCCCTCTAGTTCCACCATATACCTTTAATAGAATCTCAGAGTTGTCTACATTCGAGTTTCCGTAGACTTTAAACGCAGCAATGACATCTTGTCCTGCATCATGTGCTACATTGATAGTATTCTCTCTTGCACGACTACATCCCAAGAATTGAGTAACAGTTTTATCTGTATATGTGATTATTTCGTCTTCTAACCTAAATCTACCATTTTGCTGCGGCCAACCAAGTGTAGAATCGACTGTTACAACATCATCTGTTAAGTTTGCACCTAAATCAGCAGAAAGCACTGTTTTGTACGGTGTAACAAATGCACCAGATGAATTATTCGTGTCTACATCAATTTCAAAGATAGATCCTTGAGGAGTAAAGACTTCTACAACTCCTTTTACGTAAATACGTGCTGCATCGACATTTGGGTCTGTTGCATCTGCTTCTTGGTATAATACTTGACCTACAAGTGCAATAGGATCACCAACAATAGGAACTGCACGAATTACTTCTCTAGAAGTGTAGTATGCGTCTGATGGTTTGAATATTCTGTCTCTTGGGTAAGACACTTGAGACTCAACACCAAAAAGTGACCTTAATACAAATTGGAAAGACCTTGTAGAACCCTTAGAAGCGTAAAAATCCTTAATTCTCTTAATTACGGTACTTTCCGTAACTCCAGTTGCAAAATTCTTTGGATATGTTGATAAAAACTGCTCTTTGAACTTCCCAAGCATGTAAAGTGGGAAAATATTGTTCAAATTGACAACTGTAGTGCCAATAGTGTGTGCTGCAGCGGTTGTAGACTCGAATTTATACTCTCCTTCGATTCCAACTGCCTTTACAGCATTAAATCCTCTTGCACAAGTCTGAAATAGAGTAGATCCTTTACTTTGGTAGTAAATTATCTCATCATCAATCATTAATAGTCCCTCATCGGGAAAATCTCTTGTAGATTCGACGTCAATTGTTGCAGAAGACGTTGTAACAGCTGAAATTAGCGTTGTTTGAGTTACAAGTTCTCCGTATTGGTCAATATTATAGTAATCACCCCAGTTTTGGATGATGTCAATGCAATATCCCTTTAATTCTTGTGATTTATAGTACTCTTTTACAAATTCTATGAACGTACCAAAGTTTTCCTGTATGAAACTAGGAAACTGTGATGATACACTTGTTGATATCTTCGATCTTGACTCAGGACTAACCTCCGACGGTACAGGTGTTGCTGTAACCGTGGTGGTCGGGGTTGTCCACGACCCAACTTTCCAACTACTATTTGTCATTCTTAGTATTGATAGCTAGATTCTGGTAGCACTCCTGTTCCAGAAAGATTTGATCCACTGCTTATAGTATCTTCTACTACACTTACAGCTGTATTATCTATGCCTAGTGTCAGATAGGTTTCTCGTAAAGAGATTAAATCATTCGACTTAGGGGATGCAGAAATTTGCAATACATTATTAGCAACAGATGTAGACTGTATAATCAAGTCATTGATTACAACATCACCCATATCGTAGTTTATAGTTCCCCATAAACCATCAATGTACTCAAACTCACCAGTACCTTTAACATAATAGAGTCTCAATGTACCATTACCATCATCATTTAGATAGTAAGTATTGATGTCGTCACCCACGATTTTAAAACCAGACGAAGAAATTGAAGGTTTCGTCGATGTTTGTTGATTAATTCTGTTTCCATAACATATTTTATAGTTGACACGAGCATTGAGATCGACTGTTACGTTCTTTCTCATCCTGACACGAGTTATATTAGAGGTAATTGAGCTCTCTGCTTCATCAATTATCCTCTGTACCTTGGAAAACTTGAATTTTCCACCAAATTTGTTAAACTCCGCACTTGAGTTGAGTGAGGTTAACGCTGCAATAATGATATTCTTGACTTCTGATGGTTCTCTACGTGTAACATTGGGGTTATAGTAGGCAAAAGTGGTCAAATCTATGTAAAGTATGCTTGGATCAATGATAGAAGGTTGAATAGCAGCTACAGAGTAGTCTCTCAACTTCTTCAGAATCGCATTTTTCTCCGAAAGTGATAATCTATCGGCATTTTTTGGTTTGATTGCCAAAAATACCTTTCCATATTCGGGTGGTTCTGCTTCTTCACCACCATAACAAGCAATAGAACCCACATTTGAGTAAATCTGAGGAACTATCGCTTCATAATCACGTGTAGAAACTGCTCTACCGAAGGCAGAGTAGAATTTAGGTGCAGCAAACTTGATAGACTCGGTAGTTTCTGCAGGAGCACCACCATCTGGGAAACTTGTAACAGCAATTGTAATGCCAGAGGTCAGTGCATTTAGATTATTATCTCTAAATGTACCAATATTTTCAAAAACAGTAAGACCGTTTGCACCGATACCAGTAGAAGTTGTATACTTTACATTAACAACGTCACCGTTAGCAAGGTTTTTACCAATAATACCATCGCCAAAAAGAACTTCGGGTACTTCATACTCACTCTCCTCTAAGAAAAAGACCTTAGAAGTAGAATTTATCTTTGTAATATCAGTTGCTTGTAAATATTTCTCTGTAATAGTACCAGAAGTAACCTCTACTATCATAGAAGAGGTGTCTGCATTACCATTTGTAAGTATAAATCTCTGTCTTTGGTTAGTGTTCTTAACAAAAGTGTCTGTAAGGAACAATCCCTCACTCAAAACTACATTAGAAAACGTTGCGATACCTGTTAAACTGTTTACCGATACTGTATTATCAGTAGGAAGAGAGAAAACAAAGTTGTTATTGTCCAATCCTGTGAAGTTAAGCACCAATCCTGCTGCCATTGTGACAGTTGTAGGGTATGGAAACACTGTCTGAATATTAATATCAACTGTACATGTAGAACTTCTTGCACTCTTAGGAGTATAACCTAACATACGAGCAAGTTTAACAACGTTTTCTCTTAAAACTGCCGTCTCAAGGAACCCTTCGTTAACTGCAAGGTTCGCATTTACACTTGTATAGTACGTATTATAAGCAAGAGTGTCTAAAAGTACCGATAGAGACGACCCCTCAAAGTCATAATCACTAAACTGTGACTGTGATCTTAAGTATTCTTTTATTTGTGCCTTGATTTCGTTAAACTCAAGAGCATTAACTTGGTTGAATGCCATTATGGTTTGAATGCAATACTGATATCATCAATCTTAGGAGTAAGTCCTAAAATAATATACGATACACTAACGTTAAGTTCATTACGATCTTCTTCCCAGTCTGCTTCCACTTCGTAGACTGCAACCCTTGGTTCATGTATTTGTATAGCATTAGTGATTCGTTCTTCAATCTCTGTTGCTAGACCGCTGGTGTAGTTCTCAAATAAGAGTCCAATGATATTACCACCGAAGGCAGGATCAAAAGGTTTCTCATAAAAGTTGTATAAGACTATATTCTTAACTGCTGCTTTAATTGCAGCTGCATCCTTCAGTGACAATACGTCGTTTGTAACTGCGTTCTTTTCAAATGTTAAGGAGAAGTCTCTAAAAGACTTCGATACCAACGCCATTTTGCGTAAAATATAGTGCTATCAATATATTTATACGGGTTTTTTAGATTTCCTATCAGAACGTGGGTCTGTGATTAGATATCTGCAATATTCATTGCCATGGTCATAGAAATCGTCAGACATATCTACGGGTATATTTGCATTCCTGCCACCATCTTTAATTCTCTTAGCCTTGCCCACGGTACCTCTTCTTTGCTTTGTTACGTGATGTAGCAGCATACTTTGTATGTTGCCCTCTTCCTTGTGCAGATTTCTTTGGTTTGGATTCTACACTAGGAATGCCATTATTAAATCGTGTCGCCATAATTAAGTTTTGTCGTTAATGAATACGGATGTACTACCTGAGGTCATTGCCCCTGCATCGGCACTATCGCCAATACGAGCAACTTTGATTCCTTCTACGTATACGTTTGGGGAACCAGCATTTACTGTTGCAACATGTGGAGCACATGCTGGCACTGGAGGGAACGCATGGGAAACTGTTGGGTCTCCGATTCGTGCTATGTATTGTCCAGTCGCCTTAACGGTAGATTGGGTTGGGGAGGCAAGGGTTGTAGTCCCTGCACAGGCATGACCTGTTGAAAGGGAGTCGCCTTTCCTTGATACTGCTGGCATAGTTTAGAACTAAGTGACTTCAGTGCGTCGTCTGATTGCGAAAGGTATGCTAACTTGCGTGCTAACGCAGACATGAACATGGGAGTTGTATATTCCATACTTCTTATTTATCCTTTGAAACCAACGCGGGGTTTTCGGGGTTTTTTTCTTCTTCTCTTCTTATACTCCCCCAGTCCCAAAATTCTCATAGGAGGTCTCACAATGAAATGCTCTATGGTAAAGATACCAAACATCACCAAAAGGAAACCAGTCATCCCAATTAGGACTACAGGTTCTAATATTTTCTCTACAGTCTTGTTCATCCGAATAAAAACCAATTCTTATGCTTTCTCACAGGAGCATACTTGTATTTAACCTTGCGTGCTTTGATATAGATGGACAGTAACAAATCTGAATGAATCGTCTGCTTTACCAATTTGCGTCCTCTTCTTTCAAAGTACCTACACTATACTCGACAATCTCAGTGATTGTTTTGTCATGGTCTACCACAACATCAACGAGTCTCTCATACTCGCCATCAGTAGTCCTCTTCATCATCAGTTGACTCTTTCTTACTTTCTCCTCTAACCTCTCTAGACGTGCTAGTATCTCATCATACTTTCTATCTGTATGAGTAAAGTAATCGCCTGACATGAATCCTCCTAATTTTGTTTAATGTCAAAATACCATTTGATATGCTTAATGTAATCAAATGTATCTCCTATATCCTTATCACAGTCTATCTCATACTTACGGTCACAGAGAAACTTTCTCAGTTCATAGATGGAATTGTAAGTTCCTATCTGGTCTTGGTGTTCGTTGTACAATACGTACTGCATCGGCAAGAAGTGGGTAACGTTATATTTAGTATATCAGCATTCAGACACAATGTCAAGTACATAGATAACCAATTACGTTGTCAGGTAAACCTTGTAGAGGTAACATGTCTCCTGTTTTATCTGCATGCATCAGTACCTTATCAATACGTTCTTTCATATTCACTGCAATCTTCTCTTTCTTCCACTTAGTGTATGCTTCCTTCCTTGTCCAAGTATCGTAGAAGAATAGTTTATTCGCAGTTACTTCATGACCATCAAAGTATCTCTTAGATATCTTATAGAAGGGACGTTCTTTCATATATTCAATATCAATACCAACGTTCTCTGAGGATACTGCAATAACAGTATGTTCCTGAGTGTCTGATTTGTTCCAATGAATCTCTATGGGTTTCTTACAGTCCAACTTATAGTTTGGTAAGAAGTCTCGAATGGAAGTTTTGACTAGGTTATCTGTAGAAGCAATTGTATTACTATAGAGATAGACTGAGGTGGTTGGACTTGAAAAAATCTTAGAGTGCATTTTTACTGGGAAAATTATTTTGGAAAA
>TARA_B100001093_G_scaffold520296_1_pt1 | contig 14292 bp, 15 predicted proteins | sample TARA_B100001093 | Tara Oceans TARA_B100001093 (sample SAMEA2623116) | marine metagenome | biome: marine biome (ENVO:00000447); feature: surface water layer (ENVO:00002042); material: "saline water (ENVO:00002010), including plankton (ENVO:xxxxxxxx)" | depth 5 m
AGGATTAAAACAATTATTTAAGTTTAATTATGTTCATTTAGATTTAAAATTAGAGAATGTTATTATAAATCCAGAACCTCCTTATAATATAAAAATTATAGATGTTGCATTTGCAAAAAAATTAGATAATGGTGTAAATAAAGTCGGTCTTTTAGGAACAAAATCTTACATATCACCAGAAGTATTATTATATAATAGATATTTTCATAATACTGATGTCTGGTCTCTGGGAATAATTATATATATCTTGATTACCAAAAATCATTTATTTCCAGATACACCAAGTTACTCTTTTTTAGAACAAATGAAAGATTATACAGATTTAGAAAAATTCTCTCCAAAATATTTTAAGATAAAAGAAAAAGATAATGATTTATGTGATTTATTGTCAAAAATGCTTGTTAAGAATCAACCTTTTAGAATTCCTATAAAAGGCATTTTAAACCATAAATTTCTTGTTAATAATATCTAATGCAAGGTGTTTATATAAATAACTTAAAAATAGTTTAAATTATTTATTAAATGGAAGAATCTTTAGTAAAAATTACGAGCTTGTATGATAAATACAGACTCTCACCAAACACCCTTTCAAAGTTGCAATATTATTTAAATACACAGTTACCGTCTTTGCTAGAAAAATATAATGAACAAGAAAAAAAGAGGTTATTTCTTGAAAAAGAAACTGAGAAGTATATCAATGCCTTTTTAACTAATCCAGAACAACAATTTTTTTATATAGCATCAACTGATGTTTTTATTGAGTATGATGGAGAGAATTATCAATTTATTGATGAGGATGATTTATGGATTACTATTTTAAGTGATATAACTGAGAAGAATATTTTAATTGAATGGAAACAAAAGATAAAGACAACACTCATAAAAAAAATTAAAAGTCAATCATTATTTAATACAATACCAGAATCAGTAACAGTTCAATATGTTATTAATTTTTTTAAACCAACATTATTTAACACAAAAGAAGATGTTAAGCATTTCTTTGCAATTTTGGGTGATAGTATTTTATCAAAAAAAACCGATTTAAATTACTTTGTCCCTATAGAAAGTAAATTATTTTTTGATACACTTGAATCGATGTGTCAATATAACTTTAAAAGTAAATTAGGAGTAACATCATCTATTAGATATAGATACAGAGGAGAAGATTATAAAAAAAGTAGATTAATATATTTTACCAATTCAATATCTAATAAGTCTTGTTGGTTGTCATTTTTAAAAGATAATTTGTTTAATTTATTAGTCGTATGTTGTTATTATTCAACTAGATATGTCAACTCTGATAAATATGTTTTAAAACAATCAGAATCATTTAAAAATAAAATTTTTTATCTTAAAAATAACACAAAATCAAAGTTTATTGATAACTTTAAAGAAAAAATGATTGTTCCTGAAATAGGCAAACAAATTCATATAAAAGATATGTTTTTCTTATGGAAACGATATTTAAAACGAGAAAGATTACCTAATATGATTTATAAGGCTGAATTTGAAAATATTATTAGAGCAACTATGGAAAATAATAATAATTTTTTTATTAATATTAAAAGTAACTATTTGAATAATACGAAGATTGTTCAAAAGTTTTGGCAAGAGTCAATTAGAAAAAATATAGATGAAGAATTAGAATTAAGTGAATTCAATGCATTGATATTAAAATGGTGCGAATCAAAAGAATTTTCATTAATTGATTTTGACGAAATAAAACTAAAAGAAATTATACGGCATTTTTATGATGATATAACTATAGAAAATGAAAAATTCTTGATAGGAATATCATGTAATTTCTGGGACAAACAGGGAGATATTTTAGAAGCATTACAAAATAAATTTAATAAAACCTTTGATAGAGATATTACAATATATGAATCATATGTAATGTTTTGTAAATATATTAACAATAAAGGGTGTTTATTAACTGTTAGTAAAAATTATTATTGGAAATATATTGATAAAGTAATACCAGAACAATATATTAAAGATGGAAGAATTTTATTAGATTATTGGACTAATTTTTCCGTCTAGTTCTTTTTTTTCGGTTTTTTTTCTTTTTACGCCTTCTTCTTGTTCTCTTTTTTCTGTTTTTTTTTGTTTTTCGTTTTCCCCCTTTAGGAACATCATCTACTGATGTAGGGGAAGCTGACCTAATTTTGTCTATATTTATTATTGCACTTGAAGGGAGTTTATCATATGTATCATCTTCTTCTGGACTTATCAAAATATTATCTAATTCTTGCTTAATTTTAAAAATATCTCGTTTTATTTTTCTAATATCGTCCTTATTTTTATTTATTTCAATAATCTCTTTTTTACCACCTCCTTTCTTTTTTTTACGACGAGTTTTACTTTTTCTACCACCCTTATTTCGTCTTCTTCTTGTTTTTAAAACCTTTTCAGGATCTATTTTTTCAAAAGTAGTATCGTAAATCTTGTGTCCTAGCGCTTTTTTTAATTGAATTGACATTTTGTCGCTTGTTTTCTTTTTTTGGGTGTTTGTAACTGGTTCTCTAGAATTATCCCGTGGATTATTAGTGTAATTTTCGATTAATCGTGATGTAAGAGGTGGAGGAGAGTAATCAGATAAATCATCTAGAGGTGGCAAAGGATTTTTAGTGAGTTCTTTATCCATAAAGTTTTCTCGTTGTTCTTGAAAATATTGGTCTCTGACATCAGGATGAATACTTTTAGTATTCCCACTATCACGATTAGGAGCTCTATAAACATCACTGTGTTTTACTCTCATCTTTTGTCTTACAGTTTGTAATTTTCTTTTTCGCTCTCTTTGTTCTCTTATTTTTTGCTGTATTCTTCTTTTCTTTTCTCTTTCTCGTGCATCTGCTAATATATCTTGACTGAAGTATGACATATATTAAATAATTATATTTTTTTATTAACTTTAGAAATAAATTTGCGTTTATATTTTTTCTTAATTAATTATATAATGGTTAGAAGAAACCGCGCAAGCAGACGCAAGCGTGCTGGTGTAAAAGCCGGACGCACATACAAAAATTTAGTAGGAACTCGTGCTGAAGTTATGCACGGAACTGCCTTTAAAACTAGCTACGGTAAGACAAAGAGCGAAGGCGGTGATGCACTTACTCGTAAAAATCTTAAATACAACAAACACGGTAGAATTGTATCCATAGCTAAAAGTAGTAAAAAAGGAAAACTTCTCAAACAGCTTCGTGATGCTGGTTACACCACGAAGAAAGGAAGTTTCGGTGCAGTTAAGACTGCAAAGAAGAGAAGCAGCGGACGCAAAGCCCGTAAGACTCGTCGATGCCGTCACAAGTCTGGAAAAAAGAAGGGTAAGTTCAAGAAATGCTAAATTAATTTAATATATAACTATTAATTATATATTACTTATATGGAGCGAAAACGATTTAATTATAATGATAAATTATGGTATGCTAAGGAAGAGGTGAAGGATTTAGAAAGATTATTACAAGAAGCGCAACAAAGATTAGACAAAGAATATGAAAAAAATGGAGGCAGAACCTGGTATCAATGGTTATGGTATGTTTTTGGTTATTATTATGATTAATGTAAATAAGTTTTTAATAATAACTAAAATTGAAAATGATTTAAACAATAAAATGTGTAATTATCAATCGAAATGTCTACAAAAGAAGCAGACCTAGCAGATATCTATCAAGAAAAAACTGATATTGAGCACATCTTAGATGCGCCTGATACTTATATTGGTTCTACTGAATCAGACAGTGTAAAAAATTGGGTATTAAATAATGAAGATGATATGACATATAGAGAATATGAATGGGTTGCAGGATTATATAAATGTTTTGATGAAGGTATTGTAAATTGTCGTGACCACGTAGTTCGATTAATGCAGAAACTTTTAAAGAAAGAAAAAAATGTTATTCCTGTTAGAAATATTGAAATTACTGTCGATAAAGAAACAGGAGTAATTACTATGATGAATGATGGTAATGGTGTTGATGTTGCAAAGCATCCTGATAATGACCTGTGGATTCCTGAAATGATTTTCGGTCATCTCAGAACCTCTACAAATTACAAGAAAACTGAAAAGAAAATTGTTGGTGGTAAAAATGGATTTGGATTTAAACTAGTCCTTATTTATTCTAAATGGGGCGAGATTGAAACAGTTGACCATATTCGTAGAAAACGATACACACAGAGATTTGAAAATAATCTAACTACCATTTTAAAACCAACCGTTAAAAAGAGCACAGCAAAACCATTTACAAAAGTTAGTTGGCTTCCAGATTATGAAAGATTTGGAATGAAAGGACTAACAGATGCGATGTTTAATCTTTTCAAAAAACGAACCTATGATATTGGTGTTGTAACAGACAAATCAGTCAAGGTTAAGTTTAATGGAACGGCCGTTCCAAACAAAAATTTTGAGCAATATATGGATATTTATATTGGTGATAAAAGTGAGACAAAGAGAGTATTTGAATCAACCCATAAGAGATGGGAAATTGGGGCGTGTTTAAGTCCTCAGGATGAATTTACTCAAGTGAGTTATGTAAATGGTATCAACACTGCTAAGGGAGGTAGGCATGTAGATTATGTTTTAAATCAAATTGTTAAAAAAATGATTGCTTATATTGAAAAAAAGAAAAAGATTCGGGTCAAGCCAGCTACAATTAAAGAACAGTTAATGTTATTTATTAATTGTGTTATTGAAAATCCTAGTTTTGATAGTCAAACAAAGGAATGTATGAATACTCCGCAATCTAGATGGGGTTCAAAATGTGAAATCAGTGATAAATTTATTGATAAGTTGGCAAAAATGGGCGTAATGGATGCCGCAGTAGCCTCAAATGAGATTAAGGCGGCGAAATCTGCTAAAAAAACAGATGGTAAAAAAAGTAGAAATATTAGAGGAATTCCAAAATATATGGGTGCAAATTGGGCTGGAGGAACAAAGTCGCAAGAATGTTGTTTGATTTTGTGCGAGGGAGATTCAGCTAAGGCAGGTATTGTTAGTGGATTAAGTAAAGAAGATAGAGATAAATTTGGTGTTTTCCCTCTCAAGGGTAAGTTAATGAATACACTGGATGCTAATCAAAATAAAATCAATAATAATGCAGAAATTACAAATATTAAGAAAATTTTAGGATTAACAACTGGTAAAACTTATACTGCTCAAGAGGCAAAAAAATTATTAAGATATGGTAAGTTGGTATTTATGACAGACCAGGATTTGGATGGTAGTCATATTAAAGGACTGTGCATTAATATGTTTCATTCTCAATGGCACGACTTAGTAAAAATACCAAACTTCCTTGGATTTATGAATACTCCTATTTTAAAAGCAACTAAGGGTAAGAAGACAAAATCATTCTACACAGAGAGTGCTTATCAAAAATGGAAACAAGCGAACAATAATGGGAAAGGATGGACCATTAAATATTATAAAGGTTTAGGAACGAGTACTGCAAAGGAATTCAAAGAATATTTTGCAGATAAAAAATTAATTATGTTTGAGTATAATGGTCAAGAAAGTGATAATGCAATTGATAGAGTATTTAATAAACACAGAGCAGATGATAGAAAAGATTGGTTAGCAAATTATAATAAAGATGCTGTTTTAAATCCTTCACATGGTTCAGTTAGATTTGAAGATTTTACAGATAGAGAAATGATTCACTTTTCAAAATATGATTGTGAAAGAAGTATTCCAAATCTAGTGGATGGTTTGAAAACAAGTCTAAGAAAGATTTTATATGCATCTTTTAAGAAAAATTTAGTTAAAGAGATTAAAGTAGCACAATTCTCAGGATATGTTAGTGAGCATTCAGGTTATCATCACGGTGAAATGAGTTTAAATGGTGGTATTATTGGTATGGCTCAAGAATTTATTGGAAGTAACAATGTAAATACACTACTACCATTAGGACAATTTGGAACTAGATTAAAGGGCGGAAAAGACCATGCTAGTGAAAGATATATATTTACAAAACTAAACAATATTACTAGGGCAATATATCCCAAATTAGACGATGATGTTTTAAATTATTTAGACGATGATGGAACTCTAGTAGAACCAGAATTTTATACTCCAATCATTCCAATGATTCTAGTCAATGGAGGAAAGGGTATTGGAACTGGATTTAGCTATGAAGGATTGTGTTATAATCCTGTGCAAATTATTGAGTGTCTTAAATGTAAGTTGAAATGTAAAGAATTTAAGGGAGATATTAAACCATATTATGAAGGTTTTAAAGGAGAAATAATTGAATTTAGTGAGAAAAAAGGTGATATTAATTATAAGAAATATTTAGTAAAAGGCAAGTATGAAATTGTGTCACACGATACAATCAAAATCATTGAACTTCCTATAGGAACTTGGACTGAAACATATAAAGCATTCCTAGAAACACTTATGGAAGATAAAGATAAAAAAGGCAAGAAAAAGAAGCCTGTTGTAAAGTCTTATAAAGACTCCTGCACAGATACAACAATCGAATTTACTGTAAAACTTCATATGGGAGTTCTTCCTAATTTGGTTTCAAAAAAGGTGGCTGATAATATTACAAAATTAGAAAAGGTATTTGGATTGACTACAACAAAATCAACATCAAATATGTATTTGTTTGATGAACAGCAACAACTTAGAAAATATAATACAATTTATGATATTATTGACAAATATTATCCAGTGAGATACAAAACATATGAGAATAGAAAAGCGCATATGATTCAAGCATTAGAAAAGGAAGTATGTGTATTAAGCAATAAGGCTAGATTTATTCAAGAACAAATTGTTGAACCACCTACACTAGTTTTAAGAAAAAAGAAAAAGACACAGGTAATTGAAATGTTAAAAGAAAAAGGTTATGATATTATTGGAGATGATACGGAATATAAATATTTAAGAAATATGACAATGGACAGTGTGGAAGAAGAAAATTATGAAAAACTACTTAAAATAATGGGAGATAAAGAAGCAGAGTTAGAAAAAATTAAAATCACAACAATCGAAGATATGTGGCTAGGAGAACTAAGTGTATTAGAAAAAGAATATACTAGATATAAAAATGATAGAGTAGTGAGAGCAAAGGGTATTGGTGCTAAGATTAAGAAAAAGAAAATTAAGAAAAAGAAAAAGAACTAACACATTACAATCTTACTTCTAGTATCTTTATTTAAAAAAGGAGAAATGATATAAAATATTTTTTTTGTTATATTAGTTGCATTATACACATAGCAAGTATTTAGTACATCTTCCTCTAATTTTTCTTCTAATTGTTTATTCATTTTTTTAAAAAGAGAAAGAGAAAAATGTTTCATAGTAACATTTTCTAAATAAACATGGACTGTGTATGTAGTATTTTTATATTGTGATGAAATATTTAAACAATCTAAACAGCATAAATAAACATAATCAACAAATTCTTGGTGTTTATTTTTTATTAATTTTAAATTTAAGTTTTGTAAATAAAAACATAAATTTCCATATTGGTTATTTTCTTTTACATCAGCAATATGTTTATATTTTTCTTTTAATGTTAAATAATCCATTATATTAAAAGAAAATTAAAATTATTAGATATTAACTTAAAAAAATTTTTTAAGCTCTAAACTATTACTAGAATATGTAGATACTCCTCTTTGCATAGGAACAGGTAGAGTGCTGACATCATTTTTAAATTTAATGTATCCCTCTGCTTCACCACAAATTTGAGGAATAGCATAATCTAAAACTAAATTATTCAAGGCTTCAACCTGTCTGGTAATATTTGTTGGTAAATTAGAAGCGTGTTGTAAAAAAATACTTCTCATAATTATTTTTAGAGTATCTTCACTTTGATATCCTATTTGAAATCTACCGTTTGAACTTTTATAAACTCCAGCCATTAAAGCGTGTTGTAATATAAGAATATTACCTGCTGAAAAAAAAGTTTGAGATAATTGATTGGATTCTAAATTCCCAGTTAATGCATCTCTATAACTAGTTGTTTTCTCATCTATAGGAATTTTATCATATAATTGAAAAACACTATTATTTATTGTTTCAAGTATATTTACTCTACCATTCGCGTTCATTTATATTAAATATATAAAAAAATATTATATAAATTAATTTATATAATGAGCTTTCAAAAAACAGTTTTAACAGTAGCTATTGTTTTATTTATTATATTAATGCTTTTAATTGCAGTAATGATGTCAAGTGCCAAAAAAAATGAAAAGTTTCCACCGCAAATAGGCGCTTGTCCTGATTATTGGCAACTTACAGCGCAAGGGAGTTGTTTAAATACCCAGAATTTAGGAAAGAATTGCGCAAGTCCAACAGATTTTTCAAAAATGTCAATGGACAAAAAAGCTGAGTTTGCTAAAGGGTGTAGTATATCCTGGGATGGTATTACTAATGCTGAAGATAAAGATGGTAATGTAAAATATGGTAATTAATAATTAGTTTGATATAAAGAAAATAAAACTCTATATCAAATGGATATTTCTGCAATTAATCAACTTCCAAATGAATTAGTTGGAGAGATTTATAAGTTTATTCCTTCAACTTCATTATCTCTTACAAATAAATATAATTGGGAAATAGATTATAATAATAAAATAAAATCAAGAGAATTATCTAGCTCTTATTGGAGATTTTTATTAAGATATGATATGGATTTTATATTTAGTCATTATATTGAATACTATTTTCCTGTCTTTATAAAAAGAAAAAGGGTTATTTATCATGATAGGGTATTTCCAAGAAAAATAGAATTAATAAAATATCTTTCTACTTTTGTTTTTGAATCGCAAAAATGTAAAGCAATATTAGATAAGTTTATGAGAAAAAAAGGATTAGTATTTAAAAGAATAAAGACTAAATTTAATAAATGGACCAACTAAATTTAAATCTATTACTAGACAGAGAAGGATGCGAACAAAAACTAATAGACTGTCTTGATAATTTTGAAAAAAATAAAAAAAATGTACTTACCAAAAGAGGCATGTATATATACGGTTCTCCTGGCACAGGCAAAACTGTATTTGTTGAAAAAGTATTGAAAAAATTAAATTATGATGTCATTAAATACGATGCAGGAGATGTAAGAAATAAAACAATAGTTGACCAAATAACCAAACACAATATGAGTGATAAAAATGTATTAAGTTTAATGCAAAAAAAAACAAAAAAAATAGCTATTATTATGGATGAATTAGATGGAATGAATAGTGGAGATAAAGGCGGTATTAATACTCTAATTAAATTAATAAGACCAAAAAAAACAAAAAAACAAAAAAAAGAAGATACAACAATGATTCCTATTATTTGTGTAGGAAACTATCATATTGATAAAAAAATCAAAGAAATGATAAAAATATGTGAAACAATAGAATTAAAAAATCCTACGCAGGAACAAGTAAGAAATATTATTAATATTTTAATGCCTAAGTTAGAAACAGATTTAAAAGAAAAAATGATAGTTTTTATTCAAGGAGATTTAAGAAAATTAAAATCTACATTTGATATTTATCAAAATCAAGAAAGTATTTTGAAAAATCAATTAATACAAAATATGTTTCAGCAAAAAAATTACAACGAAGATGTAAAGGATATTATAAGAAAACTACTAAATAATAAATATAATTTAAATCAACATACAGAATTAATGAATGAAACAGATAGAACTAGTGTTGGATTATTATTTCATGAAAATATAATCGATGTATTAGAAGAAATGCCAAAAAAGGAAACAATACCTTTTTACAATAAAATATTGAACAATATTTGTTTTGCAGATTATATAGATAGAATCACATTTCAAAAACAGATTTGGATTTTTAATGAAATGAGTTCGCTAGTAAAAACATTTTATAATAATCACTTATATCACGATAAATATGGTGATAAAAATATTAAATTTAATCCTCAAGATGTAAGATTTACAAAAGTATTGACCAAATATTCAACAGAATATAATAATAGTTTATTTATACAAAACTTATGCAAGCAATTAAATATGGATATTAAAGATATGTTTTCGTATTTTACATACCTGAAAACTAAATACGATACTGAAGAAATCAATGAAATATTTGAAAATAATAACTATGAAATCAATAAATTAGATATTAATAGAATTTATAGATTTTTAGATAGTATTATTTCTACTGACTAATAAATGCTTCTAATCCTTTTATGGTTCTGTCTCCCTGAAATTCTTTCTTGTTTCCCTGTTCATCAATTAAAAGAACTGTAGGAAATCCCTGAATTTCATATTTTTGAAGTAAATCACCTGCCTCATTTCTCTCCAATTTTTTTAATTTTAAATCACCGTTGTAACTATCAGTAAATTCCTGCCATACTGGCGAAAATCTTTTACAGTGACCACAACCATTCATATGAAAATAAACCAATTCCTTGGGGTTTCCAAAATTTTCTAAATAACCAGATAAGAAATTAGAATATATAACAAGGTGTAATAAGTATCTAATAACAACGATTATTACTACTGCGACAGCAAATTGACCAATCGATGGTAATTTGTTGAATTTTTTAGTTAAAGTTTTTACCCAACCTAACATATAATATTTTATGATATTATATTTTATTAAGCAGTAATATAAAATTTACGCATTTCTTTGTCTTTTATAAAAAGTTTTGGTTTTAATTTGGTCTCTCTTACAAAATTTGGATGTGGATTCACCAATAAGCGTCTTTTATCAAAAGTATTAAACTGATGCGCAAATACCAAAATGGCCTTCATAGGGTCTAATTGAACTAGCGGAACACTATAGTTTTTTAAAAAATGTTTTTCTTCAGCAATCTCTGCATTATCATCATAACTAGTTTCCTTTAAAAGTTGTCTTTTAAAAGCAAATGTTCCAGCAGTAGCGTGTTGTGGTCCATATGGTCCAAATTGATAAATTTTATCCAAGTCATTAAAATAAATGTAAACAATACTACTACCAGCGGCCAATGCTCTAGGAACTGCTCTTAATCTATTTACCGCGTGATTAACTCTATCTGGAGGATAATAATCATCATCATCCATATATACTATAATTTCTCCCTTTGTTTTTTCATGCATATAATTTCTTTTTCTTCCTAATTTCATTTTCGATTCTACTCTAAAGTATTTTACACATTCAACACCTTCAAATAAATCAGCAACACTATCGTCTCCATCATCAACAACAATCCATTCCATTAATTGTTTTGGATAGTTTTGATTTTGAAAACATTTTATTAGCTGAGGAATAAACTGTCTTCTATTATATGTAGGTGTGCATACACTAACAAATGGCTTTCCACTTGCACTTACAACCTTTTTCTTTCCCTTCTTTTTTTTATTGTTTCCCATTGGCACTATATTAAAATTTAGCATTTATGTTTATATAATTTTAGATTTAATTATATAAATTTAAACGAAATTAGTGATTCCTAACATTCCTGTAAATAATAATGCAACAACTGTTCCAATAAATATCATTGCTTCTTGTTTCCAATCCCAAATACTTCCTATTGCAAATAACCATAATAATGCTATATTAAAACACCACATCCATTTATATCTTCTACCATATGTCATAAAATTTGATATTTTTCCTTCGGTTGGTTTTAAAACAAATACTAATGAATATAATGCAATCAATCCCCAAGGCCAAAAATATTGAAATGGAGGAGGAGCTAACCACCCTAAAAATACGCATAATATACCAAATATTACAAGAGGTATTATCATAAATGTTTGATTATTAATTGCAGACCAAAATAATAAAATTAGACTTCCTACACTAATTAGAAGATTCATAACACTAGCAGCAAATGGCAAGGCTACTGTAAATTTAATGTAATCCAATACTTGTTCTCCAAAGCCATTTGGAGCGGCATAGTCCTTATATAGTAATTCATTTAGTCCTAATAAAACCTTTTTAATTCCTCCTCTAATTCCTTGCCAGTATGTTTTGAAATAATTTCCCATACTACTTATAAAAAAGTTACCGTTTTCGATGCCATCGTATGGCATACCGTATTTTGTTGAGTCTAGAAAACCCTTTCTTTCATTTGCATTCTTATCAAAACCACCCTTTTGAACATATTTTTTTCTTTTACCTCCTTTTTGGACAGCATCAACTCCCTCTATTGCAGTCTCTCTTTCAGGTAAGAAAGCCTTAATATCCTTGCAAGTTATTCCTGCTCCTTGTTCTCCTTTCCCATAAGGAACACCTTCTCCGTCGGGGAAAAATTCTTTCAAAAATTTTGAACCGGCTGTAGATTTCAAAACTATATTTAAGTAACTAGATGAAACATATATACCAATAATAACCACAAAAGGTATTAATACAATAGCTAAAGCTGATTCTCCTAATTTATCATTAAATGATTTGGGCTTCCCCTTTTTCTTTTTTCTTTCCTTTTTTTTCTCTCGCTCTTTTTCTTTTTTAGCTAACTTTTTTTCTCTCTCCTTTTTTTTCTTAACTCTCTTCTCTTCTTTTTCAGCCTTTCTTTTTTCTTCTTTCTTGTCTTCATACATTTTATCCATTAAACCTGGTTGTAAACTATATCCATTCTCATTTTTAGGCATTATATATATAAATTAAATATTATAAATAACTTAAAATTTTGTTATTTAAAATATTTATAATGAAGATAGACACTACGCCTCAGCTGGACTTTCATAATGTTTTGATTCGTCCTAAAAGAACTACTATAACATCTAGAAGCGAAGTTGATTTGGAAAGAGAATTTAGTTTTCCTCATTCAACATTAAAATGGAAAGGCGTTCCTATTATTTCAGCAAATATGGATACTACTGGAACATTTGAAGTATATGATGAATTATCGAAACACAAAATGATTACTTGTTTAAATAAATTTTATAATGCAAAAGATTTTAAAAAAAGAAATGATGATGGAAATCCATTAAATCCTGATTATTTTATGATTTCTACAGGTATTAATGAAAGTGCGATGTCTCAATTACATGATACTGTTTATGAATCAAAAGCTAAATGGATATGTGTAGATGTAGCTAATGGATATATGGAACAAATGATAACTTATTGTGAAAAGTTACGTGTGTGCTTTCCAGATAAAATTATTGTAGCAGGTAATGTAGCAACTAGAGAAATGGTTGAAGCATTAATAATTAACGGTAAGGTTGATGGTGTTAAAATTGGTATTGGTCCAGGAAGTGCCTGTTTAACTCGTTTAAAAACTGGAGTAGGTGTTCCTCAATTAAGTGCTATTATTGATTGTGCTGATGCAGCTCATGGGTGTGGGGGATTTATTATAGGTGATGGCGGAATAACTTGTCCCGGAGATATGTCAAAAGCATTTGGAGGAGGAGCCGATTTTGTTATGTGTGGGGGAATATTTTCAGGACATGATGAAAATCCTGGAGAAGTTGTTGAAGAAAATGGAGAGAAATATAAACTTTTTTATGGTATGAGTAGTCAGCACGCAATGGAAAAACATTACGGTCAAATGGCAAAATATAGGTCAAGCGAGGGAAGGTGTATAAAGGTTAAGTATAAGGGGCCACTAGAAAATACAGTTCTAGATTATTTAGGTGGTATTCGCTCAACCTGTGCATATATTAATGCTCATAAAATTAAACATATGAGTAAATGTGTTACTTTTGTTGTAGTTAGTCAGCAATTAAATACTCATTTAGTAAAATAAAATTATATTGATAAATTATATACAATGTTATCAGATTTATTAGTTATATTATTTTTGTTATCTATGATTCTATTTATAGTTTATCATTTTTATGTAGATTATCGCAATTGGTCTAATACGGGGAATACATTTGCAGAAGGAATGGACAATAACGAAGAAAAAGTTCCACAGAAAGGCACATTCATTTCAAACGAAGGAAGGAAATGGGAAAACCAAATACCCTTTAAAGTAAGTAAAAATATATATGTTTTTGGTGGTTCTGATGGAGGTTGGTTCAAGATGGCGGCTGTCGATTCTAATGGCACTTTTATCGAAAATCGCCATACTAAGGAGTGTAACTCTATTAATGAACTTACCGTTGAGATTTGGAATGCAGCTAATAAAGGTGGGGATTACAAAGTAGAAGATATAATATTAGTTCCAGCATCACCACAATCTACAACTCCAAACAATTTAACTCCACAAGAAGTTATGAATAGACAAACTCAATCCAGAGCAGGTATTAATAACCCAATGGAATCATCCGTTCCACAATTTTGCAAACAGGGATGTGTAGCACCAAATGGACCTAATGGTAATTGTGAAAATGTAACTATAAACGGAGAGCAAAAGAAAAAATGTTCTCACGGTTGCCCAGC
>TARA_B100001093_G_scaffold99019_1_pt1 | contig 14284 bp, 12 predicted proteins | sample TARA_B100001093 | Tara Oceans TARA_B100001093 (sample SAMEA2623116) | marine metagenome | biome: marine biome (ENVO:00000447); feature: surface water layer (ENVO:00002042); material: "saline water (ENVO:00002010), including plankton (ENVO:xxxxxxxx)" | depth 5 m
TAGCGTTGTCTCAGGTCATAGAGGTGTTGAAGAAGGCTTGCATCATCATACTAAGGAGGCAAAAACCAACCTATCGCATCATAGTATACATCTTCCAGTCATCGTAGATTGGCCAAAAACTCTCCAATACAGCAACCATCAAACCTTCAAAAATTGGTCGACGACAACTGAAAACCGAAGAGCAACTCAATTGAGTGAGAGAGTTATTGACTCGCCACAGGAGTCGCTAAATCCGTTGATTTTAATTGGCGATTCACAAACAGGCAAATCTCATCTAATTCACGCAATTGGTCAAGCAGTTTTACTTCGAGACCAAGGTCCTGTCTACTTCCTAAGAGGTGACGATTTGCCTGATGTTTTAGATGTAGAAAATACTTGGTCAGATGTATTTGCTAACAGTGTGATGCTGTTAATCGATGACATTGATTTGATTTTATCAGACCAAGAGGTTGCTAACAGCATTGGCAGGATGTTAGATTACGCGCTAAATATGAATGTGCACGTCGTGGTTACTGCTCGAAGTTCTCCGGAAGATTGGCCAGCATCTTCACTTTGGGATATACTCAGAGGAGGAGTTAGAAGTATACTCAGCCCTGTTGGTGCAGGTAGTCTGATGCTTTATGCCAGGAAATTATCAAATGAAAGAAATCTAATGCTTTCAGATGAACAACTAGCATTAATTGTTACAGATGGCGACGTCAGTTGGCGAGCAACTAAGAGTGGCATCGATAAAATTGAAGCCGCAATTAATAGCGGTGATAAGTTACTGGATACTGTAGATGTTTACAAATTATTGAATGATATTCATTCCGATAATGAGGACTATCTTGAAGAATCAAAATCAGAAAATGTTGAAGATATCGCTAATCGATTGATAAGTTCGGTAATCGATGTGGTTTACAGTGATGAAGAACCTGTAGGTATTGAAATTACTACCACATTGCCAGAACTTTCAGATGACTATACTCCACCCGAGATTGATATCGAATCATTTATTGGCAAACAAACTGATTTAGTTGAGGCACACATTAAGAAAACTCTTGATGAATTGACTCCAGAAGCACCATCAGTAATCGATGTACATGACCGCGACAAACATTTAGTGGCCAAAATGAACCGCATCGTTAAGCAAGATCACGCTAAAGCAGCAGAAATTTTAACTGAACTTGACATGAGTATTGACGAGAAATTTGCATTTTCTGATAGTGAGGTCAATCAAAATACTGGGCGGCTGATTGAATTAGAATCGATGTTACTCGACTTAGCCAATAGGACTTCAGATGCTTCACTAGAAGGCTTAATTGATATTGCCGATGAGTTGAGGGGACTTGAAAATCAGTTGGTTTCCCTAGACCCAAAACGTGACCCATTACCTGAATTTATTGGTGATGATTTAGACTCATACACACCCGATGATGAATGGAATATTGATTCAACTGACGTCAGTGCTGAATCGCTGATTGACGCTAATTCAATACCCCTTACGCCAATTGCGAGAGTGCTTGAACCACATCCGGAAGGTTTGATGCAAACTTCGACTATTACACCGGTTAGTCCAGTTCTTGATGGTGAAGAAGAATGAAACACCCCTGGTGGATGAAAGGAGTTTCTTTTTCATGCCAATCTGGGTGTGGGAAATGTTGTGATGAACCTGATGGTATTGTCTATCTTTCAATGCATGATGCAAAACGCATTTCTGGCCGCCTCGGGATGGAAGTTACTGAATGGTTATCAAGGGATTGTCGTAAAACATTAGATGGAAGATATGTCCTAAAAAGCCGTGAAACAGACGGCATCTGTATTTACTTAAACGACGATAAGCAATGCAATATTTATGCAATTAGGCCCCAACAATGTGCAGCTTATCCCTGGTGGAGCGAAAATTTGGCTACCGAACGTTCATGGGAGAGAACTAAGCAAGAATGCCCTGGCTTGACAGCAGAAGATGCGATTATCATCGACGGAAGTAGCATTCGAATTCACGTATTAGCCGATCGTCAATCTTCGAAAGGTTTCAGAGAGTGGGTTGATTAACCACGGTTGCCAAATAGGCAATTTGGTTGATAAATAGGCCGTCTTTATACCATAGTGTTTTCTGGGGAGTATAAGTGGGACTCATGGATGATGAAAAAGTTCTTTGTGAAGTGACTGAAAATCACTTAAACACTGGGCTAAGAGGTATTCCCGTTGGAACATGTCGAACATCTTTCGTCACTCCTACTGAGGGTGTTCACTATTGTGGATATCCAATAAAAGAACTAGTTGATTTTAGTCCTGAAGACATAATTTATCTTTTGTTCAATAAAGAATTACCTACAGCCGCCCAATCAATTGCCTTCAAAGCAGACTTGTCCGCTAGAGGGCATGTTCCTGACGGACTGGCTAATGTCCTGCAGACATTACCAACAGATGGCCACCCAATGGACTGGCTGTCAGTTGGTATTCACACTCTAGGTATGCTGGAAACTACCGAAGATTGGCGAGAAGATGCTTTGAATCTAATCGCTCGAATGCCACGATTGATGGGTTTGATTTTCCGTTATCGGGAAGGTCGAGGTGCAGATATTGCTGATGATGATACCAGTAAATCCCTAGTTCAAAGGTTCGTCGACACAGTCGGTGTTGATGAACATTTGAGGGCTAAGATGGAGCGTGTAGTTTCAACCTATCTGGTTTTACATATGGATCACGGGGGTGGTAACCTTTCGACCTTTACTGGTAAGTCAATTGCGTCAGGAAAAGCCACAGTTTATTCTGCAATTGCCGGAGCAATGAATGCTTTATCAGGACCACTTCACGGACGTGCAAATCAATCATGTCTAGAATTTGTCCTAAAAATCGGTACCAGTGATGAAGTTGAAGTGGAAAACTTTGTTCGTAATGAACTAAAAGAAGGCCGCCCAGTGTTTGGGTTTGGCCATGCTGTACTGAGTGTGGAAGATCCTAGAGCTACTGCACAATTCGCCATCGGTGAAGAGATTTGCCCAGATGATGAGAATTTTAAAATCATCAGAACTTTGCGTAAGGTTGCACCAATGGTGCTGTCAGAAAACAAGAAAATTCGTAATCCTAATGCTAATGTAGATATTGCTAGCGGTGCATTACTTTACCATGTTGGTTTGACAGATCCAACCTACTACACCACCTTTTTCGGCTGGGCTAGAGTTGCAGGAATTGGAGCACAGATAGTTGATGAGCGAACAGTGCTAAGGTCGGGTAAAGGAGTTCCAATTTATCGCCCTAAATACTTCGCTGAAGGTCAAGAACTTCGTCACATTGAGTGATGATTATTGTAACACTGGTCGAGCAGTCTTGCCTGAACCTCTATGGCCGATTAATCTAACGCTTTCCCATGGTGGTGAATGCGAAGAGTTATCCACTAATTTATCGACATCTATATCCCAATTCCACTTGGCTTTCCACATTTTTATCAAGTCTCGCTTTCTACTAGCGGAACACTCAATCCAAGGGCTTACTTCTTCTTCCAATTGTTTGATGACGTCTTTATGCGTGGCATAATCAGCATTCTCAATCAATTTTATTTGTTGTGCATCTAATGGTTTTGTTGCCGGTTTTTGCCACCTAGCACCGTTACCATTCTTGTACCAGGTATAAGCAGGATCTAAATTATCCGTCAGGCCAGTTATTCCAGAGTTGAGTAGCCGATATTCATACTTTTCATTGGCTGGCCAAACATATACTGGGATACCCTTTTGACATCTTCTAAAATGATTTAATTTCCTGCCGCTTAGTCCAACGCTTTTGCCCACTAAGGCGCGATTGTAGAAGGGTTGAAAATATTCGATTGCACATGGTACCATTGAAGCACCTCGCCTTTTGTGCTTATTCATTAATCTTGAAAATGGTGTGACAAAATATTGTGGATAAGCCATCATTCGCTTGATTTTACTGTGGCCAAATCTAGGTACTACGGGTAGTAATTCCGCCCAATGACGTTTTGAGTCGGCCATTTTTACCGATTTATGCATTTTATTATGGAATGCGTAAAATACACTATTGCCTTGTGGAATTGAATATTGATCTAACATTTCCTCAGCCTTTAGAATCATTTCACTAAGCACATTAGTTACTTTTTGGCCACCAAAAAATCCTCCACCTTCAGGTGACTTTGGATGAGGTCTTTTCAATTCTAAGCAGACCATTTTACCTTGGTCTCGCCATTGGGATATCACCTCAGTATCTTGCAGTAATTCTTCAAACGTGCAAAATCCTAGCTTTTGTAATTCCGTTAAATCCCAACTTTCAACATATGGATTAGCGCCATTTAATAATGATTTTTCAACTGATACTTTGGAATCATGATGGATGATTAATTCTTTATCTGCAGTTATTCTAAGATCTAATTCGATACCATCACAATTAGAAATTCCGTGTCGTAAACTAGACAAAGTATTTTCCGGGGGTTGTACCCAGTTGTCTGACACGTGGAGGGCACTTGATAGTGATTGAAAATATCATGTGTTGGTGGTTTGATTTTTAGCCTTAAATCGCTTCATATATTCTAATGCGGTGAAAAAGGATATATCAGCAAAGGTTGGCACTGTGCTATGAGTCCATACACTGTCATGATGATGCTAGTGGTTTTTTTCACTCCAGTGGTGTGTTGGCTGTTCTCTTTAACCCAGCGAGAGCATCGAGTTCCACTCAAGCAGATGGCGACAGAATTTCATGAGAATCGGTACTATCTCCACATAATCGGTTACCTTGCAATTGTCCAATTAAAATCGGTAACAGACTTGCTAAATGAACCAATAAAGTCTGAAGTCGGCCATTGGACTGATCTTGTTTACAGTATTGAGGGGGAATTGACTAAATCAATCCAAGATTTTTTTCTCAATGATTTATTAACTACCGTACTAAACTTCCATTATTTATTTATTTACTTGTTTCTGATTTATGTAACTACGGTATACTTTGCCTATACAGGTGACCGTGACATGACCGATAAAGTCACTATGAACTATTTGCTAATTTATGCTCTTGCAGTACCTTATTACTTGTTTTTCAATGTAGAAGTCACTTCATCTTGGATTCCAGGAATGGAGGCCTTACTATACCATGATGGTGCTTATTCGGTATTTTATGCAACCCATGACCCATTAGATAATGCCGTGCCGTCACTCCACATTGCTATACCATTTGGTATTTTGATGCTTAATTATTTACACGTCAAAGAAACTGGTGGCAAGATGAAAGATTGGCGACACTATAATTACCATATGTTCATTCTAATCAATACCATTCTGTTTATCTTTTCAATCTTGTATTTAGGAATTCATTGGTTCGTTGATATACCTTTAGGCATGTTAATTGGTGGCATAGGCGCACTGTTTATCCATCATTTACAACCACGTATGAGAAATAACCACGGTTCATTCTTTAAGGGGATTGACAAGATAAAAGCTAGAAAACACGCCCTGATTGAAGGAGCGATTGCTCTAGTAATGTTTACTTTGATTCTTATGGCGATTAATGTTCAAACAGAAAACTCAGAAGACAGAGTTTCATTCCGTTTGGGTCCAGAAGATTCAACTTATGAAATAATTCAAGAACTAAAGTATGGTGATGAGGTTAATTCAACAGTAAAGAATCTTGATGATTCATTGGTTTTGGAAATTGTCTACATAAATGTTGAGGACAGTGCTAAAGCAATGGAAAATGGTTCAATTGATTGGCAATACCTCACTACACTGGGCGACTATTATGTAATCAACCCCGGTCAAGAAATCCATTTGACCACAGATACTCCGCTGTTTTATCACTTAATTGTCATGCACAATCCGAGTAACAGCAGCAATGACATTCTTGAGGTTAGTGTAGTGAATGATTATCATGATAACCAGATGTGGAAAGCGATTATTCTGTCGATTCCTTCATTGTGGATGACTGCGTTCGTAATCCACCGGTTACAGAGATTGAAATTGAATAGTAGATCATTTGTTGACTCTTCTCCATCACATCTTTGGCTTGAGCAAGAATAGTTTGGATTATGACTAATCATCGTTTGGGATAACCATGGGGGGCGAGGAGCAGTTCCAAAAAGCGGTCAAGAGTCTTGTTGATTCGCCTGGGGGCATCCTTGTCTCCGACATCGCTGAGTACCTAAAAAGCCGGATTAAATTATTATCTGGATTATTCATAATTTCGGTAGTTGCAGGCTTTTCTCTGACAAAATCTGTCATTAGATGGCTAATTGAGCCTGAAAGACTACCTTCAGATGTCAATATAATTGTCACCTCACCGATAGAATTTATTCTCTTGCAATTTCAAATTGCAGTAAGTTTTGGAATCGTGATTATTGGATTATTTTTGTTGATTGAGGCATTAAGGAAAGGGGTAAACAATGACGCAATCAAGTTAAGGTTAGCGGAGTTAGATGTCAAGCCACCAAAGTTTAGTTGGGCATTTATCACTACAGTTGGATTCACTATCCTATTCGCCTTTGCCGGATTACTATACTCTTGGGAATTCCTCACTCCAATGATTTTGCAGTATCTTACCGAAGATGCTCAAACAGCAGGACTTTCAACAGAATGGCGGCTTTCTGGTTATGTTGGTTTTATTGTAAACTTGGCTTTAGCTTGCGTAATTGGATTTCAATCACCGGTAATCACCTTACTTATCCTACGCTTGGGCGTGGTTACTAGAATTCAAATTAGTCAATTCCGCAAGCACATTTGGTTTACTGCATTTGTACTGGGTGCATTTTTGTCACCGCCAGACCCGCTTTCGTTATTCTTAGTGGCCATGCCTGTAGTGATTTTATTTGAGATTGCTATGTTGATTGACAGCATATTTAACATTTCAAAAACATAACTCTGCTATTGGTATCGCCATACTCCCGGGTGTCTGGCCATAACTTTCACCATGGAAATCAGAACCACAACTTACTGAAATTGATTTTTCTTTACAGTATTGCCAAAGTTCATAGCGGTAATCATCAGGATGGCTGCGGTGAAAGGCTTCAATTGAATCAACACCGCTATCAAGACAGTATTCGACTAACTCTTTTGGAGGTATTCCATAGTAAATTGGGTGGGCTAAAGACGTAATTCCGCCGCATTTCTTGACCATGTCCACCGCTTCTTGAATGGTTGGCTTTGGCTGAATTACATGGCCAGGTAATCCGTCTCCAATCCATAATTCAAATGCTTCATGTTTTGATTCAACATAGCCTTTTTCCACCATAACTTCTGCTAAATGTGGCCTGCCAATCGAGCCTCCTGCCTTGCTAGAAACTTCAGAAAATTTAATTGGCATACCTAACTCAGTTAACTTTTCAATCATTTTTCTCATGCGTGGAATTCTATTGTTTTGTAATGGTATTAACCACTCTGCAAAAGTACTAGACAAAGCGTCATCTGGTTTTAAACCTGGAAAATAAGCGAGTAGATGCCATGATTTAGATCCCCTATCACGATTTCTTAACTCAAGTTCATCAGAATTTGCAGAAAGGCCACACTCACAAGTTATTTCTACACCTGGAATAAAATTAATTCCTAGTTTTGCCGCAGCAGTATAAGCATCTTTCCAGCCTGAAATAGTATCATGATCAGTTAATGACCAATTCTTAACATCATTTACAGCCATCAATTGTGCCACATGACCAACACTATGTTCACCATCACTATTGGTTGAATGGCTGTGAAGGTCATAGTCTTGCGTCCACATGTCGTAGTCCAAGTACTGGGTACTTTTGAACTTATGATTAAAACAGGTCATCTAGATTGGGTAATTCAGGTGTAGATGTATCATTATTTTCACTACCTAGGAAATTATCTAACTCAGATAAGTCTGGAAGAGATTCATTAGTTGGATTTTTAGGCACAGGTATCTCGTTTAGTAAGGTGTCTATATCTGTCATTGACGGTAATTTATCTTCAGTAGCATCCTCAATTTTTACCAAATCTGGTAAGTCTGGTAAGTCGGGGGTTGTCTGTTCAACCATCACATTAGTTTGCAAAGCCGGCAATGGGACATTATTTGATGGATCAGTATTGTTATGTTTGACCCTTAAGACAGGTACATCTAACATTTGCTCAGCATGTCGATGAGGTGCAGGTAATTGTTCAGCCATTATCTTTGCATCTTGGCCTAGTTTTCCAGAACTCAAGGTTCCGATCGCACTGTCAATTTGTTGTGCATTGATATCTGCTTTGGCTCCAATGATGCTTTCGATTATGCCTTTGGTTTGCAGATTTTCTGCTTTAGTTGACCCATCTGTGCTGTTGGATTTAGTTGGTGTCTCTTCCATTGCAGCAAGCTGCTCTTCTAGAGTTGGGCTATCAGAAAATGTCGGTATTTTACGTTCTTTAGATGAAATGATGCTAATAATTAGCAATACTGCAGCAACACCTAATCCCGCATATTCTTCAATGGTAAAACCGGGATTTTTTAGTAAATTGAGTTTCAAGTTGGTTGCTGTAACAATTATTGATAGAGCAGTAAGTATCTTGCTAGCATTTGCCAGTCTTGGTGCTATCTGCTCCATGGTTGTGGACAGATGTAAGGTAGATATGATGTTTACCTTCAAAACTTGAATTCAGCAGAGCGTACGGTATTTTCCATTAACATGGCAACAGTCATCGGTCCAACGCCACCTGGAACAGGAGTAATCCATGAAGCAACCTGACTGGCAGATTTCTCCACATCGCCCACAAGAATATAGCCACGCTTAGCATTTGCATCACTGACCCTGTTTATACCTACATCAACTACGATTGCTCCTGGTTTTATCCATGATTTCTTGACCATGTTTGGCCTTCCAACAGCAGCTACGATAATATCTGCGTCCAAACATTGTTTTGCCAGATCTGCGGTTCTGGAATGTGCTATTGTAACTGTTGCGTCTGCCCCTCTAGATGCTAGTAAAATTGCTTGTGGCATACCAACATTTCTTGAACGGCCAATTACCAATGCTTGCTTACCTTTAGTTTCGATTCCAGCCCAGTCAAGTAAGCGCATTACTCCATTTGGAGTGCAAGGGATCAAGCAATCATCTCGTGATTGAACCAATCTGCCCAGATTTACCGGATGGAAGCCATCAACGTCTTTCAGGGGGTCAATCAAGTCGGTTAGTAATTCTTCACTGATGTGATTTGGTAGTGGGGACTGAATTAAGATTCCATGGACCAAATCATCATTATTTAGTTCATTAATGACCTGGATAAGTTCAGTTTCGCTTGATGTTTCTGGCATCTCGATGTGAGTGCTTTTGATTCCTAACCGCTCGCAAGCACGGATTTTAGCGCCGACATAAACATGACTTGCCGGGTCATCTCCAACAATTATTACCGCAATGTGCGGACTTATACCTGCAATTTGGCATTTTTCAATGCGTTCTTTTAGTGACTCTTCAACGGCAGCAGCACATGCTTTACCGTCTAATATTTCAGCCACCATGTTCGTGCGAGTCGCCTTTCTTTATTGATTATTTGCGTGGTTATTTCAACCCGCTACCAATGTGATTTTCATTACTAGGCATGGTGGCAAATAGTCTAGACTCATCACTGAAGGATTTGAATTCTATTGAATTTCCAGACGGGTCATCGATAAACATTGTAGCCTGTTCACCAATTTTACCCGGGTAACGTATATGCGGTTTGAGCCTAAAAATAACGTTTTCATTAGATAATTTGTCACGTAAATTGTGCCACTGTTCCCATTCCATGACGATGCCAAAGTGGAATGGTGGTACTTGTTTCCCGTCAACCTTGCCACTTTGTGAAAAGTTGGGCATTTGCTTAACAAGATGAGCAACTATTTGGTGGCCATAGAAATTGAAATTAATTGACTTCGTGGTTCGTCGACCAATACTACAACCTATTTTATCAACGTAAAATTTTTCGGTTAACTCAAGACTAACCACTGGGAAAGCCAAATGAAATGGTCTCATATTACCACTTAGTAGTCCACAGTTAACTGTTTTTGTGGAGCCAACGGAGGGACTCGAACCCCCGACCGTCAGATTACAAATCTGAAGCACTACCAGCTATGCTACGTTGGCGACGCCCTAGCCAAACAACAATCATTCATCAATGAAACGGATGATTTGATATATCTTGAGTATAATATCGAGGGGCAATTCAAAGAACATGATTCACTTAGACTTGCTATGTCCGATGATACGGCAAATGCTTTCTTGAATGATTTTGCTCAAACTAAGCAAGGCAACGATACGATTTTCGCTTGCTGGGCTAGATATCAAGCCGCTGTTGCTGACGGGCATGATGCGGTGAATGGAACAATTGGTGCACTACTTGAAAATGATGGTAATCTTGCAATTAACCAGACGGTAGACTCCTTTGTTCGTAACTCACCTCCCATCGAAATTGCCGCTTATGCACCGTTGAAAGGATTACCTGAATTTCTTGACTTGGCTGTTACTCTGGCACTTGGTGATGCCCGCAGTGAATTAGAAAATATCGGGGTGCATCATACTGCTACAGCCTCGCCGGGTGGTTCAGGAGCGCTATACTTAGCGGCTGCTAATTTTGCTGACCGAGGTAGTAAGGTCTTGTTACGTGATCGTCATTGGGGTCCCTATGATGGCTTCCTGGCTGGTTGTGATTTAGGAATTGAGACTTATCCATTACTTGGAGGCAACAATTCGACGGTTGATGTTGAATCGATGATTAGTAGTCTAGACCGTTTGGCCAAACAGCAATCAAAAGTAATGTCATGGTTAAATGACCCTGCCCATAATCCGACAGGTCTGTCACTAAATGCCAATGACCGTCGTGCTGTTTTACAGGCATTTTCGGATATGGCTATGGCTCACGAAAATGTTGGCTTTACCCTGCTTATCGATGCAGCATACCATTTGTATGCCAAAGAACCTCACGGTTGGGCTGAAACGATTACTGATGCATTACATGACGGAATGAACTGGCCAGCAAATCTATTGATTACCTTCGCAATTTCGTTATCAAAATCTCACACCATTTATGGTCTTAGAGCAGGCGCACTGGTTAGTATTCATCCAGATGAATCAGTAGTCGATAGAATCACCACTGTAATGGGTGTTACTGGTCGACAAACCTGGTCTGCTAGTTCTCGTCTAGCGCAATATTCAATCGCTCGTATTCACGCAGGGGAAGAATCAGGCGATGCTTGGTCGCTAGAACTTGTTAGACTGACCGAATTATTGGCCCAGCGTCGCAAACTGTTTATTGAAGAGTGTGGTAAAAATGGCGTCCCAATTAATCCAACCCATGACGGATTTTTTGCTTGGCTTGAACATGATGACCCAAAATCTGTGGTCGACTCATGCGCAAATGACCATGTCTACTTAGTACCGCTTAAAGGCGGGATAAGAATTGGTTTGTGTGCCATACCTACCGAGCAAATTGCTAAAGTTGCTAAGACTTTGAGAGACGCTTTACAGTGAGGTTAGTAAAATGTCTAGGTACCCGCGAGAAAATTTTATTCTCTCGGGATTTATTTGTATTGCTTTTGGAGCCTTTTTCACCGTGGTAGGAGTCTATACGCTGGCCTCTACAGTAGGAGTATTAGGGATAATATTGTTCGTCTTTGGTATGAGTTTGAAATCTAAACTCGGGATGTCAGAGTCTGCTATTAGGGATTGGAGGCCCGATGAAGGTCAACTACCAGATGCTGGCAGAGTAATGTATCGTGTTGATGTTACGATGGATGAACCAATTGAATCAACAATCGTTTGTGGACCATGCGGGAAAATCACCGTCCAGCCCGGACCTAGGCCAGATTCCTTTACCTGCCCTAGTTGTCAAGTTCAGTTGTGGACTGCTGAAGAAGAGTAGAAAGTGAAAAAATCGGCAAATCTAGGCATAGATTTGATAGCACTACTTCTCTTCGTTGTGTCATGGACGCCTCAAATCTTGTCAATACAGAGCGTAGGATGCTCCGTGTATTGCAGGATAGCCCCGACTCAAGGTGGTCGCTTGAGGAGGTTTTGAACGCATGTGATTGGACAGATCAAGCAGTCGTAGTTGGTGCTGGACAAGGCTTGGCGGACAAGAGACTAATCAAGGTAATTGAACAGAGTCAAATCGAGGTAAAATTAGCTACTCAAGGGCAGTTGGCAATCGACAACGGGTTATTGGAAGCACGTCTGTTCAATTGGTATCTTGAGTCAAATGACCCATCAATGAGTAATCTACAACAATCATTTGAGAAGCATGAGGCTGGTCCAGGGATTGGCTTGCTGAAAAAGTTAGGAATTTCTATGCAAGCAGGTAAATTTCATTGTGATGACAACGCTATAGTCGAACAACAGATTGCTAAAAGAACTAAATTTCTAAACGCATTACCCTGTTCACAAGATGAAGCAGATGCTGAATTATTAGAACATTTTAAGGGCAGAAGAAATTTTGTTGAACTAGTTATTACGACTACTCGGACTTGGAAGATATCAAAATCAGGTTTAAAAATTGACAAAAATGACTTAGTCGAAACTGAGGTGATAAACCAAATAACTCCAGAACTGCTGCAAAGTGATAATTGGAAGGATGCTGAATTTAGGGCTTTTGATGTAACTTTGGAATCAACAACACCAAGAACCGGCCGTAGTCATCCAATGCAGTCTTTAATTGAAAGAATCCGTCATATTTTCTTAGAAATGGGCTTTTCAGAGTTAGTTGAAGATTATGTTCAATCGGCAGGTTGGAATATGGATGCTTTATTTATCCCACAAGACCATCCAGCAAGAGAAATGCAAGATACCTTCTATCTTGATAATCCCAAATCATTGCAATTACCAGAAGAATTAATGCAGACTTGGTCTGCTATACATCGTAGTGGTGGTGACACTGGTTCTCTTGGATGGGGTGGTGAATTTTCTAACGAGATTTCACAAAAAGGCTTACTTCGAACACATACTACCGTCAATACCATACAGCATTTAGCAGCAAATCCGACAGAGCCTTGCCGTATGTTTACCGTTGATAGAGTCTTTAGAAAAGAAGCAATTGACCGAACACATTTGCCTGAATTCCACCAAATTGAAGGAATTATTATGGAAGAGGGAGCTAATCTTCAGATGCTCGTTACTACTTTGAAAACCTTCTATGCTAAGATGGGTTATCCTGAGGTAAGAGTTAGACCTGCTTATTTCCCTTATACTGAACCTAGTTTGGAAATTGAAGTCAAGTGGCGTGGCAAATGGCTAGAGTTAGGCGGTGCTGGAATCTTTAGGCCAGAAGTGACTGAACCACTCGGAATCCAACATCCAGTTCTTGCTTGGGGTATGGGTCTAGAGCGATTGGCTATGCTGGTACTTGGACTTGATGATATTAGACAATTATACATTTCAGACTTAGAATGGTTGCGAAATCAACCGATTATCTAATTGTCCATAATAGGACTATTTTCAAGTGCTGGTAATATCTGCATACGCTATGGGAATGCTGAATACTATGGATTTAGGCGTGTTTAAACGTCTAGAGACTTGGAAAGCATTTGCTATTGCTGCAGTTATGTTTGTCAGCATTTCCTTTGCCGCATTATCGATGTTTGACAGCATGGACGATATTTTTCAATCCGATGCTGAACCAGAACCGATTCCTAACATGATATTTGAATCCCTCAATCGTACTGATGTTGAGTCTTCATTGGTAAATGAGACTGGTTGGTTTAATCTAGACGACTTACGTGGTTCTATCATAATTTTAGACTTCATGGCCCATGATTGTAGTAACTGTCATGCAGTTCAGTATCATCTAGAGGACAACATGGACAATTGGTCAGAAATGGCTAATGAAAACGGCAAGAATTTCCATATCGTTGCTTATGGGAGTTGGTATGGTGAAGATATAGAATATCTCAATGAATCAGACGACAGGTACACTGTTCCATTATATCCAACAGGCATGGGGTATGATGAATCGGCAATACTTGCTAATGGTGACAGAGTGGACCCTGTCAGACTGTTCACAACAGCAGGGACAGGACAAATCCCTGTGGTAATGGTCATTGATGAAGAAGGCTACATAATAGAACGTCAAGCCACAGGCTCACCTACAGATAAATGGGACTCATTTGATTCTGTAGTTGAACAAGCAATATCGGGTCCAGTAAGTGATACCGTTGATCTAAGAATCGGCTGGGAGGAACCATCTACATCTTATGTAGCAATCTTTGTATTGGGTATGATCCTGTCAATCTTGGTGTATTTCTCGCCATGTGCATTCCCTGTTCTGCCAGGTTTCATTTCCTACTACCTATCATTGGGTGCAAGAGAAGATGAACTAATTGATGCAGGTAAACTGAAAACCAAAATGCCCAG
>TARA_B100001093_G_scaffold247958_1_pt1 | contig 14276 bp, 24 predicted proteins | sample TARA_B100001093 | Tara Oceans TARA_B100001093 (sample SAMEA2623116) | marine metagenome | biome: marine biome (ENVO:00000447); feature: surface water layer (ENVO:00002042); material: "saline water (ENVO:00002010), including plankton (ENVO:xxxxxxxx)" | depth 5 m
GTTAGGATAGTAGTCCCACATAATCCATACTGCAAAATTTGTTACTATGAAAAACAATACTGATGATATCAGCGTCATTGTTGCTAAAGGCAAGTACTTTCCAAACTGCATAGCCCATCTGCTGATAACTGTGGACATTGCTATTGATCCATAAACCCAAAGCATATAAGGATGAAACCCTATAAACACATCTCCAATAAACATTGCCATTAATGGTACTGCTATTGCTATCCAACGATCGTTAACGATGTATGGTGCAAATATAGCCGCGGCCAATATTGGTGTAAAGTTTGGTGGATGTGGTATGAGTCTACCTATGGCAAGAATGCCAGAAATATATAAAAATGATAGTATAATCTTCATAATAGTATTACCCCAACCTCTATTGTTAAATACGGTAAATTGTAATACTATTTATAACATACTTTCCAAAATGTGTCAAGTATTGTTGTTTATTTTACAGTTTCAAGTGTTGCTATATCTTCTTGCGTTGGAAGTGAAAACATTAATGCTATTCTGTCTTCTGTGCCTCTGTGTTCAACAGAGTGTTTTAGGCCAACATTTAAGAAATATGCAGATCCATCTGATGGCATTTGATATTCTTCTTCAACACCTCTGCGCCATACTTTATTGTACACACCTTCTGTTCCTTGGATAGGAACAATAACTCTTACTGCATAATCAGGAGCATAATCAATATGTGGTGTAAGATATTTGCCTGCTCTGATTCTTGAAAGTCTAACTCTAATTGGTGTTGAATTAAATTGTTCTTCAATTGCTTCTTTTACATAAGAATCTTGATAAATTGGAAGTGGATGATACCAATTGTGTTCGTTCATTGGTGCTGGTAATCCTTCCATTCTACGAATTTTTGTTCTGTATTTTTGTGTTTTTGATTTACCTAACGATTCACTGTTTGCTGTAATTTTGCATTCTTTTCTTAATTCTGTTAAATCTAATACATCATTTAATGAATTTTCGTAATATGTTAAATTAATTTGATCAAAGTGATGATAGTTGTCTGATGCTAAATCTTCATGTACTGCACACAAACCTCTATTGGCCTGATAAACATTTACCCATTCTTCATTTAAACGTGTTACTTCCTGTCTAAGTTTTTCAATGTCAAACTTAATTCCAGGAATTGGTGCTACACTCGGTAGTTGATATTTTGTTCTTGTTTGTATCATTTGCTTTTCCTCAAATATTATTATATACTTATTGTTTCAATATTACAATCACTTTTTTAATAAAGGAACAACATATTTTCCGCCTACATCCCAAGGGCCTAGTACCAATCTACTCACATCATCATGATGATTGTCATGATATCCTTCACCCCACATAATCATATTACTAACAAAATCAATTGTTGTTGGCTCAGCTTCTTTGCCATTGTGTCCAAAATAATTTAAGTATGTTAAGAAAAACCATGCGTGAGTAAAATTAAATGCCATCCATACAACTAACCAAGGATTGATCAAAGCATGAAGTATTACTGCTCCTGTGTATAGTTTCCAGTAATGTTTGGTTGTGAACACTGCATCTCGTTGTCTTAAAAATTTTCTCATTGGAATAGCACCACTTGGAGTTCTGTATCTGCCCAACAACATACGCCACCATCCCAGATCTTTTGGAGAGTGTGTGTCTAATTCTGTGTCAGTATACTTGTGATGATTTAAGTGTGCAACAACATTATGTCCTGGTGGACCAACTGCACTTATTACTGTTGATGCTAATAATATTTTTCTGCCAACCCAACTTGGCTCAAACTGGTAATGACATAGCCACCTATGGTAACATATCTGAGCAAGATTGTTTGTGATGTGTCCTGCTATTGTAAAAATTAATGCAAGTTCCCATGAACCTCCCATAATAAAATATGCTGGAATACCAATTACTGCAACGATAAACATCACAACAATTTTTAATGTTACCCAATCAATATACTTCATATCACTAATCTTTCAACATTGATGCTTTGATTGGTCTTGACATTTTAAGTTTTTTTGGTTCAAGTTCTAACAATTTAATAAACCAACCGCCTACATCAAACTCCCACCATTTGTGTTTGAAACTAGGATTTTTAGGATTGGCATGGTGGTTGTTATGCCATCCTTCACCCCACATTAATATACCAAGTGCTGGAATATTTCTTGAGTTATCAGTTGTTTCAAAGTTTCGATATCCAAACATATGAGTCAATGTGTTAATAAAAGATCCTGCGTTCCATAAAACCATTGCAGGAAATAGATAGGCCGCTACTAACAACATTGGATCAATCCATAACCATATGCCTGCTATAGTACCATGGATTAAAAAATACCATCTATGAGCAAACGCATGAAAATTATCTCTAATCAAATGCAAAGCATATTTTGGACTAGGTGTTTCAAACATACTCAACCATTGTACTTTTAAAAATCCTTTGTAGTTTGGCGAGTGTGGATCATCTTCTTTATCTGTATGCACATGATGTTCTCGGTGTATTGCTACCCAACCAATTGTTGATCCTGTTAGTCCATACATTCCTGCCATTGAACCAAAGTAATGAAACCATTTAGGTGCATTCCAACTCCTGTGTGATAAAAGCCTATGGAAAGTCATAGTCATTCCAAAACATCCTGTAATGAAATATACAAAGAATCCTATTAGCCAATGATACCAATGTCCATACACAATCATTGGAATTATGCTTAGATGTGCTATAACTTGGCTAAAAAATAATGCCCATTTAAAATAATTTTGTTTCATAACTTTATTATATACTCTTTATGTTAAATTTTAAACTAAAAATATAATAGTATTTATCTGAATATTTGTCAATAATATTAAGTTATATTATAATATTTTTTTAGTTGTTCTTTTTAAATGTGTTGTTAAACATACGATGTACGTTTTTGTGAACAGCATGTTCTAATGAATCCATATCTATATAAATTTCCATGTTTACAATATCATGATAATTTTGAGCAATTTTTTCCCAATCTACTTGTCCTTTTACCGGAATAGTATTGTAAATATCATCACTGGTCATTATGCTCGTTGATCCGTCTCTGTGAAATAATTTAATTTTATCAACAAAATTTGCTGGTATTTTTTTTGGATGTATTTCATGCATGATACGATCAAACTCCGTGTGGTCTTGTTCGCTTTGTGCTGGAATAAATTTTCTATTTGGATTCTGCTCTGTCATAAAAAAACCTGCCTATGTACTAGTATTTATCACAGACAGGTTTTAAAACTTTATGCTGTTGGTTCAGCGGCAGTTTCCTTTTTAGGTCTGCCTCTTGGTCTTTTTGGCTCAGCAAAAACAGGTTCTTTACCTAATTTTTTCTGTATGCCTGGGGACACTGCTTCTGCTTCTGCACGTTTTTTGTGTGCATCTGCTTCTAACATTTCTGCTTGAATCAACAAGTTTCTTGCAATACCAACTTGATTAGTTTCATCGTTTGGCTGTTGCATTTCACCTGCCTTAGTTGATGAATCTGGTGTTGCCGGTATAGCCGGATCTTGTTTATTTTCGCTAACCATATTTTGATATGCATTAAACTCTTTCAAAGGAAGAGATTCAGACGTTGACGGAATTAATGTCACTGTGTCTACTGGTACTCTTCTTAGGAATCCTTTTTCATGCAGTGTGGTTAGAATGTTTCTACCATCCCAAAACAATTTTCTACCTAGCACTTCAAATAATTTATTTGATGCTTGACCTTCTGGTGATTCAACTGCCTGCATTAATCCATCATGATATTTTGATTCTAATGCATCTACGTCTACTACCAAACAATTGTCTTGATCTTCTGGTATCGATGGAAATACAACTACGACACGTCTGCCTGTTGAGTCCACTTTACCTGTGTGTTTTATCATTGTTATTGTTCTCCTAATTGCAATTATTTTTGTTCCGGTTGAGCCGGTTGCTCAGGTTGTGCATCACTAACCTTACTATCATCAACTGCACCGCCTTCTGCTTCTTTTTGTGCTTCTGCTTGTGCCTTTTGTTGATTGGAAACGTGTTGTAAAAACTTTGTAAGTTTATCCGCAACGCCACCTACGTTAGTAAGTTCATTAGCTCTGAACGCCCCTCTTGAACTTGCTACGTCAATTACATTCAGCAATGCTTGTAAGTCAGCAATAGAAAGTTGTGGTGGTGTTGCCTCTGTTTGAGGTGCCGCCGCAGTTTCTGGAGCCGCTGTTGCTGTTGCTGTTTGAGTAGCCTGTTGTTGTGCTTGTTCTTCAGCCATAATATATTCTCCTTAATTAAGTTTTATTATTATAGTATACTTTTATATTTATCGTCAACCTTTTTTTTATGCTATTTTGACAAGATTTTGATCCCAGTTAAGATAGGTTGTCCAACTGTGATGAGGGACAATCAAAGGAAACTGTGATCGTTTGTTGGCCAATTCCCAATAGTCTGGTTTGTACGGCATTTGTTTTGGCCTAATGTCTCTACTGCCTTTTTCAACATTGCAGGTCATACATGATGTAACAATGTTTTCCCAATGTGAGTGGCCACCTGCTGATCTTGGTACAACATGATCAAGAGTAAGGTCTTTCCAATTGTTTTGTTCATATTCACATCCACAATATTGGCAAGTGAACAAATCTCTTAGATAAACATTGTTTCTTGAAAATCTTGGATGCCTTGCTAGATTAATGTACTGTTTAGACATCAATACACTTGGCACTTTCATTTCTGTAGAAGGGCTGTGTATAACCCAATTATCATAGTTTTCAAGTATTTTAAACTTGTCTAGCCATATAAGTTTAATAGAAAGATGCCAATTAACCGTGCTTAACGGCAATAAACTTAAAGGATTTCCATCTGCGTTTAGTACTAGAGTATCAGACATTATTTTTTATTCCATTATTATTTAGTTGGTGTTTAATATACAATAAAAGACACGATAAATATTAGTATGAAAAGGTTTGTTTTGTCAATGATCTTATTGCTTACATTTTTGGTGCCAGCCAAAGTGTTTGCAGAGTATGACGCAACTTACGATTGGGATAATGATCAAACATATCAAGCTCTAGCAGAAGACTTTAGGAAGTATTCTGTGTGCCAAGCAATTTATAGAAATCTTTCAGTGTTTGTTGCAATACACTATGGTATTGGTGATAACTTAGGTTATCCTCAAGAATGGTTACAACAACAAAAATTGTTGTTGCAGAATGCCAACTCACAAGAAGTTATTTTTGGTGAAAAGACTGAAAGAACAATTCAGCAACTCATGTTAACATATGATCTTCCTTATCAGATGTTAGATGCACAACGCACAAAAAATCAAGCAGGCACAACACAATCAATTATGTTTTCACTTGCACCAGGATCACAAGATCCAAATCTTTCTTCAGTTGTTATCAAAGGTATTCTTACTGAATCATCAAATTGTCAAGTGTACCAAGAAAAAGGTACTTACGAATAAACACCAACTAGTATTGATAAAAAAAGAATCATACTAATTGAAGTGAACAATAACAATTTCATAGTTGGTTTAAATCCAAAGATCCAAATAGCAAGAATTAAAAATAGTAAAAACCAAAGCATTATTGACTTGCCCTAACTTTTCTTTTTAATTTTTCTGTAGCATCTGCCCATTGTTCTTGGGAACTGTCTACTGGCAATGTCAGTTCAATGGTTGCTTTCGTTTTGGCTCTATTATATTTGAAACCTTCAGGGCAAACCTTTTGTAAGAATTGTTCTGCCTGTTCATTAACTCTATTTTCGCAATGAAGACCTACTTTGATCGATCCTTTTAGGCTATGAACATAGGCCATATATCGATTGTCTAGTTCTGGAAGTCTATGCCATAGAGTAATAGCATTTTCGTTGGCTTTCTTGTAATCTTCTCTCTGTATTGACCATTCCGCACCATATATCTTAACGAATTCAGCATAATGATTTAACACCGTATCAGGTGTAGGAATAATCTCTGTGTCTGTGAACAAGGCAGGCTCATATGTGCCTTCGTCTGTCCACTGACTCTTAACAGCATGAATGTTATATTCTCCCATTTGTGTGGGACGTTTATGATATTTCTCTCTCCATTTGTCTAATAGATCTAAATAAATCTGATCAATTGATTCACATAGCAGTACCGTTGCCAATATCTTATAGTTCTTAACCGCTAGTACGTCTGCATAACCTTTGGTCTTGAATACATGAGTTTGATCTGCTCGTCCTGTTAAGTCCTGATGTTCGTACACGATCACATCACCCTTTACTGTATATGCAACCACATCAATTTGTCCACCGTGAATACCATACTCATTGGTTGCACTAGTAACACTAGGTAATCCTAGTAACTTATTAATCTTGTTAAGGTCATTAATTCCTATATCAGTTGCTAGATGTTGAGTAAACTTGGTTTCTAACTCATACTGCTCTCTGAGTGTTTTCATTATACGTTCTCGTAGTGAGTTGTTATTCCAAATGGTGCTTCAAGGTCTTTGTCATGATTTGAATGTATCACCCAAAGTGTATCACAATAATTGTCATCACCCCATGATCCCCAAGGATAACCATCTGTGAACACAATCAACTTTTTAGGTTGTACTCCATTATCTTTCATCCAAGTCCAATTGGCTTCAAACTCAGTACCACCAAAGCCACCCGGCTTGTAATCTGTGATATCTTTGTCTGGTGTAAACACTTCTGGATTATGAACTTCTGTGTCAAAACTCCACACATGAACTTTGTAATCTTGGAATGAATCCATTATACCTTTTACTTCACCTAAGAATATATTCAATTGCTTTTCACTAATTGATCCTGATGTATCAATAGCAACACACACATCAACTGCTGGATCTGGTTGTAGTCCAGGTAGTATAGCATCAACTGACCAACCTTTTCTACTAGGTCTTAAAAATGAATAGTCTGATTTTACAACTGATGTTATATGTTGATCTAGTAATGATCTCCAATCCATTTTAGGCTCAGTCATATTTTTGATCAAACGTTCAACACCTTTAGGCACATTACCTGCTCCAGCCGCCTGTGCCGCCTGTAGTACTGCATTTTTAATTTCATCTTTTAACTTGTCTTTGTCTGCTTTAGACATCACAGGTCTTTTGCCTTTACCATCTTTGCCGTCACCATCTTTACCTTGTCCTTGACCTTTATCACCTTCACCATCTAAGTGCATATCAAGAGTAACTTTGATTTCAACTTGATTCTTTTTTAGTTCAGTATATATTTCATCTGAGTTTTTATCATAGTACTTAGGATCAAGTAAACCTTCTTTAGGCATTTTACCTAAACCTTCACGAACCAATTGCCCGTTAATAACATAGTCAGTTGCCATGTTCCAAATCTGCGGATCTCTACCTTCACGTCTTTCCATATGATCATATACACAGTGCATAACTTCATGCCCAATAAGGAAATCAAGTTCTTCCGAAGTTAATGGTGTGATAAATTCTCTACTATAAAATAAATGTAATCCATCAGTGGCCGCAGTAGGACACCAATCATCAGCATTTTTAAGTTTTAATCTTGTTGCAAGATTGCCAAAGAATGGATGTTTTAACAGTAGACGAACTCTACTTTGTACAATTCTTTCACGGATTTCGTGGTCTTCTTGGACTTTAATCTTTGTTTTTTTTATTGCAGTTTTTGTTGCCATGTATCTCTCTCCTTATTATGTATATATAATAGCATCATATAGAGATCTGTCAACCAGAAAAGTGGTTAATTAATCCAGTAAAACTGGCACTTTTTATTAAAATAGTGTATAAAGGATAAATATACTTGTATATTATACACAATAACAAATATAGGAGAGCTCAATATGTTTATATCATGGAAATCAGACAGTAGTTTTGGTTCAGCAGATGCTTTCAAATCACACATTGAAGAAAGTGATTTTGATGATTATTTTGCTTGGGCAGTATCAAACGGCAGAGTCAACTTCAAACACGAATTAGTTGGAGAAGATCTAGTTTACACTGAAGAGTGGAACATTACAAGAGAAGAATATGATGCGTTAGATCATCCATCATTTCCTTCACAGCCGATAGAAGAAACAACTGACCACTTAACATTTTAATAATTAATTATTAAAAGCTCACTGTTGCCTAGCAATGGTGGGCTTTTTTTTATTCACCAAAGTAATAGTTACCTAAGCCTAGCATCAACAATGTCACTAGAACTGCATTTAATACTAGCAATGCTCTATCGTGCCACAAGTAACCAACCCATGCCCAGCCAAATGTACCAAACAACCCAAACCACATATCCACATGTGGAATTGTGCCTATGCTTCTAGCCACAGTTGCAATCAATATAAGAATTACCGATACCCATTTCACATACCAAGATAGATCACCTTTAGGTGTAACTTTCTTAAATACCCTAGTGGAATTTAACTTTTTGATTTTATCATCTAGTTTTTCTTTTATAGGTTTTATATCTTCCATTTTATTTTATCCTCTATGGCGTGTTGTGCCGCTTGTATATAATCGCGATCTTCTTCTGACAACACTGACCAAAACTTACTGACACTTGTAGTTAACTCATATGCCTCTTTTGGATTGTTTATATGATAATTTGATTCCATTAATTTTTGTAGTTGGTCCATGCGTTCTTTTATTTTAATAGCAATGGTCATACTATAAAATTTCCAATTAATCCTATGATATAAATTAATGTCAGACCTGCGTTCAACACAATCAAAGAACGTTCTTGCCATAATATACCAACCAGTACCCAAGTTGCATTTGCTATACAAAATGCATAACTGTACCATGGATAAAGATTAAAAGCCGCCATTGATGCCGCTATTAATAGAATTACTGTGCCTGTCCAGGCTAACCATTGATATGGTTTGTTATCTGTTTTTGTACTCATTTTTTGTAATCATTTCTAGTTCTACTGCATCTACTTTAGCACATTTATATAATATGTCAACCGATTCCATTAATTGGCCATAAGTTTTTTCCCACCAGTAATTGGTAGAAGACAGTTCTCCCCTTGTCACGGTCACTTTATAATACACATCACTCACGATGCTATTTTTTCCCAGGCCAATACTCCTTTGACTATATCTCTGTCTTTGGCTTTTTTAAATGCGTAATAACTGCCAGAGATATAATACCATCCTGTGGCATGACGTTTGATTGTTTTTAAAATTTCTTCTTTTTGTTCTTCTGTTATGTTAGATAAATCAATCACATAGTACTCATCTTTGTAATTGTAAAATTCTTTTTGTGTTAGTTTTCTAGACTTCATTAATCGCTTTTTCTATTTTTTTATAATAATCGTCAAATATTTCTGCTTCTTTGCTATTTAGATATGCTACAGATCCAAAGCACGGATATCCGTTAATACCAGTTGGAAACTGATCTTTCATGTAAGAATAAAACATGCATGGTTTATCTTGATACATACCTTGACTCATATCTGGTGACATCAGCATCAACGGCATAAACACACTGGCTATGTCATGTGGATTTTGTATTTGAAAACTAGTGAATACTTCTCCACGATATACTTGTTGTGCTAGTTCTTTTAAAAACTGTTTTGACTTTATAGGACGTCTTTTACGACTTTTTTTATTAACTTTGTATTCTTTTATTTCAGGTTCCATATTCAGTTTTACCATTGTTTATTTTTAATTTTTGTCTTCAACTTTTTTGTTTTTGTATATTCCTTTTAACCCACATGCCCTAATGCATTTACGTAGATGTTTAGGATGTGATGCATACCATCTTGATTTTAAAGACTTGTAAAATTCTGTTTGTAATATATCGCTGATTGAATGTTTGTTAAGATCGTTAAAATCTCTATCGTTGGTTTGTGTAATTTGTTCATACATATGAATTGAATCACCGTACAAGAAACAACAAGGCCACAGTGTCATATCAGCCGCTACAAAGCATTCTGGTTCTTCGTAATGTTGACAAGAAAGTGTGTGAACTATATCATCAACTACTTTAGGATCTTTAGATGTATAAATTTCTTTTAGTTTTTGTAAATCATTGTGTGGAAGTTTTTTAGAATTGTTTAATTTTACTTCTTCAACTACTGTAACACTTTTTTGTTTTTCATCTTTAACAACTAATGGTTTTCTTGGCTTGTGTTTTTTATTTTTGTTGAATTCATTTCTACCACTAGTTCTTCTAATAAATCTCATACCAAGTTCATTTGCTAAACTTTTTGCATCTTCGTAATCATCTTCATTATGATCAAATGGTATAAAAACCCAATTGGCTTTGCCACCTGCACCCATGTATGCTCTCATATTTCTTTCTAGTGTTGACCAATTTACATTTACTCTGTAGATGTGGTTAGTATCTTTAAATCCATCTACACTGAAGTCAACATACAAGTTTTCTAGTTTGGCTAACTTTGCCCACCATTCTGCATTTTGATACCCACCATTTGTGCTTAAATTTATTCTTCCACCAAAGTTAGAAATATATTCAGCAATTTCAAAACATTCGTTATTGAGTATAGGATCACCTAATACTCCGCACAGTTTAAATTCTTTGTTATCACAAGATTCTCGTGTTGGAAAAATTTGTTTGATGTTTTCAAATGTAAGTTCGTTATTGCCTCTCAATTTCATGCCCATTTCAGTTCTAGCACACAGAGGACATTCTGCATTACAGTTAGCAGTTATTTCTAGTTCATATTTTTGGATATGTTTTTCTAACATTGCTTTACTTTCGTAATTTTGCATCACCATGGTAGCATTCTGGTGGTTGCGTGTACTGTGGTGAAAGTGTAGCATCGTATTCAAATCTAGTATTACAATACAAACAAACTTTATAATCTTTATCACCCATTGTCATATAAACATGAGGATGATCATTTGGTGGTTCAGCACCTATACAAACAAAACCTTTGACACCAATCTTTATTACAGGTACTCCTATATCATTTTTGTATGACGGTGTTGCGTTGGTATCCATTTTAGTGTATAGTTTTATGATTTTTTAGTATTCCATGTTTGCTCATATTTATATACAATTTGTTTTTAGTTTTTTTCCAAAACTCTAAAGCCCAGTCATCAGTTGATCTGTCAATTGCTTTGTCACAGTTTTCTAAAAGTCTATTGTACATTTTTTCTAGTTGTTGTTTAGTTGTTATTATCATTATTTTTGTTTTTTTCCTTGTGTCCATTGAGTGTAAGAATCTTCAGCAAATTTAAATATTTTAGAAAGTTGCAAAGATGCTTTTGCTGAAATTGATTTTGCAAATATTTCTTCAATGATCATTTCATTTTGATTTACATGTGGGTCAACCCAGTATTCTTTATTATGTTTGTGTATACGATCGTGACATATTTCAATTTTTAAGACTGACTTGTTGTCATTAGATAAAAAGTTGCCATTAAACCAACCTGCTTCTTTTATTTTTTCGTCTGCTTCTTGTTGAAATCCTGCTTGTTTTTCTTTTGAATCTATTTGTCTATTACTACAAATATTAAAAAAATGTTCAACATTTTGCCATTCTGTATCTGGATGTTTTAAACTTTTTATTTTATAAATTTTTATACTTGCCTGCATAGTAATACTTATCCTTTTTATTAGGGTGGGGAACTGATCTACATTTAAGAGCAGAGAGAGGCAGATTCAGTTCCCCTAACAGCATTCTAAACGTCTACGATTAGTTTGCCGTATCTTTTATAAAACTCCTTAAAGCTCACAAGCTCTTTAGGGGAAAACGGTAGTTGATGATTCTTAAGAGCAATTCTTGCCCCAAGTACTACCATTTCAGTTTCAAAATTGTCCATCATATATTGTAGAAAACAGTCTGCCATCTTGTGCCAAGCCGCCATCTTCTTGTTCTTCTGCGCCTTTTCACATTCGTCTTTTAGTTCATAACACAATGAAGTAATCAACGAGTACATAGCACTCACTTCTTTTGTATCAAGTTTCTTAACCTTACCAGTTAAAATATCTGTTGGGTTAGGAAGTTTACCTGCTACATCTTTATGAGCATTAAATTTTACTGCAAGACCTTCACCTACTGCACCAGTAATGATGTCTGTAAGTTGTGAGCCTTGTAAATTACTTGACTCTAACATATCACTTACAAAAGACCAACTTCTTGGAGTAGCAAATGCTCTTGATGAGCTTCTAGGATCAAAGTCATACAAGTCATTTTTAGCAAATGTCAAGTAACCAACCACATCAGGGTGGATGTTATTATTAGTTGCCCAATCTTGCCAGTCTTCAAAATTAACTGCCATTTCAATATGCAACATTCTGTTAGCAAGTGGACTAGGCATTCTGTAAGTAACACCTCTGTCACTTTCTCTATTACCAGCCGCCACAATCGATACTCCTTCTGGCAATACATAAGTACCAATTCTTCTGTTAAGAATTAACTGATACGCCGCCGCCTGTACACTTTGTGGTGCCGCATTAATTTCGTCTAAGAACAAAATAGATGTGTCCTTAGGATCACTTGGAAGATCAACTGGTGGTGCCCAATCCATTTTATTTTCTTTAGAATTAAAATATGGAATACCACGTAAGTCAGTTGGTTCTAAAAGAAGCAATCTAAGATCAATCACTCCTCTATCAGTATTCTTACCAATCTGTTCAATAATTTCTGATTTACCAATGCCTGGAGGACCCCATAACATAACGGGTCTTTTAGCATCGATACAAGCAAGTACCTCAGTCATTACATCACTGGGTCTTACTGTTCTAGCGTCTGTTGTTGTTGTTTTAGCCATCTTAACCTCTCTCTTTGTTAATTGTTTATATTATTAATAATAGCATCATATAGAGATCTGTCAACCAGAAAAGCACATTTTTCTGGCCAAAAAAATCCAATAAACTCAAGGCTTTTTTAAAAAAATTAAAAATTATTCAAAATCTGGTGAGTAATTTTGAGTATTTACTGTGATATTTCGTGACCAAAGTTCAACATCACCATCAATTAATTTGAGATCCACAGCATCTTTTTCATTGAATACCACAATTTTCTTGTTGTCTATGTAATATGGAAGAAGCATCTCCTTCTCTAAATTATACACATGAATAGACTTTACACTAAATGGCTGTTTCACTTTAATCACATATGATGGAAAGTGTTGTTCTAATATTTGTACACCAATTTTTGTCAATCGTAATGAGTTATCGCTCAACCTACTCACAAACATGTTGAGTATTTGTGCTTCTGTTATGCCTTTTGATTTGACATAGTCAACGACAATGCGTTTATTATGGTTGATAATGTTTGACATCCAACTTCTTTCCAGCAGTTAAAACATGTACTGAAAAGTCGTTGCACTTGAACAATGCATTTAGTTTTTCTGCTAAATTAATTGCGTGTCCCGAATTTGAAAATGATACTTTTTTATATTTAGGTCCTGGATAGTTTACAAGTGTATTCAATGACCTTAGGTTCACAGGAGCGTCTTTGTAGAAAACCGCATAGATGGCTTCCGCTTTAAGAACCTGTTCGCTCTTATAGTTTTTGGGGTTAGTGAATTCTAACAATATATCTGGTTTTGGTCTACTCATTGTTGCTCCATTATGTATAAGTATTTATCTTCTCTTGAGATAAAACTACATATAACTTACTAAAATTTTGGCACTTCCGGTAGTTGCGGAGCCTATATTTAAGTAAGCATTAATAGTTGCGTCTGAGCCTGTAGTGTATTGATATGCTGGCTGTATAGCATAAGTGCCTATTGATGTTAAATCTATTTCGTCATTGGTTACAAGTCTATCAGTATCACCTGAATCACCAACAGTTAGTGTTGCGTCAATGTTATCAAATGCTTGTGTAACTTCAATTGATACCAATGTAATTCTTGAACCATCTGACACAGTGCCAATTGCTGTAGTGCCTGTTCCACCTGACTGTGCAACTGTTCCGTCAATAGTGTTTGCATCTGTGTTTGCAGAATCTTCATCTGCAAGTAATTTCCATGCACCACCACTATAAACATAAAAAGCATATTCACTGTTGCCTGAGTCAATTACATAAACAGTATCACCAACTGAAGCCGATAAAGCATTCCTTGCCGTGATGTCTGCGACCACAGTAGTTCCACCGCCACCTGCAACAATACCTTGTTCTACTGTTACTGCTAATGGATGTCTTCCATTGTGTACAGAGTATACACCTAATGATGCTAATGGTGTACCAGTTGTTTCATCTAATAATATTTCTCCACCATCTGCTCTTGTTAATTTTATATAGTTACCTGATGATGCACTAGTTGATAATGCCCAACCTGATCCTGAACTTGGTCCAGCAACATTTGAACCGTTACCGTCAACAGTTACGTTTACAATAG
>TARA_B100001093_G_scaffold120947_1_pt1 | contig 14249 bp, 15 predicted proteins | sample TARA_B100001093 | Tara Oceans TARA_B100001093 (sample SAMEA2623116) | marine metagenome | biome: marine biome (ENVO:00000447); feature: surface water layer (ENVO:00002042); material: "saline water (ENVO:00002010), including plankton (ENVO:xxxxxxxx)" | depth 5 m
CTCTCATCCACCAGCGGCTCATCGAACGCAGCGTTGATATGCACCGGACCAGGGTCGATGGAATCTGTCGCGACCGCCACGCAGCGGGCGACGGTGGAGCGCCAGTACTGCGGTCGGAGATCTCGAGCTGCTTCCATATCGACGGCGAGCCTGGTGAACGATCCGAAAATCCCACTCTGCGCGATGACCTGATTGGCGCCGACGTTCCGAAGTCGATCGGGGCGATCTGCTGTGAGCACCACGAGCGGAATTCGCGACTCGTGCGCCTCCACCACAGCGGGAAGAAGATTCGCCACCGCGGATCCAGATGTCGTCACAACCGCAGACGGAACACCCGTCGTCTTCCCGAGACCGAGTGCCACAAATCCGGCGACCCGCTCGTCGACGCGCACGTGAAGACGGATGTCTCCCCGGTCTTCCGCGGACGCGAGGGCGAGGGCAAGGGGGGCTGATCGGGATCCCACGCCCATCACGACGTCTGTCACCCCGCAGACGATGAGCTCATCCACCATCACCAATGCCTGGGCAACCGAGGGTGCCATCGCAGAATCCACTCCCCTAGCCTTCCATCTGCTGGTGTGGTGTTACATCGCCCGGCGCCCGGTCAACCAGGTATCGATAAGCGTCGGCCAATCGGCGCTGCCACCACTGCCGACGACTGTCCGGCACTGCCTGATTCGCTCGCATGAGGAGATCCACGTCGGGGGCGACCCGTTCAACGCGGATGCCACCGGCGGTCGGCACGAGCCCGGGTTTCACCAGATCTCGCTCAAAAAGTGTGCCGGTTCCCAGTCCGCTCGCCAGGGGAAGCTCGGGCAGACTCGCAGCGGTGGCCACGCAACTCGCCAGCCCGATCGACGAGTCCAACGAGCCACCGATGACGACAGGTACACCGATAGCCTCCGTTACTCGGCCGGTGGCCATGGCGCCACCGAGAGTCATCGGCTTGCAGATCGCGTAATCGGCGATGCCCTGCAGGCGAACGGTTGTTGGATCATCCGCGAGCCGGATGCCCTCATCGACAGCGACCGGGATATCGATCTCCGCGCGCAACCGAGCTACGTCATCCAGATCACGACAGGGTTGTTCCACGTACTCGATTCCGTATCGCCCCAACCGCCGAAGAGACGTCCGCGCCTGGTCCAGGCTCCACATGCCGTTCACGTCCAGACGAATGCGGCCGTCGACCCCCGTGGAGTCGAGAGCGTCGCGGACGGCAACAACGCGCGCTTCATCGTCCGCGAGGGATGTTCCGATCTTCACCTTGATGGTTCGACACCCGTTCTCCACGATCGCGGCGCGCGCCAACGCGCCCGCGGCAGGCGACTCGACCGCGGGGATGATCGCATTGACCTCCACCGACGATCGATGCGCTGCGGGGAATACACCCCACGACGCTTCCAGCGCAGCCGCCAACCAACGCGCGCTGCGAGCGATGTCGTAATCGTCGAACGGCGCGAACTCACCCCAACCCGACGGGCCCTTGATGAGCACGCCCTCGCGGGACGTCAGCCCACGAAACGGAACCCGCAACGGTAGGGAGAAGGACACCGAGTCGGCGACCAACTCTTCGAGAGACGACGGGCCGAGGGTGTGCACAGTCGTCGTCACATTCACGGACGGCGCGGAAACTGATCGAAGTCCGGACGCCGCTTATCTTTGTACGCGTCTCGTCCTTCTTGCGCTTCTTCGGTCATGTAGAACAACAGCGTCGCATCGCCGGCGAGTTGTTGGACGCCGGCAAGACCGTCGTCGACGGCGTTGTGCGAGGCCTTCAACATGCGCAGCGCGAGAGGGGACATCGCGAGCATGTCGCTCGCCCAGCGAACCGTCTCGATCTCTAAGTCTTCGATCGGGACAACCGCATTCACCAAGCCCCAGTCGAATGCTTGCTCGGCTCCGTACTGGCGGCACGTGTACCACACCTCGCGCGACCTCTTCTGTCCAATCGTGCGCGCGAGCAACCCGGAACCGTAACCGCCGTCGAAGGACCCCACTTTCGGTCCGGTCTGACCGAACCGGGCATTGTCCGCAGCGATGCTGAGGTCGCTGACGACGTGCAGAACATGACCGCCGCCGATCGCGTAACCGGCCACCATGGCGATCACAGGCTTCGGGGTGCGACGTATTTGAATTTGCAGGTCGAGCACATTAAGCCGACCTATCCCCTTCTCCGCGACGTCGTCATCACCGATGTAACCATCGTCGCCACGGATGATCTGGTCACCACCAGAACAGAAGGCAAGATCTCCCTGACCCGTCAACACGATCACGCCGACCCGATCATCGTCCCGTGCACGATTCATCGCATCAGACAGCTCGAACAATGTCTGGGGTCGAAATGCATTCCGCTTGTGGGGTCGGTCGATGGTGATCTTCGCGATCCCTGCACTGTCGCCGGGGGAGACTTCGTAGCGAATGTCCGTATACGAGCCCACCGACTTCCACGATGCTCCCGGTCGTACGGAGCTGTGGGCGGGGTCGTTCCACACCGGAGAATCCTCGGGAGCGACCGGGGGAAGCGGGTAGCGCGTGCGGGTATCCATGCTCTCCACGCTACCGGCAGCACCTACGCTCGGCACGATGTCGATTCCCGATCGCTCCCGGCCCCTCAAACTCGTCGAGGTGCCGCCCGGTCCTGCGGCGATCGAGGCACTGTGGGGTCCGCTCGATGCCGCTCTGGCCCACGATGCACCGATCGCCCCCATCCCGCGCGAGTCCGCATCACTGCCCGCGCCCCTCGTTCGCGCCGTCCGCGATACCGTTCGTCCCGAAGAACCGGTACCCCACGACACGGCGGTCATCATCAGCACCTCCGGGTCAACCGGCCACCCCCGGGGCGTCATGCTCGGCGCACACGCACTCACCGCCGCCACCGCCCAGGTGCACTCACGCGTGGAAGGCGAGCCGATCTGGGTTCTCGCACTGCCACCCACGTCCATCGGCGGCCTGAACGTGATGATTCGAGCCCACAACACCGGAATCCGCCCGATCGCCGTGCGAAGTATCGGTGGCGCCGAACCCTTCACCGACCATGCATTCGCCACGGCCGTGCGTGAGGCAACAGCTACGGGGCGTCCCATTGCGGTCTCGTTGGTTCCGTCGCAAGTGACGCGACTGCTCGCCAGCGCTGCGGGGCAGGAGTCTTTGCGCCAGTGCTCCCTCACGCTGGTCGGGGGCGGGCCCGTCGATCCACAACTGCCGAGTCATTGCCAAGATGCGGGCATCACCCTGACGACGACGTACGGGATGACCGAAACCAGCGGCGGCTGCGTCTTCGATGGTCGCCCCCTCGACGGTGTCGAAGTTCGCATTGACGACGCCGATAGCCGCGTCTGCGTCTCGGGACCGATGTTGGCGCAGGGGTATCGAGACGGCGACAACCGCGCATTCGATGGCCACTGGCTTCGAACGAACGACCGCGGCACATGGAAAGACGGGCTTGTGAGTATCGACGGTCGGCTCGACGACATTGTGAGCCTTCACGGCGTCAATGTGGATCTGGCGGCAGTCCAGGAAAGAGTCGATCAGCATCCGCGGATCGAAGCGTCGCTAATCATTCCGACATTCGGCCAATCAAGCGATGCGAACACAACAGATGAGCCCCGTATCGCGATGGTCTACGTCGGAGAGCCCGTCGACCACGAGGAGCTTCGAGCCTGGATCTCACCGACACTCGGGGCTATCGCCTGCCCCACTGTCATCCGCCGGGTGGACACCCTGACGCGAACATTGACCGGCAAGGTCGATCGACAAGCCACCGCGGCATCCGCCGGCCTGGGGATCGGGACATCGCGGAAAGAAGGCGCCGCGTGACAACGTCTGCGCAATGGTGGGCGGGGGCGCGGCCTCGCACCCTCCCGGCCGCTGTCGCCCCCGTCGTCATCGGTACGGCTCTCGCCGGGTCCGACTGGATTCCCGCTCGCGCATTTCTCGCCTTGATCGTGGCGCTCGCACTGCAAATCGGCGTGAACTACGCGAATGATTACAGCGACGGCATCCGCGGGACGGACGCCGATCGCGTGGGCCCTCTTCGGTTGGTTGGTCAGGGAATTGCCGCACCCCGCGCCGTCCGAAACGCGGCCTTCGCAAGTTTCCTCATCGCCGCGCTTGCCGGACTTCTGCTCATCGCCCTTTCAGGATTCTGGTGGCTCCTCATCGTCGGCGCGGCGTCGATCGGCGCGGCCTGGTTCTACACCGGGGGAACACGACCCTACGGATACGCCGGTTGGGGTGAGGTCTTCGTCCTCGTCTTCTTCGGCCTGGTTCCGGTCCTGGGAACGCTCTATGTCCAAACGGGAACAGTGACCGCAGCAGCGATCGCGGCCAGCGTGGGCATCGGCGCGCTCACATCCGCCATTCTCGTCACCAACAATCTCCGGGACATCCCCACCGATCGATCTTCCGGCAAGTTGACGCTCGCGGTTCGGCTCGGGGAAACGAAAACCAGAGGCCTGTACGTCGCACTCATCGTGATCGCCTTCATCGCGGTCGTCATGGTGGCGCTGGTGAACTCTGGCGATGCGCTATGGCCACTACTGGGGCTGGCCGCACTCCCCTGGGCTGTCCCCCCGCTACGTGTGGTCACCTCGGGAGCCGTCGGACCCGGGCTCATCGCCGCTCTCATCGGTACCGGCCGACTCGTCATCGCCTACTCTGTCGCGCTCTCCACCGGATTGGTCCTGCCCCTGTTCATCTGAGTCATCCTCGGCTCGTGACGCGGCATCGATGCGGGCGTTTATCCCCCCAAAGAATCGACCTACCACCTCACCCATCGCCGAGCGCTGTCGATTCAAAGCGAAAGCACTGATGACTCCGGACAGGACGATGGCCACGACCAACGCCCACAACCCCTGAAGCGGGGTGATGATCTGCAACACCAGCCATACGCCGAGAAATAATCCGATTCGCAGCGCGGTGAAGACGATCACAGTGACGATGCCCGAGCGATGGGGCCCGTCTCGCTGGTTATCCCACTTATTATCCGGCTGGCGGTCGCTCACGCTTCCACCGTACTCACCCTCAAGTTACCCAAGGGTCGCGTCGTCGGTGCGACGATCGGTGGTGGTCGAAGAGAGATCGCGACCCATCACAGTTACCATTATTGGATCATGCTTCGAGTCATCCTCGTCCTGCTCGCCGTGGCGCTCTACGTCTACTTCATCATAGATGTGGCACGCACGCCGAAGGGCCAAGCACGCTCACTTCCGAAATGGCTATGGATGCTCCTGGTCATCGTTTTGCCGCTCGTCGGCGGGGTGCTGTGGTTGATACTCGGTCGTGCCTGGCCCGAGGGCGGGGGCTGGTGGCGAAGAAGCGGCCCTGTGGCGCCCGATGATGATCCGCGCTTCCTTCGCAAGCTGGACGATGACGTGTGGAGCAAGAAGATGAAGCGCCGCCGGGGCGAGCCCACCTAAATACGCGCGGCACTGTGTCGACGCACCGAATGCTTACACTCCGCCGTAAGAATGCAGACTGTTGACGAAAATGTTGACGCCGAAGTAGTTGATCAAGAAGGTCACGAGCCCCAGGATTGCGATCCACGAAGCGCGATTTCCTCGCCACCCGGCGGTTGATCGGGCGTGCAGGTACGCGGCGTAGACCACCCACGTGATGAAGGCCCAGGTTTCCTTCGGGTCCCAGCCCCAGTAACGCCCCCACGCATTCTCCGCCCAGATGGCACCGGCGATCACGGCGAAGGTCCACAGGGGAAAAGCGAAAGCGATGATGCGACTGGTGAAGGTCTGCAGCTTCTCCGTGGATGGCGTCGATGCCATCACCCCCTGCCAGGTCAGGCCCCGCTGCTCTCGCCTGGACTGCACCAGCGACAGGGCCGCCGCCGATGCAGCAACGGTGAAGGCCCCCGCACAGATGATTGCCGCCGAGACGTGGATGACCAACCAGTAGGACTTCAGCGCAGGTACCAGTTGCGCCGCTTCGGTGTACAGCACCGTCACGGCGAGACCGAGCGTGAGCAACGCCGGCGTCACGACGAACAAGCCCAGCCACCGGAGGTCCCGGCGAGTCGATAGCACGAGGAAGACCACGAGTACGCCCCATGCCGAGCTGATCGAGAACTCGTACATATTTCCCCACGGCACCCGACCAGCCCATAGCCCGCGCAGGATCAGACCGACCGTCAGCAACCCGGTAGCCAGCCACGTGAGCGACATGGCAACGTTCGCCAACCGTCGGCCCGGTTCGGCGGCGACCGCGGTATCTACCCGGTCGATGACGGCAACGCTGCCTTCTGCTGTCTCCCGACTGGCGACGCTCGACGACGATGTGGTCCGGCGCCGACCGCTGGCGAAGGACGCGGCGAACAGGACCATCGCGACGGTCAGGGTGACCATGGTCGCGTAAATGGCGGCGTTGCTGGCCTCGGCCAAGCTCATGGAACCACCGTCGGTCATTGCTCGCTCTTCCTGTCGTCGTTCGACGTCGTTTCGTTCGATGCTGCCTTACGTCCCGCGATGTGATCCGCCGCGATCTGCTGCACTGCTCGTACGTCCTCTGAGACGTCACCCGCTTCACTCTTGCTCAAGCCGGCGACGCCCACGAGGGTACTTCCCTGTTCGTCATCTCGCGCTCTGAGCCAGATGCGGCGGCGGCGGGTGAACAACGACACCGTCAACGCGAGCATGGCCAGTACCGACGCGACCAATGCTGCCTCCTTGCCCGGATCGAAGGCGATTTGGAACGACGACCAGCGGGTCCAGCCAGTGAATTCGATCTCGCCCTGCGCGAACTCCCACACCTGTCCAGGTACCAGCGCCCGGAGGCCGATCTGCTCCATCTCGTCGGTCGAGAGCGAGTAGATGCTCTGCGGCACTCCCGAGGCCAGCCCTAGGTCGCCGTACCAGGCGGACAGGAAGACCGAGGGGTCGTCTGCGTCGGGAAAGACCGAGTGAGGGCCGCGGATGTCATCGATGGCGGAGGTAGGCAGAAACAGCCCGCGGAATCCCAGCTGCGGGTCGGAGTCGGGAATCTTGATGACGCCGGTCGACGTGAAGTTCCCATCCTGCGGGAGAAAGACGACGTCGTCATCGAAAACGACGTCGCCGGAGGCGTCGCGGACGATAAAGGACGGCGCGTAGCCATGCCCCACCAGGAAAACCTTCGCCCCTGCAACCGATATCGGGGAGTTGACTTCGATGAGATCCTCCTGAGCCCCCGCACCAGGTTCATTTTGCAAGGCGACGCGTGCTTCGAAGAGGCGTGGAGCGCCCCGCTGTGCTTCGGACCGCTCGAACTCGACGTCGAAGTCGTCGAGGGTGAACGAGAAGGGCGGAATGCTGTCTGCGGTGGCGAGTCGTCCCCCGCCCCACGCATCGTATTGGGTGAGTGTGTTGGAGAACCCATTTCCCTCTTTAACGATGACGTTTCCTCGCCATCCGAAAAGACCGCCCGCAGCGACGGCCACCAGGATCAATACGAGCGCTAGGTGAAATATCAGATTTCCCGTTTCACGCAGGTAGCCCTTTTCCGCTGACACCCATACGCCACCCGGATCCCCATCGACCGCGGCGTCCGATCCGGTGCGAACCCGCCACCCGCGACGCCGCAACTCTCCGCTGACGTGGGACGAAACGTCGGCAGGAGCGTCGTCCACCGTTTCGCACGAGAAGGCTTGCATCCTGTCCAGGTTGCGCGGTGCTATCGGTGGCGGCGTGCGCATCGCCTTCCAGTGATGTCCCACGCGAGGGAGGACACATCCGATGAGGGAGACGAAGAGCAGGAGGTAGATCGCTGCGAACCACGGCGCCCCGTACACATCGAAGAATCCGAGCCGGTCGAGCAATGGACCGAGAGTGGGTTGCTGGTCGATCCACTCGTCGACGAGGAGGGGGTTGTTGCCTCGTTGCGGAAGGATCGAACCCGGGACACTGGCAACAGCCAGCGCGAAGAGCAAGATCAGTGCGACCCGCATGCTGGTGAGTTGGCGCCACGCCCACCGCAGGAAACCTTGGGAGTCCAGCGGCGGTGCAACGGCTTCGACGCGTGTATCGCTCATAGGGCGGTCTCGAATCCGGGAATCGTCACACGAAGCCAGATCGTGAAGTCGAGCCAGAGCCCGGTGACAAGCAGCAGCCCGACGAGCACGAGCATCCCACCACCGATGCGCATAATCCATGTGTAGTGCCGCCGAATGAAGTCGGTGGCGCGTGCCGCTCGCTCAATGAAGAAGGCGAAGGCGATGAACGGGATGCCAAGCCCGATGCAGTAGCCGAAAGACAACAGCGCGCCGCGCAAGGCACTGGCCTCAGCGAACGCAAGAGATTGCACGGCGGTGAGCGTCGGACCGATGCAGGGTGTCCACCCGAGACCGAACAGCACCCCGAGTCCCGGCGCTCCGATCACGCCCCACTTAGGCACCCGCATCCATCGGTACTCCCGTTGGAACCAGGGAATCGCACCCATGAACGCGAGCCCCATGGCAATCACCAGCAGGCCCATGACGCGGGTAATGACGTTCTCGAAGCGCAGGAGCGCTGACCCGAGCCCACCGAAGAGCGCACCGTAGGACACGAAGACAACGCTGAAGCCGAGAACGAACAGCACGCTTCCTGCCAGAACGCGTGACTTTCGCTCACCCGTGGATAGCTCCACACCCGTCATTCCCGTGACGTAGGAGACGTATCCCGGCGCGAGGGGAAGAACACATGGGCTGATGAAGGCGACGAGTCCGGCCGCCACCGCGATAGGGAGGGCGACGAGCATCGACCCACTCGTGATGATCGTGCCGATGTCACCCACGTTCAGCCACCTCGTCAATGACTCCCCGAAGTGTTGCCGCACTCACTTTCCCCAGGATTCTCGCCGCAACTCGACCACTGCCATCGATCACGAGAGTTGACGGAATAGCTTGCGGAGGGAGAGAGTCCGAGAATTGCAGTTGAACTTGACCATCAGGATCAAAGATGCTGGGAAACGTCAGACCCATCGATTCGACGAACCCTTGCGCGGCGACGGTTGAGTCTCTGGTGTTCAAACCAACGAACTGCACTCCCTTGTCCTGCTCTTCTTCCCAGACCTCCTGCAATTCGGGAGCCTCGGCACGACACGGGGCACACCAGGAGGCCCAGACGTTCATCACGACCGTTTGACCGCGGTAATCAACGAGGTCGAAGGTGTCGCCATCCAAGGTGGTCGCACGAACATCCGGGGCCGGAGCCCGCTGGGCCGGCTCTACGACGATGATCGATCCGTCACCGCCGACGAAACCGGATTCGGACTCGATCGAACTCGTTCCCCCCGCGTTACCGCAGGCGCTGACGGTTACAGCGAGGCACAGCAGGAGAACAAGCCGCTTCATGCGCCGGCGATGGGACTGGCACCGGGGAGGAGATCGCGCGCTGGCTCCGTATAAGAGATGGACATCAGTCGGTCACCATGGAAAGCCAGTGACGTGAGCGATGCCAAGTTGCACTGTCGGGAGCGGGGGTCGTGCCACAACCGCCGGCCCTCCGCATCGAGCCGGGCGATCCAAATCGGCAACTGGTGGCTCACCAAAACCACCTCGCGACCGTCCGCTACTTCTCGAGCGTTCGCGACAACCCGGCGCATGCGTTCGGCGACGTCCTCGTAGGGCTCTCCCCAACTTGGGCGAAAGGGATTCCACAGATGTTTCCAGGTCCGCGGCTGCCGCAGCACCCCATCTCCAACGCTCACACGCTGACCTTCAAAGACGTTGTCCGCTTCGATCGCCAAGGGCTCGGTCCCGACGGTCAGCCCGTGCACCTGAGCGATCGGGTCGGCGGTTTGCTGCGCGCGTTCCATCGGCGAGGCAATAACCGCGGCTATGTCGTGCTTGGCCAGGACCTCCGCAGCCATATCCGCCATTTGCACTCCACGCTCGGAGAGCCGATATCCCGGGAGGCGGCCGTACAGCACACCTTCGGGGTTGTGCACTTCCCCGTGGCGAAGAAGATGGACGACGCTGTGCTGGTCACTCACCCCTCGAGCCTAAGCACGACCGATGAACCCGCATCTCGGGGTCACGACTTACGTCGACCGGCCGCCCTCTTCTTGCTGGGGCGCCACTCATCCTCGCCTGCTTCCTCAGCCCGCTTACGCACGACGAGACCGTGAGCGGCCAAGGCATCCGCCAGGCCCTCGGGTGTGCTGTCTTCGGCGAGAACGTCCACACGCAAGCCGTGCTCCTCCGCCGTCTTCGCGGTGTGCGGACCGATGCAGGCAACAACGGTCGACTGATGCGGCTTGCCCGCGATCCCGACGAGGTTGCGCACCGTGCTGCTCGAGGTGAACATCACCGCGTCGAACCCACCGGTCTTAATGGCCTCTCGCACAGGAGCAGGCGGCGGCGCCGCCCGCACGGTTCGAAATGCCGTGATGTCTTCGACTTCCCATCCCAATTCGGTGAGGCCAGCGGCCAGGGTGTCCGTTGCGATGTCAGCCCGCGGCACAAACACCTTGTTGATCGGGTCGAGAAGCGAATCGTACGGCGGCCAGGCGTCGAGGAGGCCACCGGTGCTCAAATCTTCCTCGGGAACCAGATCGGGTCGCACTCCGAACTCGATGAGAGCCTCGACTGTTCCGGGTCCGCATGCTGCCACCCGAAGGCCGGAGAAGGATCGCGCATCCAGGCCGTACTCGTAGAGCTTCTCTCTCACCGCACGGACCGCGTTCGCGGAAGTGAAACCAACCCACTCGTATCGACCTTCCACCAGACCCCGAACCGCACGCTCCACCTGTTGCGGGGTTCGTGGAGGCTCGACGGAGATGGTGGGTACCTCGCTGGGAACCGCACCCAGACGACGCAGACGAGTCACAAGACCGGCGGTGTTGTCCTGGGTGCGAGGAATGAGAACTCGCCATCCGACGAGTGCCTTGCGCTCGAACCAATCGAGTCGCTCCCGCTGCTCGACGACCTCGCCAATGACGACGAATCCACTTCGACGAGTCGTTGCCGAATCGGCAGCTTCGCTCAAGGTCATGACAACCGTCTGCTGATCGACGGTCGTGCCATCTCGCGTGATGGCAACGGGGGTGTCGCCGGATCGTCCGGCCTCGAGCATGGCTCGCGCGATGTGCACCAGATGGTTGGCACCGGAGGGGAACACCGCCGTGACGCGAGGAACAGCCAGCTCCTCCCAGCGCACCGCAGAATCCTCTGCGTCGATGACTCGGACCTCCTTGGCCTTGCTCCCCACGAGACCGAATCCGGCGTATGCCGGCACTCCCGTTATCTCGCTGACGGCGGGCACGATCTCTGTGTCGATCTTGGCTCGACGCACGGCACCGACCTCACCTACGAGGCTCGATCCCATCATCGGGTCTCCGGCCAGCAAACGGACGACCACGGTTCCAGCCTTGGCGGCGTCGATGGCGGGCTTGATTCGATCGGCCGCCGGTCCGGCCGCGTCCGGGTTAACAACCTCAATGAGGTCGGCTGCCACGAACGCTTCCGCGATCGGCACCGCCACCTCGTCCGCGAGCACGTACCCCGCGTCGCCCAACATGCGAGCACCCCGGTGGGCGATCAAGTCCGGGTCTCCGGGACCGGCAGCAACGAAAGCGATGCACGGTGCGCCCAGCGTCTTCTTCTCGGACGCCTTCGTCACCACGGGCACATCGGCAACGTCCTCCACCGTCGACATAGCCGGGTGGCTCGCCTTCTTCTTCGCGGGTGCCTTCTTAGCCGGTGCCGTCTTGGCGGGTGCTTTCTTCACAGGTTCCTTCTTCTCGGACTTCTCGGGCTTCTTGGACGCCTTCTTCGCGGGTGCCTTTTTAGCGCTCTGAGGGCTCATGCGTTCATCACCTCCGACGCCTGTTCGGCGGGAGTCTGGTCGGCTCGTACTGATGGAGGCTCAAGACGCGTAACCACAGTGCCGTCCGGTTGCCTTCTGCGTTGCTCGTGGAACGCCAAGACCTGAAGCTCGACGGCAAGGTCGACTTTCCTCACCTCGACGTCCTCAGCGACGTTCAACACCACGGGGGCAAAGTTGACGATGCTGCGAACGCCGGCGGCGACGAGACGATTGGCTATTTCTTGAGCAGCGTCCGCAGGTGTCGTAATGACGCCTATCCGGGCGTGGTTGTCTGCCACGATCGCACTAAGACTGTCCAAGGATTGGATGGTGATCTGCCTGTCGACGACGGAGACGACAGTCCCCACGACATCGGGATGCGAATCGATCAACCCAACGACTTGGAATCCACGACTGGCGAATCCTCGATAGGACACCAGTGCGCGACCCAGGTTGCCGACTCCCACGACAACGACTCCCCAGGGACTCGTCAATCCGAGCTCGCGAGCGATCTGGTACGCGAGGAACTGAACGTCGTAGCCGACACCACGCGTGCCATAGGACCCGAGGTAGGACAGATCCTTTCGAAGCTTGGCGCTGGTTACCCCGCACGCGGTCGCGAGCTCCTCGCTCGAGACGGTGTGCGACCCAGACTCGGCAAGCGACACCAGAACCCGGTGGTACACCGGCAGGCGGGCCACGGTGGCGTCAGGGATAGACCGACCAGACATCGGGACCAGGGCCGGTCCGCGACTATCGCTGGAGCGAGGTGCGGGAAGGGGCACGTGCGTCACCTACATTGCAGTTACGGGGCACGGGAGCCGTTCGGCAATCAGCCACCGGGCTGTTGAGAGCCGAAAGAGTACGGCTTCGTGCACGAATGCACAAAGTTTACCGGGCGCTTACGTCCGATTATCGGTCTAATGCCTGACCAAGCCGGACCGCGTCTACCCGAAAGAAGTCGTGCCGTTCGCCATCGACGAGGACCACCGGGATCAACTCTGCGTACTCGTCGGCGAGGGCTGGGTCGTCATCGATGGAGACGACCTCGTACCGCACTCCTCGCTGCCCGCAAACCTCAGCGACCACGGCCTCGGCGTCATCGCACAGGTGACAACCGGCACGGCCGATGATCTGCACGCGTACCGCGAGGGCGTCATCGCCGGACCCCGAGCCGCTTCTCATGTCCCGTATCTTGCCGACTACACAGATGTCTTACCCTGCGGATGTGGAAAATCCCGACGTCCTCACGTCCTATCGTCGTGCCGGGCAGGCATCGGCATCCGCCGCCATGGACATCGAGCACAACGTGTCGCGCACAGCGGCATTTTTCGATGTCGACAACACCATCATGCGCGGGTCGAGCCTGTTCCATCTCGCCGTTGGCTTGGCCAAACGCAAGTACTTCAACGCACGGGAGATCGGTGGATTCGCCGGAAAGCAGTTGAAGTTTGTTCTCAGCGGCTCGGAGGACCTCGAGGACATGGCGTCGGCGACTGAGGCCGCCCTGTCGTTCGTACAGAACCGTTCGGTCCACGAATTGCAGGACCTGGTCGAGCAGATCTTCGACGCCGAGATGGTCGACAAATTGATTCCGGCATCTCTGGCGTTGGCCCAGGGACACCTCGACGCCGGGCAGCAAGTGTGGCTCGTCACTGCTACTCCACAGGAGCTTGCGGCCGTCATCGCCCGACGCCTCGGATTAACCGGAGCGCTGGGAACGATTGCTGAAAGTCGCGGTGGGATCTACACCGGAAAGTTGCTCGGTCCTCCGCTGCACGGTCTCGCCAAAGCCGAAGCGGTACGGGCGTTGGCCACCAGCGAAGGCCTCGATCTCGGCGACTGCAGCGCGTATTCCGACTCTGTGAACGACGTCCCCATGCTGTCCCTGGTCGGTCACCCGACGGCCGTCAACCCCGACCCTGAGTTGCGTGCACACGCGATCGCCAATGAGTGGCGCCTTCGCGACTTTCGACATCGAGCTCGCATCAAGCCCTACGTGGCACCTTTCGCCAGCGGGGCCACCGGCATCGCCGTCGGCCTGGCGTCGGGATACCTCCTGGGTCAGATGCGAGGACGCCGCTAGTTGAAGGCGCCGCCGCGTTGGGCGAGCAGGTCGTAGAGACGACGCTGGATTCGTTCACGCACCCGGTCAGTGATCTCGAATAGAACGGCGGGGTCGTCGGCTGCCCCGGAAGGCAGGTGATCGGTGGGAATCGGATCGTCGAAGTGGATCAGCCATTTGCTCGGCAGCGGCACCAAGCCGAGCGGCCCCAAGAAGGGGAACGTCGGGGTGACGGGAAAGTAGGGAAGCCCGAGAACGCGCGCCACGACCGACGCATTCGCCACCATGGGATAGATCTCCTCAGCCCCGACGATCGCGGTCGGGATGATCGGCGTCCCCGTTCGCACGGCGGCCGAAACGAAACCCCCGCGTCCGAAGCGCTGGAGCCGATAACGCTCCGAAAACGGCTTGCC